>Ga0209027_1000031_pt1 | contig 35484 bp, 31 predicted proteins | sample GraSoi013_1_20cm_3_FD_185821 | JGI IMG/M metagenome (GOLD analysis project Ga0209027, IMG submission 185821) | Grasslands soil microbial communities from the Angelo Coastal Reserve, California, USA - Sample 09_27_2013_1_20cm (SPAdes) (version 2) | ecosystem: Environmental > Terrestrial > Soil >...
GACCAGTACCCGCCGTTCATCACGGGCATGAACACAATCTTCGTCAGGTACTTCGTGTTCTTGTAGCCAAGCTTCACCGGTGAGTAGACGCGCGCCGGCGCACCATGCGCCGGCTCCAGCATCTTTCCGTCGAGCCCGTACGCGACGACAGTCTGCCGATGCATCGCACTCTCGACGTCCCAGCTCTCATGATAGTCGTCGTCGAACGATTGGAAGTCGACGAACTTTGCCCGCGGATCTGCCCTCACGAGTGCCGCGAGCTCTCTGAAGAGAACGCCAGTCCACGTCTCGACCGCTGTCCAGCCTTCAACACAGTAGTGGTTAACGCGATTGGAGACCTGCGGCAACTTTTGTAGATCGTCGATAGTCAACCGCACGGGATTCCCCACCATCCCGCTCACCTCGAGCGCCCATTTTCCGCGCACAGTCTCGTCCCACACCGGAACCGTTCGCGAGACAAAGTAAGCTGGCAGCTTGGTGCCCGCTTCGTGCGCGCCCGTCTGCACGACGTCCATCGACGTATGGCGGAACAGTGCAGTCTCGAGGCCACGGTTCTTGCGCTCGGCGTACTTGAGCAGCCGGTCAGCGGCTTTCGGTCCGCGAGAATTGCACGCCGCGAGCAACGCGGCGGAGATCAGCCCGCCGCCGCGCCAGATAAAGTCGCGCCGATCGAGATCGCGCTCACTCACGTGGGCTCCGTCGGCGGTGGAGCGGCCGGCATCGCCGTCGCTCGCTTCGGGAAGAGATGGTAGAAAGGTCGCGCGTTACGAGCCTCCGGAGAGTGGTCCTCGTTGTAATTGCCGGTTATCATCGACGGGATCGAATACGGATCGACGGCAAAAACCATGAACACGTGCACTACACTGAGAATCACGATTGCGAGCATCGCGATGAAGTGCCAGTAACGCGCCCACACGTAACCGCCGAACAGCGCGGTGAGTGGCGCGAGCTGTACCGGTTTCCAGATCGCGATTCCTGTCAGCACAGCCAGCAGACCGAACAACGGCAGCAGGAAATACGCAGTCTTCTGCAACGCGTTGTGCTTTCCCTGGTGCGGATGATCCTTCCGACGAAATGCGTAGAACTTGACCATCTGCCAGCTGTCGCGAATGTCACCTTTGCGCGGCACCAGATCGCGCCACTCGCCGTGTAGATAGATGAAGGTCAGATAGACAAGCCCGTTCACGACGAGCAGCCACATCGCGGCAAAGTGCCAGTGCCGTGCGCCGCCCAGCCAACCGCCGAACGTCAGCCAGGCGGGAATCGGCTTGTGCTCGAACGGATAGCAGCAGAACAGTTCGCCCTTGCGCGCAAATGCCGGGTACGCGTTGAAGATCCGCAGCCCGCTGCCCACCATGAGGATGATAGCCACCACATTCACCCAGTGCGTCAAACGAACGATCCAGTGATGTCGTTTTCGTTTGAGATCCGCAGCGGGTTGTGGCGTCTGGTTCAAGGCCTGACCGTAGGGTGAACAGAGGACTTTGGTGTCACCTAGATTGGTCTCGGCCCCTGCTCAAAGCAACAGGACGCAACAGGAGGACACATGCTCTATGACCCCTGCCCTGCGCTGAAGGTCCGCGCGCTGGCGCGAGCAGCAATTCTCGGCGTTCTCGTTTCGATGCGCGCCGCCACAGCAATCGCACAGTCGCAACTGCCCGACTACCTCGCGGATCGCGGCACCGGGATCGCTACATCAATGTTCGGTGAGTACGTGAGTGCTGGCGAATTCGTCTTCTATCCGTTTTACGAGAACACACGATTCCATGAATACGAGTACAAGCCCGCTGAGCTCGGCTACGCCCTCGACCAGGATTTTCGCGGCCCGTTTGTCGAGCACGAGGCGAATTCGTTCTTCGCCTATGGATTAACGAGTCGGATACTGCTCGAGCTGGAAAGCGCCTACTGGACAACCGCTACACTGAGAAAGAACTCATCAGATCCGAGCGCGCTGCCGCCGGTACTCAAGGAATCCGGTTTCGGAGACACTCAGGCAGAACTACGATATCGAATGATGCAGGAGACGATTGGCCGACCAGAGTTATTCAGCTACCTCGAGGTCGATTTCCCGTTTCAGCGCCATCGGCGCATCATCGGCACACAGGGCTGGGAGTACAAGTTTGGCGTAGGGGCGATCAAGGGATTCTCATTCGGAACGTTGACCTTCCGCATCGCAGGAGAATCCACCCAGGAAGATCATCGGCCTGCGCTTGGCGAGTATGCGGTGGAGTATCTGAAACGCCTTTCGTCAAAGGTGCGGTTCTACACAGGAATTGAAGGCGATCAGGACGAGGTCGAGTACATCGTCGAAGGCCAATACTGGCTCAGTAGACATGTGCATCTGAAGCTCAATACCGCCGTCGGTGTCACCTCAAAAGCCGCTGATTTCGCGCCCGAGGTTGGAGTTTTCTTCAGCTTCCCCGCGAGCATGGGGTATCCTGCTCGGAGATAACTGCAAAAGAAAAACTACCAACCAGCACCCTGCGGGCTGGCACTTTTTCTGTTGTAGTTCTAGGCGCGCGGATGCGCTTTCTCGTACACCTGCTTCAGTCTCTCGATACTCGTGTGGGTGTAGATCTGCGTCGTCGAGATCGACGAGTGGCCGAGCAGCTCCTGCACCGCCCGCAGATCCGCGCCGGCGTCGAGCAAATGCGTAGCGAAGGTATGGCGCAACGAATGCGTCGAGAGGCCTGAGCTTTCGTCGATCAGATCCAGAAAACTCTTAACGGCGTTCTGGATCGCGCGCAGCGAAATGCGCTTGCCGCGGGTACTCAGAAAGAACGCGGTGCGATCGCCCTTCGGACCAATCGCGCGCAACAGCTCGTCGCGCTTCGACTCGTAGTTGCGCAGCGCGAGCTGCGCATGGTCGCCGACAGGGATGATTCTCTCCTTTCGTCCCTTTCCGCGGACCTTCACCTGCTGGGAGAGTAAATCGATGTCCATCCGATTGATTCCGCGCAGCTCGGACAACCGCATGCCGGTGGAATAGAAAAGCTCGAGGACGGCTGCATTCCTCACATCACTGAACCGACCTTCGCGCGCCTTGAGCTCGGCTGACTGAAAGAGCAAGTCGATCTGCGCCCGATCGAGATACGCCGGCAAATACTTGTCCTGCTTCGGCGTGTTGACGCCCCGCGCTGGATTGGCTTCGACGAGCTCGTTCCGGTGCAGATACTTATAGAAGCTGCGAATGGCTGACAGACTGCGCGCGATCGACCGCTTGTTGAGTTTCTTGCGCGTGAGATGGCCGAGGAATCCTCGAATTGCCAATCGATCGATTCCCTGCCAGGACCATTCGCGCGCGCCGTAGTAAGAGCCGAGGAACTTCACGAATTCCTCGAGATCGCGGCGGTAGGCGATAATGGTGTTTGGCGAAACGTCCCGCTCTTTCTCGAGATGCGTGAGAAAGTCCTGGACGGGCTCCTCTCGTTTTCTCACGCTCGAGCTACCGAAGCCGCATTGACACCATTCGCCTCGATCCAATCCTGCATTTCCCGCAGCGCGCGCTCCGCGAACTTTTCGCGCTTCTGCTTTTTGTCACGAACTTTTTCCGGCAGCTCGTCGAGCAGGCCGAAATTCGCGTTCATCGGCTGGAAATGCGCCGGGTCAGCCTCGCGCATGTAGCGATAAAGCGCGCCGAGCATTGTCGTGGGTGGTGGAATCACGGGGTCTTCGCCGTTTAGAACGCGGGCGAGGTTGATTCCGGCGAGCAAACCGGTCGCCGAGCTTTCCGTGTAACCTTCGACGCCAGTGATCTGGCCGGCGAAAAGAAGCGTCGGGTCATCGCGGGTAGACAGATGCGCGCTCAGCGCGCGTGGCGAATTGAGATATGAATTGCGGTGAATCGACCCGTAGCGCAGAAACTCCGCGTTTTCCAGCCCGGGAATCATGCGCAGCACGCGTTGCTGCTCCGGAATACGCAGCCTCGTTTGAAATCCGACCAGATTCCACATGCGGCCCGCGCGATCTTCCTGACGCAGCTGGACTACCGCGTAAGCCTCGCGACCTGTCCTGGGATCGCGCAATCCAACCGGCTTGAGCGGACCAAAGCGCAACGTATCTCGCCCACGCTGTGCCATCACTTCCACGGGCATGCAGCCCTCGAAATAAGGCACTTCGTCGAACTCGTGTCCGTGATACTGATCGGCGGAGATAAGCGCGTCGAGAAAAGCATCGTACTGCTCGCGGGACATCGGGCAGTTCAGGTAGGCGCCGACATCGTCGGCGCCATCCATCGTTTCCTTGCCGTAGCGAGAGGCACGGAAGACGAGTGAATCATCGATAGACTCGCGCGCCACGACTGGCGCGATTGCGTCGTAGAACGCCAATGCCCCAACACCCAGCCGCGCCCGAATTGCCTCGGCGAGCTTGTCCGACGTGAGCGGACCAGTTGCAACGATGCATGGACCGTCGAGGATCGAAGCCTCTTCGCGCACGACGGAAATACGCGGCTCGCTGGCGATACGCGCGGTGACACTGGCGGAAAACACATCGCGATCCACCGCCAGCGCGCTACCCGCTTGAACGCGCGCCGAGTCAGCCGCCTCGAGAATCATCGACCCTAGCAGCCGCATTTCCGCTTTGAGCAAACCATGCGCGTTGGTCAGCTCGGTGCTCTTGAAGGTGTTCGAGCAAACGAGCTCGGCGAGGCGGTCGGTCTTGTGCGCCGGCGTCGATACAACCGGCCGCATTTCGCGCAGCGTTACGTCAATCCCGAGCGAGGCGAGCTGCCACGCCGCTTCCGAGCCGGCCAGGCCGCCGCCGACCACGGTGACGCGTGTATCCAAGGCCCGGATTTCCGCGCCCCGCTTCCCGCTTCCCGCTTCCCGAGTTCCGCTTCTCGCCTCTCGCCTCTCGCTCACACCGCCACGGCTTCAGGTTCCGGCGCCGGCGCAACGTCCCATTCGTTCGCGCATTTGATGCAGCGCCGATAGTCGCCGCGGGTCTTGGTGAACTTCGCCTCGGCGCCCACATAGCCACACTCCGGGCACGTCTCGGCGACCGGCTTGTCCCACACGACGAAGTCGCACTTGGGATAGTTCGAGCAGCCGTAGAAAGCCTTGCCGCGCTTCTTCGACCGGCGCACGGCGATGTCGCCGCCATCCTTCGGGCACTTCACGCCGGTCGGCATCGAGCGCGTACCGCGGCACTTCGGGAATGTGCTGCAGCCGAGGAATTCTCCTGAACGCCCATGACGAATGACCATCGGCGCGCCGCACTCGTGGCAAATCTCATTAGTAGGCTGCGCGGGCTTCCGATCGCCGCGCAACGGTCGCGTGTATTTGCACGCCTTTGGGTGATTCTCGCAGGCGAGGAACGGCCCAAAGAAGCCACCGCGCGGCACAAGTTTGCCACCGCAGTCGGGGCACCTCTCCTTCTCAACCGCGGACAAGTCGTGCGCTTCGCCGATCAACGCTTCGATATCGGCGCCCTTCACCGATTTGTCGAACGGGCCGTAGAAATCCTTGAGCATCTTGCGCCAGTTCACATCGCCTTCCTCGACTTTATCGAGATCGGTCTCCATGTGCGACGTGAATCTGACGTTGAACACATCAGGAAAACTCTTCACCATCACTTTCTCGACCTGTTCGCCGAGTGGTGTCGGATAGAAGCGGCGTTGCTCGAGGTTCGCGTAACGGCGATCGACAAGCGTCGAGACAATCGATGCGTAAGTCGACGGACGCCCGATTCCCAGTCGCTCCAGCTCTTTGACGAGACTTGCCTCGGAGTAGCGCGGCGGCGGCTCGGTAAAATGTTGCGAGGGAGTAATCGCCTTGACCGGGATCTCCTCGCCTTTCTGCACGCTCGGCAATCCCTGTTCTGCCTCGAGCGGTTTTGCCTCCTCGGCTTCGCGCGACTCCTTGTACAGCTTTTGGTAGCCGTCGAACTTGACGACGCTGCCGGTCGCCCTGAAGAGGAAGCGGTCGAACTCGAAGTCGATTGTCGTTGTGTCGAAAATCGCCGGCGACATCTGCGATGCCATGAACCGCTGCCAGATCAGCTCGTACAGCTTCCACTGATCTTCCTTGAGGAACTTACGCACGTGTTCGGGCCTGCGCGTCGGATCCGTCGGACGAATCGATTCGTGCGCATCCTGCGCGTTCTTTGTTTTGGAATCCGAGTAGAGGCGTGGCGCGTCAGGCAGATACTCGGCGCCGTACAGCATCTTGATGTAGTCGCGTGCCTGCATCGCCGCAGAGGCCGCAACACGCGTCGAATCCGTGCGCATGTAGGTGATTAGACCGACTGCGCCTTCTTTGCCGAGCTCGATGCCTTCGTAGAGATCCTGCGCCAGACGCATTGTGCGCTTGGAGCCGAACCCGAGCTTCTTGGCCGCATCCTGCTGCAAAGTCGATGTGGTGAACGGGGGCGCCGGATTCTTGCGTCGCTCACGCCGTTTGATCTCCGTGACCTGAAAAGTCCTGCGCGACTTGAGCGCGGCGAGAATCGCGTTCGCCTCACGCTCGTTGCTGATGACGGGCTTCTTGCCGTCGAGCAGGTGGAGCTTCGCAGTGAACTGTTGCCCCTCCTCCTCGAGTAGCGCTTCGACCGTCCAATACTCGACGGGCTTGAACGCGCGGATTTCACGCTCACGCTCTACAAGCAGACGAAGCGCAACGGTCTGCACGCGTCCCGCTGAAATCCCTTTCTTGACGGTCTTCCAGAGCACGGGGCTCGCTTTGTAGCCGACGAGCCGGTCGAGGACGCGCCGCGCCTGCTGCGCGTCGACTTTGTGCTCGTCGATCTCACCAGCATTGGCGAGCGCGTTCTGCACTGCGTCGCGGGTGATCTCGTGAAACAGAACGCGACGAATTGGCGCGCCGTTTCTGGATTTGATCTGCTGCGCAACGTGCCACGCGATTGCTTCACCTTCGCGATCGGGGTCCGTCGCCAGGAAAACTTCGCGGGAGCTGCGCGCCGCCGATTTCAGCTCGGCGAGCGTCTTTTCCTTGCCGGGGATCGTCACGTACTCCGGCTCGAAGCCGTTCTCGATGTCGATGCCCATTTTCTTTTCCGGCAGGTCGCGGACGTGACCGATCGTCGCACGAACGCGATACGCACGGCCAAGGTATTTGCCGATCGTCTTCGCTTTCGCCGGAGACTCGACGATTACGAGCGAGGTCGTGCCGGACTCGGAGCCGTTAGTCGGCTCGAGCCTTTCCAGCTCCGCCTCTTTCGCTTTCGCGCGCGCAGTGGAGGCCGCCTTTGTCGGACGCTTTCGTTTGGCGCTTCCGGCTTCCCGCTTCCCGCTTCCCGCCTCCCGCTTCCCGCCTTTTGCCATTCTCAATGCACCGTTGTGTTGTCGCCGCTCGACGACGAATCTTCCAGGCCAGTTCCTTCAAGCAGCCCGCGTAAATCGTCAAGCGCGATACGCCCGTCGAATTGCATCAGCGCCCGTTCGATAATGTGCTCGAGCTCCAAGCCGCTGATCGCTCCCGAGCCGCTGAGCGACAGCAGATGACCCCACGCTTCGGGAGCAAACCGTCCCCGCTCGTGCGGTCCCATGACCCGGAAAGTGGTGTGTGAAGGAATCCGTTCGTCCATTGCGTTTGTTTTCGCTATTTCCCCGTCGAGCCCAGCTCGACGACCTTCGCTATAAGTTGTTGCCTTGCAAGGCGTTCCGTGTCGATGACGGCATCCGCCGTCTCGTACAAAGCGCGCCGTTTCCGATACAGTTCCCGGAGAGCCAGCACGGGATCACGGCCTGCCAGCAGCGGACGGGTCTCCACTTTACGTAATCGGCGAGCGACCGCCTCCGGTGACGCTCTAAGGTATATGATACGTCCAGCCGAACGCAAAAGTTCGACTGCGCCCTGCTGAGTAATCCAGCCGCCACCTGGTGAAAGCACCATCCCGCCAGTGTTGCTCAACTCGCGCGTCAACTCCAGCTCCATCTCGCGAAACGCATCTTCACCGCGCAGCACGAAGATGTCGCGCACGTTCATTCCTGCACGTTTCTCGATCTCACGATCGAAGTCGAGAAACGGTCGTCCCAGCTGGCGCGCTACGGCTTTACCAACCGTCGTCTTTCCAACTCCTGGAAGGCCGACGAGAATCAAATGCGGCGCGACGCCGCTACCTGCCTTTTCTGTCACCGAGCGACGCAATGTAACTCGAGTAGTTCCGACGGGTCTCAGCGAGCGAGTCGCCGCCGAACTTCTCGAGAAACGCCTGCGCCACGATGAATGCTGTCATTGCTTCGGCGATGACACCCATCGCTGGAACGGCCGTGACATCACTTCGTTCCGCGACTGCCTGTGCCGGTTCTCGAGTCTTCATATCGATCGTCCCAAGCGGCCGCATCAACGTGCTGATTGGCTTCATCGACACGTGCAGCACGATCTGCTCGCCATTGGTGATACCGCCTTCCAGTCCACCAGCGCGATTGGTTCTTCGGCGAACTCGGCCCGCTTTCACATTGCTGTCGTCGGGATCGATCTCATCGTGAACATCGGAGCCCTTTCGCTTTGCTGCTTCGACGCCGAGCCCGATTTCGACGGCTTTCACCGCGGGAATCGACATCAGAGCTGCCGCGAGTCTGCCATCGAGCTTTCTGTCCCACGATACGTGCGAGCCGAGCCCGACGGGCACGCCATCGCAGACGACCTCAGCTATCCCTCCGAGCGTGTTGCCATCTGCTTTGGCGGCATCGATGCGCTCGATCATCTCCTTCTCGGCGTCCGGATCGAGCGTGCGCAGCTGCGATTGGTCGGAGACCGCGTTGATATCGTCTGGCATTCTTGACGAACGCTTTGCATCGACACCGCCCAGGTGAATGATGTGGCTGCCAAGCGTGATGTCGAACTCGCGGAGAAACCGCTTGCAGATTGCAGCAGCCGCGACACGTGCGGTGGTTTCACGCGCTGATGCGCGCTCCAACACGTCGCGAGCGTCGTCGCGATCGTACTTGAGCATCCCGGAGAGATCGACGTGCCCGGGGCGCGGCCGCGTGACAACGCGCTTCCGCTCAGGGTCGCCCGGGCGCGGGGCTGGATCCATGATCTCCTGCCAGTTCTTCCAGTCGCGATTCTGGATCATCATTGCGATCGGCGAGCCGAGCGTCTGGCCGCCTCTGACGCCGGAGAGGAACTCGACGTGGTCCGACTCGATCTTCATGCGTCTGCCGCGCCCGTAGCCCTGCTGGCGGCGCCCCAGCTCGACGTCGACGTCATTGGCCACGAGGGGCAGCCCGGCGACCATTCCCTCGAGGACGGAGATAAGAGCGGGGCCGTGTGATTCGCCGGCGGTGGTAATTCGGAGCATCGGCAACCAAAGAGAACTAGGCGCGTGCGCCGTGACAACCCCTAACGCGCGAACGGCGCGTCGTAGGCCGCGAAAGCAAGAAGGCCCGACCGAGTGGCCGGGCCTTCCTGAAGACGCCGTATTGGGACTACGGACAGGTTGTCGTGAACGTGTTCGGAAGCTGCGCGATTACAACACCCCGCGCCGTTGCCGCAACGAGCACCAATTGCCCCGTGGCAGATCTGTATGCTGCCTTGATCGGACCGATGATCGGGTCGCGGATCGGAATCGTTGACACTCTCTGATAGCAGTGCGTGTCGAAGATATCTATCTGCGGCTCAGACGACGCGGCGAACAACAGACGCGTCAGGAGCGGGAATGAGTTCGGACCCGTGTTCAGCGGGTGGAAGTCGAGGCCGGCGTTGTTCACCGTCGTATTGAGAATGCCTTGCAAGCGCAGTAACGGGTTCAGAATGTATGTGGAGTCCGCGCGGATTGCCGAGAGCGAGCCATCAAAGTTGATCGCAACTCCCTTCACTTCGGCGAACGTGTTGGCGATGAAGTCCGACACCGCCGTCGATGGCGAGACACCGAGATCAGTCACTGGTTGTGTCAGCGGCACATTCGGTGTACGACATTGGTCGGTGGCAGTCAGTCCGAAGCCGCGTTCGACGTCGAAGGCAATTGCTCGGCTACCGAATACGCTACCGCCCTCGCCGAAGATCGCGCGCTGGAACTGCCCAGAGTTGCGGGCAAAGGTAGTGTCGCGATATGCGAGTTCGGGTAGACGGGTCACGACCGAGTAAGTACCACACCCATGCGGCTGCTGGTATGGCACAAGCACGGTAGTGTCGATACCGTTGGCGTCGAAGCGCACAATTTCAAGTGTATCGGCGCGCCCGGCTGACTGACCAACTGCCGGCTCGAAGAAGAAGTGAGACGTATGGAAGTCCGTCTTACCAGCGACGGTTACGCCACGCGTCAGGTTCTCCCATCGAATGGTTCCATTGAGGGTATTGAACGGCGGAGTCTGTCCAGGAGTCGGCGTCGTGGTGTATGCGAGCACGGTTTCCGAGCAGATGCCGCCGGCCTGAATGCAGGTCGCCGCCAGGAACTCCGGCCGATCGCTGAAGTCGTAACGCGTCCTCTGCTGGAACGGTAGACCGCTCGGACCCGCCGTGACCGTGGTGACGCTGTAGACGATGATATTGGGTAGTGCGTAGCGGAATACTTCAGCGCCGCTGCCGCTCGTTCCGGCGTTCAGATCGATGTAGCTGATATCCGTGCCGCCAGAGTTGGCGATGAGCAGCGTATCCCCCTGGGTGCCGTTCCTATCGCGTGGCCACGGCGTAATACCCCATGGACGCGATCCAACCACCACCGGCGCCTTGAAGGACGAGTCCCCGAGGTTGAAGACCTCGACTCGATTTTTCGTGATGTTCGTGAGGTACAGGCGATCCTTACCGGCGTGATACAGCGCGTCGGCCACTTCACCGCCGAGCGGCAACGGTCTCGTCACGCCTGCCACCACTACTACTGTATCGATACGATCCGCACCACTCGAGAGCTTGGCATACGCCCTCACTCCGTTCGAGTTGCGCGCGAAGACCTGGATGTAGGCCGTGGTCGGGAATGTCGTATACGGCAACCGCATCGCAAACGTGTGCGGCTGGAACGTCAGCTGACCGTTCGACACGAACGTCGCTGAGTCGTCGATCGGGCCGCCTACCGCGCTGCGCACTTCGTATCCCAGCTGTGAGATACCACTCGGATCATCAGCCTCGACGTGAACAGTGTCGGTCACTTCAACACGTTTGCCGTGACCGCAAGCATTGTCGTATGCCTGACTCGAGGTGCAGTACGCATTTACCACCGGCACCGAGTTGATTTGCGCGGCTGTCTGAACGTTGATGGTGATGCTTGGACCCACCGTACGCTGATCGAGCGAATCTCTCAGGAACGGAGTAATGGTAAGAGTTCCCGGATTTGCGTTCGCCGGAATCGACACCGTATCCTGCCAGGTGAGCGAATCGGAGAGCGGGCTCGAATAGACCATTGAGTCTGCGCGCACGACCGGGCCGGTCGTTGTCAGACCGAGCGATCGTACTTTCGTCGCAGCTTTACCCATGACGGTGACGAGAATCGACTTGCCGACCACCGCGGAACTCCCCGAGAACGGACTGAGCACCCGCACTTCCGGCGGCGGCAGGTTGCCTGTCGCCATCACCAGCGTATCAACGCCCGAAGTATTTCCCGCGCCGTCGATAGCCGTCGCCGTGATCGTCACCGGTGTTCCGGGTGGAACGGTACGGTTCGCAAACAGCGTGAACGGCAGTTGAATGTCCGTCACCGCGCTGGTGAAGACTGTGTCGTAGATAAACCCAACGGCGCCGATCGCCTGCACGTGAATGAGCTTCAGACCGAGGTTGTCTTTAGCCTCGGTGTTGAAGCCGATAACTGTGTCAGCGAGACCGGTGCGCGGACTGAGTGTAAGGGTTGGCGGAATGCGATCCCTCTGCGGATCAATCGACGTGCTGTCGTTGCATGCGACGATTACGAGAGAGGCCGACGCCGCAACCGCGGCTACTGCAAGGCCGCGGCGCAGAACGCCGAAAGGAACTTTATGCATGCGAGTCACCTTTAGCGGGTGGCTGGTGGTATCGAGTTAGGCGACGAGCCAGGAACTGACGCGCCATCGTCGACGATGTGTGGCGTGACGAGAATTAGAAGGTCACGCTTTTCGTCCTGGGTACGTGTCTCACCGAAGAGTCTGCCGATTAGCGGCAGATCGACGAGCAGAGGAATACCCGACTTGGATTGCGTGGTCTGAGTGACCGTCAGACCGCCGATGACTGCGGTCTCACCATCACCGACTAGGAGCTGGGTATCACCGGCCTGCTTGCCGAAGATGTAGCCGGCGTCGGACGACGCGAGCTGCGCATCGGAATTCTCGGCGTGGAGGAGCAGCAGGATCTGGCGATTGTTGGTGATATGCGGTGTTACGGTGAGGATGATACCGACCTGCTTCATCTGCACCGTAGCGCGCGGCTGCGCGTTCGGGGTCGTCGCGCCGGAAAGGTTTGCTGTGTTCGCGTCGAGCACACGGATCGGGATTTCCTGACCGACCTGAATTGAAGCCTGTCTATTGTCGAGCGTCACGATGCTCGGCTCGGCCTGAAGATCTGCGAGACGAACTTCCTGCAACGCGTCGAGGAAGCTGGTGAGCTGGAACTTGCCGAGCGCTGTCGAGAACACCACGCTGAGCGCCGGGTTGATCACGCGAGCGTTGGCGTTGGCAATTGCCGACAGTGCGTTACCGCCGAGCAGAATTCTGTCACCGCTGAACGGCGTGCCGCCGCCAAGCGCGTCAGGAACTCCGTCGCCGTTGGTGTCGATCGGCTTGAGCGTCGAAGGATCCGGACGCTTGATAAGCTGGCTGAAGAACTGGTCGGTGCCGGTACCGAGATCGTACGACAGACCGATGTCTTCGATGTTGGTTCTATTGACGAAGATGATCTTCGCCTTGATGCCGACCTGCGGGGTGCGAATGTCGAGGTTGCGCACGTACTGCAGCACGTCGGCGAGGCGTGAAGCCGTCTCCGTGATGATCAAAGTGTTGGTGACGCTGTCAGCCGCGACCAGGCCGCGGGCAATGCAGCCCTGCCGTGAATTTGCCTGCGGGACGTTATTGCTTGTTGGAATCTGCGGACAGTCCTTCTGCAGCAGCGATTGGATCGTCGGCACCAGCTGCGACGCGCGGGCGTAGTTGATCGAGACGAGCTGCGTTTGCAGCGGCTCCGATGCCTGACGGTTAAGAATGTTGGCGTAGCTATCGACGGTGATGATTCCCGAGATTGGATCTTCCGAGGCGGCCAGACCCTGACCTTGGAGAATCGCGCGCAGTGCTACGTCCCACGGCTGATTCCGCACTTCGGCGGTGATCGTGCCGCTGACATCCTTACCAACGACGATCGTGCGTCCCGAGAATGCCGCGAATGACGCGATCACGTCGCGAATGTCCGTGTCCTGGAACGTGACGGTGATCGGCGGCTGCTGAGACTGCTGAACCTGCGAGAACAGACCGAGACCTTTGTCACTGCTGGAGGTACGGCGTGTCGGCGTTGGCTCGGGCTCGACTGCAACCGGTGCCGGCTCGTCCTGCGTATCGGCACGCTCAGTCGTTGTCTGGGCCTGAATCGTCGCTTGCGTCGCTCTCGTCTGAACCGGCGTCGCGGTATATGTCGGAACCTGCTTCGGGGCAGGCGCCGGTGTCGCGACAGTTTTTGCTACATCGTGTTTCGCGGTCTGGCGGGCAGTTGCCGAGGTCGTAGCCGGAGCGCTGGCGTAGCTGCGACGTGAAGTAATGCCCCATGACGAGTACTCGGCGGTTTTGCCACCGGTAACCGCCACCCGCACTTCGTTCGGGTTGCGCTTCACTTCGTACGGATGCTTCCCGTCCAGCTCGATGACGACGCGGACGATATTGGGACGGTACTGCGAGTATCTGACGTTGGTAATGCCGCCGCGCGCGACCTTGTCGTAGGTGCGGTTCGGCATGTCGAGCGTAGCTCCCTTCAGATCGACGACCACTCGGGCGGGCGCGTCGAGCGTGAAGTCCTGCACTTCGACAGCCGCGTTTACTCCGATCACCACTTCAGCCTTCCCGGATGACGGGACCACGCTGAGTGAGTGAACGGTTGCAGCCGACGAGGGCAGAAACAGGAGCGCCGCCGCTGGCAGCGCTTTCAACAAGCTCATTGACGTTGCCTCATTTTGGTCGAATCGGGCGGTGCTATCGGCAGAAGCTCCTGGCGACTGTAACCGAACTCTTCGATCGTGAAAATCACTGCCTTCGGTTGGATGGCCGCGACGCGCATTCTGCCGATCGTCTGGCCAACTCTGACCTTGTACTGGTCGTATTTAGACGTGACATCGCGCAAAACGGCAACAGAGTTTTGCCCGCGTGGATCATAGGCAACACCGACCAGTTTGAGGTCCTGCAGCAACGGTTTGAGATCAGACGTTGTAAGCAGTGACACAAACGGATCGCGACGCCCCGAGCCTTCGTAGGCGAATACTTCGCGGTTGATGAGCACTTTGGGAGTGTCAACCGCCGGTTTCGGCTCCGCTGTCGTTGCCTTAGCTGCAGCTGCAGGCCTGGCCGTCGACTTTGAGTTGTTCGTCGGCGTCGCTGCCGCGGGCTGCGATGGACTCGCCACTACCGGCTTGGCGACCGAAGATCCCGGGCGCGAGGTCGACTGCACATTCTGATGGTTCGCCGCCACAGTTCTCCGCGCCGCGGGGGTCGCCACTCTTTCGGGCTGTGAATCGCCAAAGCCAATGGCGCTAGCGACCTTGTGGTACGCACGCGTCACGGGGTTGCTCGAAAGCGTCAGCGATGCGCCGCCACGAGCACGCGCATTCGCCGATGTGTTGGGGTTCTGCTTCGTCGTCGCCTGTGCCGAGGCTGCGTGCGCGAAAGCGGTCGAAAGGGCGAGAGCGACGGTGAGGACTCTTTTCATTTATTTCACCGCCGACGGCGGCTGATAAGGCGTTGAGCGCGCAACGTACGTCTGCACCTGGAACTCGGTGTCGACGAGCGATTCACCTTTCTTCGGCTTCGCCTTCGTCACCGTCGTCCCGTGCAGCTTGATGCTCATCGTCACCGGCGCGATGATGCGATTCAGCGAGCCGACGTTGCTTAGGAACTGGCCGACCGGGTGGTAACCACCGATCACTGCCAGCTTGTAGCGATAGGTATCGAACTGCTCACCGGGCAGAACCGGCATCGGTTCAACCGTCGCCAGGTCCAATCCGACGCGACGCGCAGCTGTGGAAATGTCCTCGAGCAGCGCCGGAACTTCGTTGCTGCGCGGAACGAGCTGCCGCATGACTTTCAGGCTCTGATCGTACTCCGCCGTCTGCGCTTTCAGCTTCTGCAGACTTCCCTGCGCGATGTCAGCCTTCGCCTGTTGATTCTTTCTATCGAGAGAGTCGACGTGAGCCTGCGTAACCGCCATCTCCGCCGACTTCGGTTTGTAAAGGAAATACCAGTAAGCGCCGAGGAGCAGTACTGCGCCGATACCGATTCCAACCAGCGTCTGCTCGCGCTTCGTCATGTTAGCGCCGAGAGCCATTAGGGCACCGCCGAGACTACGAGTGGAACTGTCTTTATCACGAATGGCGGCGGAGCTTGTGTCTCCGCCACGAGCGTGAACTCCGTTACTTCCTTCCCTTCTGCCTGCACGAGATCCGACCGCGTCAGCTGCACGTTCTGAATGAACGGCGACGCCTCGAGCGACTTCATGAAGCGTGTCAGCGCCTGAATGTCGACGGTGTGACCTACGATCTTGAAGTTGATCTGCTTGGCATCGTTGAGCAGTGAGTCAGCCCGCGCTCTCTTGGCGCGATCGCGCTCCAGCTGCCGTTGACGCGGCGATTTGGCCGCCTGGCTAGCGGTATCTGCGTTTGCAGCGGCGCCTTTCTTCGCTGTATCAGCCATCGCGACACTCTTTGGCGCGCTGGTCTGCGAGACTTCGACCAGCCACGTGTACTGCGGCAGCGCGTTGCTGATCTCGTACATCAGATGCGACCACAGGTAACGCGAATCATCGATCGACTTGATGATGGCGATCTGCTGGTAGAGCGAATCGCGTGTCGCTTCGGCTTTTGCCTTGGCGTTAAGAACGGCGCTGTACTGCGCTGAATCCTTCACTGCCTTGTTCTCACGCGCGTCCAAAAGCGCCACGCGCGCGGCTTGACTGATGAACATCAACACGATCAGGGCGCCGGAGGCACCGGCGGCGCCGATCGCGCCGAGCATGTACTTGTCGGTGATCTTGTCAGACAGGCCAGCGAACCACTGACCTGGATGGAACTCCATCTTGAAGCCGGAGCCGGTCGTGGCCTTGCCGCGCTTCTTCTTCTTGGCGTCGCCGGGGAGCAGGTTGATTTCAATCATCTTCTGTGCGTCTCCGGATCAGTTCTTTCTGAGCGCGAGGCCGATCGACAGCATCAGCAGCGGCGCGACTTCGTCGGTGACCAGCGATTCGAGCGCGTCTTCGCGGACGGTCATCGTGGCAAGCGGATTGGCGAGCTCGACGGGCTTTCTGAGGCGCTGACCGAGCGCCTCGGTAAGACCTGGAGTCCGGGATCCGCCGCCGCAGGTGTACACCGCCTTCATCTGGCCGTCGCCTTTGAGCGAGGTCGAAAGGAAGGCGATCGCGCGCTCCAAACCGGTCGCAATTTCTTCAGTGCGCGCGGTAATAACCGAGTCCAGCTGCGACGAGCGATCGTAGCCCCTGATCAGGGCTTCGGCGTCGGTGGCGGAGAGACCATGCTCGCGCTGCAAATCTTCACGTAGACGACGCGTTCCCACCGGCAGATCGCGGGTGAGAATCGGAACACCATCGTCGAGAATATTGATGTTGGTTACTTCGTGGCCGATGTTGACGAGGCCGACGGCGCCGCTCATCGCGGACGGGTAGTTCACTTCAAAAGCGTTGTGCAGCGCAAAGGCGTCCACGTCCATTTGCATGGGCGTGATGCCGGCTTCGGAGAGGATGCGGAGCTTGGCTTCGACGAGGTCACGCTTGGCTGCGACAAGGAGCACACTCATCTCGTCGCGGCTGGAGCCGTCTTCGTCGAGGATCTGGAAATCGAGCTCGACCGAGTCGACATCCGGTACGTGTTGCTCGGCTTCCCAACGCATCAACTCGCGCGCCTGGGCTTCCTTGACCCGCTCGGTCTTTATTCTCTTGATAATTACGTCGCGGCCACCGACGGCGGCGACTACCGCCTTGGTGTTGGCGTCAACGGAATCCATAGCCTGGCGGATGACTTCCGAGACCACGTGCGGGTCCATCACTTCGCCTTCGACGATCGCGTCGTCGGGGAGCGGAGTGATGGCAACCTTGACCAGTTCTGGTGTTGACTTCGAGTGATCGACGACGGCGACCTTGACCAGGCCGGATCCGATGTCGAGCCCTACGGTAGTCTTCTTCCGGCCAAATAACCCCATCGCGGCCCTTTCTATGAAAAAAGAAGCGGGTTTTACTCGGGCGCGCGCCGCAGTGTTACGGTTTAGAGGCGTGACAACCTAAGAACCCTGTTTGCTTGCACTTCCGTGGAGACCAACCGAGTGGCACTGCTGCCTCCTGAGTCCGTCACCATCTTCGAACTAAGACACGATTCAATTGGCGCGAAAGTAACGATGGAGCCCCGAAGGTCTCAGAAAAGCTCCGACCACCATCGCTCTGAAATCGGGTCGATACGAACGGATCCGTCGACGCTTTTTCTGACGCTGATGACGACCCCGATTCGTCGCTCCGCCGCTCTTTCAGACGACGTCGATCGTGCTTGCGCCACGAGTGAGTAAAGCGTGGAGTCGAGTCGGGTGATGGTGAGCGCAACTGACATCGGACCATCCGAAATTGTGGATAACTCCCGTCCGCCGACTCCAATTGCCTGTGCGCTGCGGTCGATCCACCCGGCTACGGCACCAGAGACCGCTGATTCGGCGGCGATAAGCGCACGATCGCGCAACTGCGCCCCGTCAGCAATACGGCTTTCCTCGATCGTCGCGAACAAAACACCGGCTACGAGTACCGCTATCAACACGATGACAAGAAGGGCGGCGGCGAGCACAAACCCGCGTCGGCTCATCACAGTCGATTTCGCAGCGCAACGGCCACGTGCGCCGAATCGGCGGGCGTCCATCGCCGGCCTTCAACGAGAAGGCTCTGTCGGCTGGCGGCGCGGGCGGTGACCTCGACCCGTGCCAGCGACGATGGCACCGATTGAGCGTCTCCGCCGGCCCGATCGAAGTACTTGAACACGAGCCCCGATTGATTCGCGTCAGGGCTGTAGGCACGGTAAGGCCCGCTCAATGGCTGGATGGTACCGCACGCCGACGCAATTGCCCCAATTGCGTTGCATCGGCGATACCCGAGGTACCAGTCGCCGTCCGATGCCCGGTAGAGACTGTATCGGCCTCGCCTGATGAATCGGACCGGCGATCCCCCTTGAACGACTCCCGGCAAAGGAGCGTCGAGCGAAACGGCATAGGCCTTCGCACCGCTCGCAACGTCGGCGTCGCTGGCGAAGCTGGACGAGGCTGCACAGGTCGTGGCAATCGAACGAGTGTTGAACGCAACGATCCGGTATTTGTACCAGCGCGACGTCGGCGGCGCCGAGTCAACATAGAAGACAGCCAGGTCGCCCGTATCTGGAAGCGTCGCAAAGGAGGTAAGGACCGAGCCCGATGCAGATGCCGGCGGAAGACCGACCACTGACGGTGAGAGGCGCTGACAGAGAACCGAGCTACCTACCGTCGCGAAAAACTCCATCGCAGAGTCGGCGAGTAATCGGGCGGTGTCTGCGGCTGACATCCCGCGAATGTCGGTCGTGAGAACCTCGATCGCGTCGCGCACGCTTTGGCGGGTTGCGATCAGCTCGCTGGTACCGCGGTAGAATCGCTGCTGTCGCGTCAACAGCAAGCCGATGGTGCTGCCGATGATGCCGACGATCGCCAGGACGATGGCGATCTCGATCAGGCTGAAGCCCCGGCGCGCTCGCCTCAGCAACGCAGTCTTCCCGCAGGGCATTGGGAAAGCAGGACCTCAGTCTCGTTTGTGGCGTTTCGAGCCGCTCGCTCCACCACGGCATTGGCGTTGAGCCGCCTGGCGATTACGGCGCTGGTGCTGGCAAGCGCGAGCCCGCCAACACAAAACACGAAAATCGCAACTACTGTTTCGACGAGAGTGTAACCCTTCTGCACTCGGTCACTTTAGCCGATGGTGCAGGTCCTACCCTCATTCGCGCGTTGCGCGCGAAATCGAATTTACTTGGGCTCGGTGGCCAGGCCGTAGCGCGAGAGCTTTCGATACAACGTCGAGGGGTCGATGCCAAGCACTTCTGCGGTGCGCGGTTTATTGCCCCCCTCATTCTCCAGCACCCACATGATGTAGGCGCGCTCGATCGTATCCAGAGTGGGATTCGTCTGGACGGCGTCGCTCACCAAGGGATCCGACTTCGGCTCGACTACCCGCTCGGGGAGTGATGAAAGTGGAATCGTGTCGCCCTTGGCGAGTATTACTGCGCGCTCGAGCGCATTCTCCAGCTCGCGGACGTTACCCGGCCACGAGTAGCGCTGCATCGCTTCCAGTGCATCCGGAGCCAGCTTCCTTGCCGGTTCACCCCGCACTTCCGATGCGCGAAGCAGAAACGCCTCCGACAGCAGTGGAATATCGCCGGGCCGATTGCGGAGCGGCGGGAGAACGATCGAGATAACGTTCAATCGATAGAAGAGATCGCTACGGAAATTGCCACGCTTGATCTCCTCCTCGAGGTCGCGGTTGGTCGCCGCAATCACGCGCGCATTGACCGGCTTCGCTTCCGTTGCTCCAACGGGAATGACCTCACGTTGCTGCAACACTCGAAGGAGCTTGACCTGGGTCGCCGGGGTCGTCTCGCCAATCTCGTCGAGGAAGAACGTCCCTTCGCCCGCCGCCGAGAATAGACCTTCCTTGTCCCGCGACGCGCCGGTGAACGATCCTTTCACGTGGCCAAATAATTCGCTCTCTAGCAGGCTCTCGGGCAGTGCACCGCAGTTGATCGACAGGAACGGCTTGTTGCCGCGGGGCGATAGATCGTGGACGTAGCGCGCAACTACTTCCTTGCCCGTTCCGGATTCGCCCTGCAACAATACGGTCGAATCTGTCCCGGCAACCGATTCGGCAACGTGCAACGCGTCGAGCCAGGGCTTGCTCGACCCGACGGGCCGCGCTCCTTTCTCGCGCCTCTTCGCATCCATCTTCAGGGCGCGGCTCTCGCGCTTGAGATTTCGATGCTCCGACGCGCGACGAAGGATCGTTACCAGCTCCTCATTCCTGAACGGCTTCTGGATGTAGTAGAACGCGCCATTGTTCACCGCGCCGATTGCCGACTGCAAACTCGCCTGCGCCGTCATCAAAATCACGACGGCGTCCGGATCGTGCGCGCGAACTGAAGCCAGAATGTCGAGGCCGGTTACGTCGGGCATTCTGACATCGGTGATAATCAGATCCGGCTTGAGCGCCGCGATCTGCTCCAGTCCCTTCTTGCCGCCCAGCGCGGTGTAGGGGATGAAGCCTTCGTTCTTCAACAGGATGCGAACGGCGTCGAGAATTCCCTGCTCGTCGTCGATGACGAGGACCGAGGGTGCGGACGTAGCGGCAGTGGACATATCAGCGTAGTGAGATGGTCGTCACCTTACTACGCTGGCTTCTTTAAAGCCGACTTCGGCGTTCGGCGACGCGTCGCCACTTCGTTGCTGAGTTTCGGCAGAATCACCGTGAACTTCGTTCCGCTTCCTTTGCCGTTGCTGTCTACCAGAATGAAGCCGTGGTGCGCTTCAACGGCACGATGCACGATGGAGAGTCCGAGTCCGCTTCCGCCGGCTTTGGTGGTCACGAATGGCTCGAACAGCCTCTCTCTGATGGATTCCGCGATGCCGCGGCCATTATCGGTCACCTGGATCATCAACGCGCCGCGCGTAAAATGCGCTCCCTGCGAAGGCAGGTGCTGATGTTGGATTTCGGCAGTTTCGATCACTACTTCGCCGCCGGGAGAAGATGCCTGCACTGCGTTGAGTAAGAGGTTGAAGATCGCGCGGTGTAGCAAATCGTCATCGCCAACGACGACCATTGACCTTGAAGGAAACACCTCGCGGATGCGCACATTCTCCGGCTTGCTCGGGTGTTGGGCAACGAGATCAGCCGCGTGATGCGCGATCTCGACGAGATCGGCTTTTCGCACGCTGGTGACACCGGTGCGCGCAAAATCCAGGAATTCCGAGAGCAGTCGCGACAGCCTGTCCGACTCACGCTGAACCAGCTTTGTCAGCGTGCGAGTGTCATCATCTGCGCCGGGCACCTTCGCCAACAGCTCGGCGGCGCTTCTGATGGATGCCAGTGGATTCTTGATCTCGTGCGCCAGTGACGCGCTCAGCTCAGCGACCGCCTCGAGTCGTTGTGCCCGCGTATGCAGCCGCTCGATATCGGCCTCGCGGAGCCTGAACGCAGCCAGCTCGGCGGCCATTTCTTCGCGCCCTGCGTGCGCCGCGCGAAGTCGGGCCCCAATGTAACCGCATCCAAGTGCGACTGCGCCAAAGATTCCGAGCTGTACCAGGACGGGTGTATCGACCGCCATCGCTCGATCGGCAATCGTGATCGAGAAGTAGAACACGTCGCCCAATGTCGCGATCAACAACACGCCGGCGGGGGGCAGCAACAGCGCGCTGACCGCAATCACCAGGATGTAAAGCGGCGCCAATTGCGACGGGGTGCTTGTTTGGGTGATATGCACCACCGCTGTTACCAGCAGCAGGTCGAACACCATCTGCACGTAATAAAAGCCGTCGCGGAGCGCGCCGGGACGGCGCGAAGCGAAGACCATCGAGCCCCCGGTAAAGAACAGGCTCGAGATAAACGCGAGGGTCGCCAGTAGTGTCGCTGTACTGTCGGCGCGGCGCCAAACAACGATGGCGGCCAGGAAGATCGCGGTCGCGATGCAAAGGCGCCCGAGATATAGGACTCGAAGCACCCTCTCGCGCGCCCCGCCGGTTGACGCGGGAAGCGTTAGCGCAGGCCGGGGCGCTGCGGGGCTGATCGGGACTGCCGGAAGCAAGTATTCCAAGCTGGGGAGGTTAGGGGCTGACGTCAATAAGACGCTCCGGCAGGGTCCTAAGTCTCTAGCTCGCTACTATATAGATTGTGGATATGGTCCTGGGACTAGTTGCCGCCGAGGCCGCCGACCCCCCGTCCGTGACCGTGGCGACGAGCAGCATGATCGCGGTACTGGGACTCGTCGCCATTAACGGTTTCTTCGTGGCCGCCGAGTTCTCCCTGGTTGCCGCTCGGCGCAGCAAGCTCGATGAAATGATAGCCAAGGGCGACCGTGGCGCGAAGGTCGTTCAGAACGCCCTCAAGGAAATCGATCGCTACATCGCCGGCACACAGCTTGGCATCACGATCGCCTCGCTGGCGCTGGGGTGGATCGGCGAGCCTGTTCTCGCCCACCTCTTCGATCAGGCCTTCCGATACATAGGATTGAACCCGGCCGCTGCCACTACTCACGTCGCAGCGGTTCCGGTCGCGTTTTTCCTGCTGACGTTCTTCCACATCGTGCTCGGTGAGCTGGCCCCGAAATCAATCGCTTTGGCGAGTCCGGAGCGGACAGCAAAGGCAGTTGCGCGCCCGCTGTTGGTCTTTTCGCGCTTCATGTCACCGTTGATCTGGCTGTTCAACGGAACCGCCAATGGCCTGCTTCGCATCTTCGGGATCGAGCCAGCGACCGATCACGAGGGGCACAGCCCCGAGGAGATCCGTTTCCTGGTGATGCAAGCTCACGCGCATGGCACACTAGACGAATCGGATCGCGCGATGCTGGCGGGAGTGCTGGACTTTCACGAGAAGAAAGCCCGAGATGTCATGCGTCCGCGCACCGAGATCGTGGCACTCGATATCGAATCGACCGAATCGGAAGTGTGGGAAGCACTCCGCCGCGAGCGATACTCGAGGTATCCGGTATTTCGTGAATCGCTCGACGACGTGATCGGTGTCTTTCTCGCCAAGGATCTGTGGCTTCATTCCGGAGATGCGGCGTTCAATCTCGCCGATTTTGTGCGTGAGCCAATGTACGTTCCCGACAGCCGTCCGGCGGAGCGCGTGCTCGACGATTTGCGACGCACTCGCGCGCACATGGCAGTCGTGCTCGACGAGTACGGCGGCACCGCAGGCATCGTGACGATGGAGGATCTGGTCGAAGAAGTCGTCGGTGACATTTCCGACGAATACGATTTTGCGTCGCGCGAGTCGATCGTCACTGACGGAGTGTTGGAGCTCGCGGGTTCGCTTTCGCTAATCGACGTGCGGTCGGATTACCGAATTCAGATTCCTGAAGGGGACTGGACGACACTTGGCGGATATGCGTTCGCCAAGCTCGGACGTCTGCCGCGGATGGGTGATCGCATTCCGATTCCGGGTGGCGAGATGGAAGTCGTCGCGATGGACGGCAGGCGAATCGCTGCGTTGAGAATTCATCGGGCCGGGACGAGACAGCCCGCCCCTCCCGTCGCGCAGCCCGCTTAAAGCTTTCGCCTGAAAACGACGCAAGCGTCGACTGCAGCGGAATCCTGCAGTCGTGACGCGCGCACTGCATTGCAGGGAAGGAGTGAAGCGCGCGCGATCCAGTTTTTGCGACGCCGCGCCCCGAGGTCCGAAACGAATCGGTCGACGATTGGTGCGCGAGCCGGATCGAACGCGGACAGCGCGGCGGCGGACTTGATGGCGAGATCGCTCTCTCGGCTCCGCACGTACAGAAGCGGGAGGTGCGCGGCGACTGCGAGATCCGCGCTGGGGATCGGCCGGTCGATCGGCTCGGTTCGGTCCCAGACTGCCTCGGTGTATTTCGCCTCGAGGTAATCGGAATAGAGCTTCGCCGCGCTACCGTTGCGCCCCGAGAACTCGAGTCGCTTGCCCATCGCCAGGTAAAGCTCCGGCGAGCCGACATAACCGTGGCGTAACGAGCTTTCCAGCAGGACGAGCGCCGAGTCACTCTTCCCCGCACCCTGATACGCACTGGCAAGCTCGTAACGGGGCTCGCCGAGCATTGGATCACTTTTAACGGCGTCGTTTAGCACGACGATGGCGCGCTCGTAATCCTTGTCTCCCAAGTAGACGTTGGCGAGCGCAAGCCACTGGTCGATGCGATGTGGGCTCAAGTCGATCGCCTTGTGCAACACATCGATTGCCTGCTTACGGTAGGCTTGTGACCGGTAGAAATCCGCGGCGAACATCAGCACCCCGGCTTCGTGGGTATACAGTCGATCATTCAGCGGGTCGCGACGGATTTCCTTGTCGAAGGCGTCGAGTGATTGCCTAACAACGCTATCCACAACGACGCGCTCCTGTGGATCGTGGTCAAACTCGGCGAGTCGTGGTCGGAGAGACGCTACGTACTGCGCCATTATCATCGGGGTATGAGCAGTCTGGTGCGCCCGGGATCGCGCCAGCACTTCGAAGGGCGCGAGCGATGAAGCAATCGACCCACTCGGCGAATCGAGTCTTGCCAGAGCGCGGTCGGCGCGCAGCGGTACCCAGCCTTCCCAAACAAGAGCACCAACTATAATGGTCACCACTGCCATAGCCAAAGCGGGTTTCACGCGAGGCACGGCAGGATCCGGTGTGGTCGGCTCGAGCACGATCGAGCCGACTGTCGCGCGCGAAGCAATGAGCGCGGCGATCAGTATCCACAGCATGGTCGAGTTCAGGTCGAAAAACCAAAGGGCGAGATAGAAGGCATAGGCGATCTGGATACCAACCAGGACGGCAAGCGACGCCGCAGTCAATCTGCCTCCTCGGTACGCGCGCGTCAGCGTGACGCCGATTGCGATCCAAATGCTGATGAACGTCGCGATTCCGATGAGACCGCCCGTCGCGAGAACTTCCAGATACTGATTGTGCGTGCGGTCGTAGATGTCGGTATCTATCACATAAATACCGGGGTTGAAGTGGGCGCTCCAAACGAGGTTGTGATTCTCGGGTCCATAGCCGACGATCGGACGATCCTTGAAACCTGCGACCGCGGCCCGCCACTGCATTGTGCGCGACTCTTCTCGCCCGGCCGCACTTGTAGCTGCGAGGCGCTCCAATACAACCGGAGCGTGTCGGCTGAAAGCGCTGTCCGGGAATCTTCTGACGATCAACGAGCTCCCGAACACGATTACGCCGAAGGCAATGGCAATCGACGGCAGAACGATGCGCACACGTCTGCTGGCAGTGAGAGTAGCATAGATAGCTGCAGCAAGAGCAATCGCGATAACCAGCCCGATGACCGAGCTCCGGTTCTCGCTGAAGATCATGCCGAGAACATCCATTAACGCAGCAGCGATGTAGAGCAGACGGTAGCGAAGACCCGTCGTAGCGATGTAGGCAGCGATCGCGATCGACAGCAACAGATAAGCTGCGAGCAATCCGGAGTTGCCGATTGTCGCATCACTTGCCGGCACCAATCGGTCACGAGAGGTAGCGCCGGAGAGATTGGTGTGCTCGATGATTGCGAGGAAACTCACCAACAAGCTGACAATAACTGCTCCGTTGAGAACCCACGGCCAGTCTTCGTCGCGCAGCGTGCGCAGCAAAACGAAAAACAGCAGGAGGTGAAGCCAGGCCCACACGCCGCCCATACGCTCGAAGTCGCCGAACAGGCTGTGCATCGGCGCGGGCGAAAAAATCGCGGAGAGAAAGGACGCCGCAACGAATGCCAGCAGCGCCCAGAAAATGGGTTCGCCGCGCAGATCAATCGTTTTCTGGCTGAAGCAGACGGCGAAAACGAGCGCGGCTATTCCGAGCTCGACGACAACTCGGAAAAAAATGTTGCGTGGAACGACGTATGGGAAAAAGAAACCGGATCCAATTATGAGCGGCACGAGGAACGACATCAGCAACAGCGCGATGATCGCGCTGCGCCACGTCGGCTCGGGCATCATTGCTCGGAGACTCCGCATCTCAGTCGCTGGAGCTCTCTGTGAGCCGAGTGAGGAGTTCGGGTGTTATCGTGTGCCCGCCTTTGAACTTCATCACCTGATACGGGATTCCCAGTTGTTTGAGTCTTGCTTCCTCGGCGATGATGCGCTCCGGTGATGCGAATTCGTCGGAATCGCCGAAGGTGATGGTCAGTGGCGTCCGCAACACGAGACGCTTCGCTCCCTCCTTGTCCAACTCCGCAGGCAGCATACCTGAACACAGCACAACCCGGTCTGGCTCGGCTTTTCCGCGTACAACCCAGCGGGTCACCGTTGCGGCTCCCTGGGAGAATCCAATCACCCACAGGCGAACTTTTGTGCGAGCGACGACGCTGAAGATCTCATCGTGTAGCAAGTCGAGATATTCGACGTAGTCCTTCATTTCCGATTCCCGGTCTTCCGCCGTCATCCAGGTGGCACCAACGGGTGTTCCGGGCGGATGCGGCCCGACAATCAGCGGCGAGAGGTAATACCGCGACAGCGCCTCCGGCGCAATGAAAAGCCGATCCGCTCGTTCGAGCGGAAGAAACCGCGACATAAAACGCGCTGCCAATTGTCCATGACCGTGACAGACAAACCACACTTCACTCAGGTCCGCTCTGGGCGATCCGAGAATTGCATAGCGCGCTGAACGGGGGACTTTCAGGTGACGCTGCTCGAAAACTCGGAGGTTCGTTCGCTGCACCTGAGACATACTCACCGCGGTAATCCGCGCGACAGTAAAGGGAGGATCTGGAACATGTCTTGCCCGCTCCCAGAATCTACCGTTTTATGCGAAAAATGATTCATCGATCATTCGCAGCGGCCTGCCTTTGTGCCTTGGCTAGCTGCTCCGTCTCACAGGACCAGGAGGTGGAACTCGGGCGCGAGAACGCGGCGCAAATAAACGCGCAGTTGCCGATTGTAAACGATCCTGTCGTTGCGACCTACATCCAAGACCTCGGCCAATCGATCGCCAGCAAAACGAGTCGAGCCGACCTTGACTGGCACTTCTACGTGGTAAACACCAACCAGGTCAACGCTTTCGCGCTGCCTGGCGGTTATGTCTACGTGAATCGGGGGCTGATCGAGACGGCGGATCATCTCGACGAGCTAACCGGCACCCTTGGGCACGAGATCGGTCATGTCGTCGAGCGCCACGCGGTGAAGCAGATGGAGAAGGCACAGAAAACCAATGTCGGTATAGGGGTCCTCTGCTCGCTGACCAACATCTGTCACAGCGGACTGGGCCAGGTGGCGGTTCAAGTTGGGGGATCGGCGTATTTCGCGCGCAACAGCCGACTCGACGAGCTTCAGGCAGATTCCGAAGGAGTCGTAAACGTTTCGCGCGCCGGCTACGACCCGCGCGGCATTCCGGACCTGTTCCGCGTGCTGCTAAAGGAGCGCGAATATCAGCCGACCAAAGTCGAGGGCTGGTTCATGGACCATCCGCTCGAAGAAGCGCGAATCAGGCGCGCGGATCAACTCATCGCTGAGGCGCCCGAGGCGAGAGGCAAGAAGTTTCTCGTCGACAGCCCTCAGTTCCATGCCTTCAAGGATCGGGTTGCTGCGCTGCCCGCCCCCCCGACGCAGGCACCGAGCGGACCGTGAAACACCACAACCGAGCGCGATAGACCCTACAGGTAGCTGAGCCACCAATCCCGCCTCGTCGCCTTTACCTTCGCATACCAGCGACACAGCGGATAAAGGAGCAGCACGCCGAGAATCCACAACGCGTAGACGGTGACGAGGCCAAAGCCCGATCCCGGCTTCGCCGGCGCGGCGATGCCGAGGTTGTCAAAGAGATAGTCGATCGGTCTGCCTGCGATCACGCCGGCGACAATGGCGAGCGTGTGGGCCGTGATCCACTGCAGCAAATAAAAGAAAAGCGGCACCCGGCCGTAGGTTATGAAAAAGTTCCGCAGCGCCAACGCGCTTGGTGCGCGCGGCGCTCCGCTGTGTCCGGCGCCACTGTCGTTACGCTCGGCCCAGGCAAGAAATAGAAAAGCGGGGCCAAGGGTCATCAAAAGAAAGAGCAACGATGGCGGATACTTCGACACCGCCAGGAACGAGAGCACCGTCTTCAGTGCCGTATCCTGTTGTGCCCATGGCGACGGATCACCATAGATGTTGATCGCGCGGACCACGATGAACGCTGCCGTCAGCAGCAGTCCCATTCGAACGAGATAGCGACGACGGACGGCCGCCTCGAGACGGTAAACCGAGCCGAACGAATAACCCGCGGCCATTACTCCGACCCACGGAATCAGTGGATACAGCACTAACGCAGGTGGCCCGTTGGCGCCGAACGGGAAGATCAAGCCAGGCACATGAAGCACGTGCCACACCGACGCCCAAAAACCCGGAATCGGGCTCCCTGGTCCCTGCCAGGATGTAACCGGCACACCGTCGAGCAGGTTGTGCAGTGCGATCATCGCCACCCCAATGGCAGCGATCGCTGTTACCGGCAAATGGATCAGTCCCGCCAGCACGATCATGCTCCACCCAATCGCCCAGATCACCTGAAGGAACGATGCGAGGCCCCCGAAATCGACGTTGAAGAAGAGTAGGACGCGCACGATGGTGAGCTCCAAAAAAACCAGCCACAGTCCGCGCGTAAGGAGGAACCACGACAGCTCCCGTTTGGGCTTGCCACGCAACGACTGAAAGTAGGCGCCTGTACCAGCGAGAAAAACAAATAACGGCGCACAGAAATGGGTGATCCAACGGGTGAAGAACAGCATCGGCGTAGTTCTCGCTACGTCGGTTGGGTCGAACAACGTCGCTTGAAAGTGGACGAAATCGCGGGTGTGATCAAGCATCATGATCACCATGATGATGCCGCGCAGAAGATCTACGGAATCGACTCTCGTGCGAGCGAGCGGGGTATACGGAGCGACGGGCGTTTTAGGCGGGTACGTGATTGCCGGTGCTGACACTGATCGAGATTGCGTTGAGGATTATTGCGGCGGTTCGAGGGAAGCATCCCCTTCCCCGCAGTGCGATCATTCGCGAGCATCTACGCTCGTTTTGTCCGAAAGGTGAGTATCCAATGAAACGATTGAATCCGCTACTCGTTGCATTCCTTTTTCTTCTTCCGGCGACTCTCAGAGCTCAGGCGCGACCGATCAATTGGGAGTCACTGACGGCTGAGACGCTCCGCACACTCTCGAGCTATCTCCAGGTCAACACGACTAACCCGCCAGGCAACGAGCTCACGGCGGCAAGATTTCTCAAGGGAATTCTGGATCGCGAAGGCATCGAAGCGCAGATACTCGACACCGCCGAGCTCGGCGCGAACCGCGCCAATCTTTATGCTCGGCTGCGCGGCAACGGCAGCAAGAAGGCAATTGCGTTGGTGCACCACATGGACGTCGTGCCCGCGACACCGGCGTCGTGGTCTGTCGATCCGTTTTCAGGAGTGATCAAGGAGGGCTATATCTGGGGCCGCGGCGCCATCGACATGAAGAGCCACGGCATCGCCCAGTTGATGGCGATGATCGCACTCAAGCGATCTGGTGTTCAGCTGAACCGCGACATCGTCTTCATTGGCAACGCCGACGAAGAACTAGGCTCGCTGGGCGGAATTGTTTTCGTCCAGCGACACGCCGACCTACTGCGAGACGTCGAGTACCTGATGACGGAAGGCGCGGACAACGTGCTTGATTCCACTGGCAAGGTTGTCTACTTCAGTGTCGGTGTCGCCGAGAAACGTACATTCTGGCAACGATTGACGGTGAACGGCGTTCCGTCGCACGGCTCACGTCCCACTCCGCAAAACCCGGTACCTAGACTCGTAACCGCGCTCTACAAGATCTCCCAGTGGCAGACGCCACTCCACGTCACGACGGGGGTCGACAAGTTCTTCCGCGACATCGCCCATACCTATGCGGAGCCTCAGCGCGGCTGGCTATCGAATGTTCGCGCCGCGCTCGAAAACCCCCGCGCCAGAGAATGGATTCTCAGCGATGTCATCTGGAACGCAATTCTGCGAAACACGATTTCGCTCACCGTGCTGAACGGCTCGAACAAGACCAATGTCATTCCGGGCGTGGCAACGGCAGAAATCGACATCCGATTGCTTCCGGATCAGGACACCACGGAATTTCGCGAAACGCTGAAAAAGATCATCGCCGACACGGCGGTGCACCTCACTCACCTCGGCAACACCAAGCCGCCACTGGAGAGTCCGATCGACACCGATCTCTTTCGCGCAATCGAGCGGGCGGCCCGCGAGCGGGAGCCGTCAGCGTTCGTGACGACGCCGATGGAGACGGCGGCAACAGACCGGCCAACCTATCGCAAGCTTGGAATCACGACTTACGGGTTCAGCCCATTCAGGATTCCGCGCGCGGAAATCCAACGCGGGATGCACGGCAACGACGAGCGTCTCTCCGTGGAGAACGTGGGGTACGGGCTGCGTTTCTACTACGACATATTGCGCTTCGTGCAGTAGTCGCGCCGAGCCGGCTCAGGCCTTGTGCCTGAACGTGATACGGCCGCGGGTTAAATCGTAGGGGGAGACCTCGAGCGTCACCCGATCGCCTGCGAGGACGCGAATCCTGAATCTGCGCATCTTGCCGGCGATTGTAGCGTGGACGTCGTGGCCATTGTTCACCTGCACGCGAAACGTTGCGTCAGGTAGTACTTCCGTGACGATGCCTTCCAGCTCGATTGCTTCCTCTTTTGCCATAATCCTCCGATTAATTGGCGTTAATGAAAAACAACGGGGCCGGTCTGGAGTTGTCCAGACCGGCCCCGTCCTATGATGTGGCTGCCAAACTTGGGTTAGGCCCCAAGCTTGGTGACGTTCTCAGCCGCCGGACCTTTCTGACCCTGGACGACGTCGAACTCGACGCGCTCACCCTCGGCGAGGGACTTGAAGCCGTTGCCGTTGATTGCCGAATGATGAACGAAGCAATCCTTCTGTCCGTTCTCGGGGGTGATGAAGCCAAAACCCTTGGCGTCGTTGAACCACTTCACTTTTCCGGTGGTACGCATGCTCGGTACTTCCTCTTTGTTCGTCGGAAGTGCCGTGTTGCGGTACCAATCCGACCAGTTTGTTCGCGATCGACCTGATCGCATTTCAAGCCATGAAACCAAAAAGACCTGGCAACACCCCAGGTCCCATACAGCGTCTGGCTTGCCTACGCACAATTCGTTGCGCGTCAGAGTATTAATGTAGCTGATTTAGGGCGTCCGGTCAACGAACTTGCGCTGTCGGAATCGGGTCGTCTGCCGGCTCGGTGAAGGGCGCAACCGCGTCGGTGTAAGCGTCAAAAACGCCACTGGGCACCGGCACCTTTTCACCGGTCAGCATCGACTTCATCATTGCCGCGTTGGCGACCGCTTTCCCCTTGTAGTGGTTGTTGGTGACGATATACGCATCGCTCACTGTCGGATCGGCAGCAATCTCCTGTACGCGTTCGACCCATGGCTCCAGCTCGTCCGCCTTGTATAGATAGTTGTAGCGCTGCTCGACTGGGGCTTTGTCGCGAAACCAGTCTTTGTAGTTGCGACCATGGACGCGCACGTACGCGACGTGCGACGTCACATGCGCCGACGGTCCGATCGAGTCGTGATACATCGGCTGATCGATGTTGACGAAGCCAACGCCCTCGTCCGCCAGCGATGCGAGGAATTCCGGCGCCAGCCAGGACGAATGCCTGACCTCGACGACCAGCGGATACTGATTGAAGGTGCGCACTACATCGCCGAGCCACTCTCTGCTCTCGTCGGTCCGCTTGAAACTCCACGGAAACTGCAGCAGCACCGCGCCGAGCCTTTCGGCATCCATCATTACGTCGAAGGCGGCGCGCACCTGATCCACTTCCTCGGTTGTCCAGGCAGTGTCGCGCTCGTGGGTGAAACGCTTCCAGATTTTCGCGGTGAAGCGAAAATCGCGATGATCCTTCACGCGTTTGACCCAGGATTCTGCCGTGCGCGCCAATGGTGGACCGTAAAAGCTCGAGTTGATTTCGATGGTGTCGAAGAAGTCCGCGATGTAGCGGAGTTGGTCGAACTTGGATGACTTCGGCCGCGGATACACGATTCCGTCCCAATCCTTGTACATCCACCCAGCGGGCCCAAAACGCAGCTTCGCATGCGGCTTTTTCGCAGTGCTTGCCGGCTTCCGAGCCCGTTTATTCCCGCCCGATCTTTCCAAGCTCATGCTCACCATGGGTGCGGGTTCAGTGCCAGCGTAGTAGCCGACAGCGTCCGGTCTTCGCACATTTTCAGCGAATGACGTACACCTTTCACACGACCGACGTTTTCACCGATCATCTGCACCGCGGAAATCCACTCGCAGTGGTCCCGGACGCGCGCGGTTTGACCGACGAGCAGATGCAGTCGATTGCCCGAGAGTTCAACTACTCCGAGACGGTTTTTGTTTTTCCGCCGCGCGACAACGCCAATACGCGGAGCGTGCGGATCTTCACTCCCGAGAAAGAACTACCCTTTGCAGGTCACCCGACGGTTGGCTGTGCGTTCGTCCTCGCGACGATTGGCGATATCCCGCTCAACGGCGACACGCAGCGGATCGTTCTCGAGGAAGGTGTCGGTCCGATTCCGGTCTCGATTCGCACACGTGATGGAAAACCCGTATTTACGCAGCTGACGTCGGCGCGACTGCCGGAGATAAGGGATCCGCCGCCGCCGCCCGAAGTTCTCTGCGAGATTCTGTCGCTCGAGCCGAGCCATATCGTCGCTGATGACATGCTGGAACCGGAAGCGGTGTCGTGCGGTGTCCCGTACCTCTTCATCCCACTCAAGAAACCGGAGATGCTCTCGTGGGTGAAGGTCGATTCGACGAAGTGGGAGCAGGCGCTACGCGACTACTGGGCGCCGGAGATGTACGTTTACAGCGCCGACGAGTGGAGCAACATCTTCGAGGGCGGCCACATTCGCGCCCGGATGTTCGCGCCAGGTTTGGGTATCGGTGAAGACCCGGCGACCGGGAGTGCTTGCGCCGCCCTCGCTGGTTTTCTGGCTCTACGGGCGGAGACCCGCGACGGCACTTTGCGCTGGAGCGTCGATCAGGGCGTCGAGATGGGAAGACCGAGCCGGCTCGAGCTCGAAGTCGACCGCAAGCGCGGCCAAGTCGCCGCCATTCGCGTCGGCGGCTCGTCGGTGCTTGTCAGCTCCGGTACGCTCTACGTCGAAGGAGCTGCCTAAGTCGTCTTCGCCGTCTCGTCAGCACTAGGCTCTCTGGTCCCCCAGCGGCGGCGATCCCCCGGCTGCCGCGCAGGCAGCTCAACGCGCGCCGTGTAGTCCGTCAGCGCCGCGACGACCAGAGTGATCGCGCCCATCACCACGAAGAAATTCCGCGCCGCGGGCTGATTTCCAAAACCCAGGATCCACGGCGCGACGAACACGAATAGCCCCGCCACCACCTCGATCACGCCATGAATCCTGAACGGAATCCACTTGAACGCCCCAAGCGGAAAATCAGTACAGCCCGTCAGCAGCAGATGAATTCCGCACAGCCAGTATGCGATCACGCTGGCGGTGGTGTGCTTGAAACCGAAAACCATTGGCGCGTTGAGAAACGCGGCAACCGCGGCGTAATCGAGTACACCGTGTACGCGCGCAGAAATCGGTTTCGTCATGGCCACGGGTGCCGGTTAATCCTCACGGCGTAAGCGTTACTCCAGATAGTGGTAAAGCCCGAACAACGCCATCGCCGCACCACCAATGATGATGATCGTTCCGGCAGTATCACCGATAATCGCGCCGGCAATCATTGCACCGACGCCGACTGCCATCAACGCCACATCCTGGCCCTGATGGCGGCGGATGATTGGCGCCGCGGTGAGCTTTGTTGAAGCATCAACCCTGGCTTCACTCACCCTGAAACCGACTGCGGCTGCCTGAAGCGTGGGTCCTTTAGCTGCAGTACCGCTGACCTGCTGTGCGTTGGTAGACCCGGAAATCAACGCAAGGGCACAAACGCTGAGTGCCAGGAAGCGCATTTTTTTCTCCGTTCGAGGAAACGATTAGTACTGAAGGCGCGAGTGCGCCTGCGGTCTCGTATTTTCGGAGAAGACTGCGGCAATAAACGTGCACGATGCGCTCGTGCACCCGAGAGACTACGGATTATTGCCGCGATGGCGTTTGGTCGCGAGCGGGTTACTGATCTCTGCGATGTCTGTCGCGATGCCGTTCCGGAATGTCGACGGTGCCGCTGACGTTCGCGTAGTCAATGCCACCGCTGCCCTTGTTGTCGACGCGGAAATCCTTGCCGACCTTGTTGACGTCGATGCCCCCCGATCCATCGTTCCTCACAATCACAGATCCGCGAACATCAGTCGCGTTGATGCCGCCCGATCCGTCGCTCTCAACGGTGAATGAGCCAGAGACGTTGCGTACGTCGATATCGCCGGAGCCATCATTCACGCTGACATCGCCGCGCACGTTCTCGATGGTGAGAGAGCCGGATCCATCGCTGACACGCACCGACTGCGCGCCGTCGATGAGCAGCTCACCCGAGCCATCTCCCATTTCGAGCGCGCCGACATTGTAAACCTTGGCGTCGCCGCTGCCGTCACCGATATCTGCGTCCATTCCTTCTGGAACTTCGATCACGAGATCGAGAGCAGCGTCGTAATCACCGTCGTTCCAGCCGTTGTCGTTCGGCATGTCTGCCTTGATGAAAACGCGATCACCCTGACGCTCGGCGATCAGACGGATCTGACTCAGAACGCCTTGCGACGAGGCGCGAGCCGTCCCCGTGATTTGAACCTGACTCAAACCTTGCTTGCCTTCCACTCGTAGACTGCCGGCAGCGGCTTCGACTTGAACAATGCGCGCCCCTGCCGCATTCACGACGGCGTTGCGTGGCGAGGTGTAAGCGCTGCTCCACTGAGCGTGTGCTGCGGATCCTATCAGAAAGGGCGCAGCTGCTACCGCCGCCCCACGAAACTGCCGCTTCTTCATGCCGACTCCCTTCGGGTGTGCATTTTAGACAACCCTGCATCAATTACGGTTTGAAGGGCCATCGGTTTCAGCCCAGCGGCTATGGGAGGGGGGCCAGCTTCCAGATGCCGTTCAGCATGTCCGAGGCATACAGTTGGCCTCCCGCGAGCTGAACGCCCCATATGTATACCGGCGGCCCGTCCAGCAATCCGTGGCCGATCTCACGTCCCATCGCTGACAGGTTGCACCGACCAATCAGGTCGTGATTGGCGGGATCGCACGTTCCAAGGTCACCCGTAACGTCGATCGCGCGCACTCCGCCATTGTAATAAGCGGCATAGAGAATCCCGCGGTTTTCATCAACCCAGAAATTGTGCGTGCCAGCGCCGGAGATGTGAAAGAACGCGACTTCGCGCGGTGCTGACAGATTGCTTACATCGACGATGTGAATGTCACCGCTCGCGAATTTTCCGACCGCACCCGGTCCTTCCTGACCGACGAACGCGAACCGTTTCTCTCCCGTCGTCGCGTTCTTATACCACCAAATGTTGTGTGCCTCTCCGCCAACCGTGACGAGCGTGCTCAACTCCACCGGATTCGACGGGGTTCCTCCGCGGCCGCCGCCGCCGATATCCCAGATTTTGATGCCGTCGTTCCAAACGGCAATGAAGAGAATTCCGTCGCGCACGAACACGTCGTGCGTGTAGGGTGAGCCCATCGCCTGAGTGAACACCTGCGTCGCATTGGCTGGATCGGTGATATCAACTATCACGAGCCGAGCC
>Ga0209027_1000033_pt1 | contig 34472 bp, 22 predicted proteins | sample GraSoi013_1_20cm_3_FD_185821 | JGI IMG/M metagenome (GOLD analysis project Ga0209027, IMG submission 185821) | Grasslands soil microbial communities from the Angelo Coastal Reserve, California, USA - Sample 09_27_2013_1_20cm (SPAdes) (version 2) | ecosystem: Environmental > Terrestrial > Soil >...
CTGATGATGCTTGAGGTGTACAAGGCATTTGCCGAGGAAGACGCGGCTATGCCAGTGATTATGGGGCGCAAGAGCGAGAATGAAAAGTTCGCGGGAGCGCTGCGCACGTACGCCATTGAGGCGCTGATGGGCGATGGTAAAGTTTTGCAAGCGGGCACGAGCCATAATCTTGGCACAAACTTTGCCAAAAGTTTTGATATACAATACCTGGATGCTGATGGGCAGCGTAAATACTGTGCTACAACGAGTTGGGGTGCGAGCACTCGTCTCGTTGGCGGTATCATCATGGTGCACGGGGATAACGCGGGATTAATACTACCTCCGCGCCTTGCTCCTTACCCGGTAGTGATTGTGCCGATCTGGCGTAACGATACAGAAAAAGCGGCGGTGAGCGTACTGGTGGAACGCGTAGAAAAAATGCTGAAGGGCAAAGTGCGTGTCCAGATTGATTTGAGCGAAAACACGCCGGGTTGGAAGTTTAATGAATGGGAATTGAGAGGAGTGCCGGTGCGCATGGAAATCGGGCCGCGCGATGTGAAGAACAACAGCGTCATGCTGGTACGTCGCGATAACCGCGGCCGTGAATCGGTACCTGTAGAAGCATTGGAATCCCGTCTCCCTGCGTTGCTAGCAGAGGTTCAAGAGGCGCTTTTTCAGCGAGCAAAAGCATTTCAGGATCAAAATACCCGTCATACTGACAGTTACGAAGAGTTCAAACAGATTATCGCAGAAAAGCGCGGCTTTGTACGGGTTAAATGGGCCGAAGACAGCGCAGCAGAACTGGCTATCAAGGCAGAGACGAAAGCTACACTCAGGGTTATCCCCTTTGATCAACCAGAGGGGGGCGTTAAGGGAACATGCTTCTATACTGGTAAGCCTGCCACCTGCGAAGCCATTTTCGCTCGCGCTTACTGAGATACTTAAGAACGAAGGAATACAGAATGATCGAATGTAATGGCGGCAAGGCGAGCAATATGCTCGCGTTGGCCGTATAGTAGGAGGAATCATGCGATTATCGCGACTACTCACAACCACACTACGGGAGGTACCGCGCGACACAGAGGGTGGCAACCAGGAGCTATTAGTGCGAGGCGGCTATATACGGCAGTTGACCTCGGGTATCTATAGCATGTTGCCGCTTGGGAACCGTGTCATTCGGAAGATATCACAGATCATTCGTGAAGAGATGGATCGCGCAGGCGGACAGGAAGTGACCATGCCTGTGCTGCAGCCGAAAGACTTGTGGGATAAAGAACCTGTAGGTGGTGGACCAAGCCGTTCCGAAGCGATGGGCGATGTGCTCTTCAAGTTGAAAGATCGCAAGGGGCGTGACATGGTGCTCGGGCCAACTCACGAAGAGGTAGTGACGTTGTTGGTGGAGGAGTTCGTGCGCAGCTACCGCGATCTGCCACAAATGATTTACCAGATTCAGACGAAGCTGCGCGACGAGCCGCGTCCTCGTGGGGGGCTGTTACGCGTGCGCGAGTTCATCATGAAGGACCTGTACAGCTTCGATGCAGACTACGAAGGCATGGATGTCAGTTATCGCAAAATGGCTGAGGCATATCGCGCCGTCTATACCCGCTGCGGCATGAACTTCATCGTCATTCACGCCGATAGTGGCGCTATTGGCGGCAAAGAATCGCAGGAGTTTATCGCGATTACCGAGGCCGGTGAAGATGACGCCATGATCTGTGACCGCTGCGATTACGCGGCAAACCGTGAGAAGGCCGAATTTGTGCGCTCCGAGCTGGCCAAAGAGCCAGAGGGCGCATTAGAGGAGGTCTATACACCCAACTGCATGTCCATTAGCGACCTCGCGGCCTTCCTGGGCATCCCCGAGGCGAAGACGCTCAAATCGGTCTGCTACGTTGCTGCTGGCAGGCTCATACTGGCCATTGTGCGAGGAGACCTGGACGTCAACGAGGTAAAGCTGGCGAATACGCTCTACCACCATGGCGTCAATGCCGCCAATCTGCACCTGGCTACCCCGGAAGAGCTGGCCGAGGCCGGCATTATTGCTGGCTACACCTCGCCGTTGAACAAAGGTCCCGAGGTACTCATTGTCGCGGACCCCTCTGTGCAGATGGGCAATAACTTCGTTGCCGGTGCAAACCGCGCCGACTATCACATCAAGAATGTGAATTATCCGCGGGATTTTCGCGTGGATATATGGGAAGATATCGCCTCAGCATTTGATGGTGCAACCTGCGTGCGCTGTGGTGGTACGCTGCACGCCGTGCGCGGGACCGAAGTCGGGCACATCTTCAAGCTGGGAACACGTTACAGCGATTCTTTCGGCGCCACGTTCCTCGATGCCGAGGGGGTGGCTCATCCCATCCTGATGGGCTGCTACGGAATGGGTGTTGGACGTATCATGGCCGCGATGGTGGAGCAGAGTCACGACGAAAAGGGCATCATCTGGCCCTTTAGCATCGCTCCCTATCACGTGGCCTTGATTGGACTCGACCTGGATAAGGGCGAGACAGCTGCGACGGCGGAGCAACTCTACGCGGACCTTTCAGCTGCCGGGGTCGAGGTGCTCTTCGATGATCGCGCTGAGACCGCGGGCGTGAAGTTCAACGATGCCGATTTGCTGGGCCTGCCGCTACGTGCCGTGGTCAGCAAGCGTTCTCTCAAGAATGGCGGTATCGAGCTCAAGCTGCGTACCCAGAAGGAGAGCCGCATTGTGCCATTAGATGATGCCGTTAAAGCGATCCAGGAAGAGATTCTTCAAGGAATGATAGGGTCGTAAACACGTCAATACAAGAAAGAGGCCAGGAGCGTATTCCTGGCCTCTTTCTTGTATTGACGTGCATATGAAGGTTATTTTGTCTTGACGACGATCACTAATGGCAGGTCGGTGATTGAATCGATTGCCACCTGCTGGCTCCCTGCATTGACATACAGGCCTGTAGAGGCACCACCATCGAGGTTCAGCGCGCGATCGATGGAGAGATCTGAGCCAACGAGCAGGTCTTCTAGCTCACCGAGAGAGAAGGCAGTACCAGGGCTGGCAATGAACAGCAGGCGTCCCTGTTTGTCAATAGCAGCGATACTGCGGCGCGACCCAGCCGCGTTGGCATTAAACTGCGTGGTCTTGCCGTGTAGGATCAGCATAGGCGATGATTGTGTCGCCTGTTGCAACTGCTCATTGTTGGGATCGTAGGGGCGTTCGCTCAGCGAACGAAGATCGATGTGGCCCTGGTTGTCAACTGAGAGCATACCGCCAAAGCCATTATATGATGTGCCAAAACTTTGCCCGTTGGAGATAACCAGGGCCGTGGCATTGTTTTGATTATCGAAGTATCCCCCGTTGATGATGGTGGTCGCGTGTTCCTTCCGCATCCACTCACTCATCGATAGTGGCTGCGCGGGTTGATAGGCGACGCTCAAAGAGATATGACGTAAGTCAAAGCGAACGATGGTGACGGTATCTTCATTATTGCCCGGGCTTTTCCAGTCTTCGTAGCGTACTTCAACGCCCGGAGCGCCTCTGTACCACGTGTTCAGCTGTGGCGTGCCCTGATCAGACGGCTGAGTTGTTGTAGCTGTACTGGTATTCCCAGGAGTGCCACTGGTGGAAGTCGTTGGAACCAGGTTGCAGGCCACCAGCGAGAATAGTAAGAGGCAGAGCAGTAGATATAATTTTAATGCGTGTTTTAAATGCATAAAAAGGTTCCTTAGCTATATCTTTTTGAGAGGAATCTATACAGTTGTCTGTGGCGTATTGAGGGATTTCTGGTGTCACCAATCCCTCAACACAATACATTAAAACTAACGCCGCCAGGGAGTAGCGTCAATTGCCGATACCGTGCCCTTGAAGTCTTGAGCCAGCTTCAGCGCTGCATCATGGGCGGCGTTTTCCACTGCATCGTCGAGCGGGGCGAGTTCAACATGTCCATAGCGGCGTTCGAGCGCGCGCTGAATCAGCAGGTCGGTGAACCAGGGATTCTTCGGTAAGACCGGGCCGTGCAGGTAGGTACCGAAGACGTTTTTGTAGACCGCGCCTTCGTAATTATCTTTGCCATTGTTGCCCCAGCCTGCCAGCACTTTTCCGAGCGGCTTTGCATTATCGCCGAGGTAGGTGCGCCCGCTGTGATTTTCATAGCCCACCAGAATCATCCTGCCCGATTCCTGAAAGTCGCACTCCAGCGCCATGTGGGTCATAAAGCGCGTGCCGCCGCCCTCAGTATGCATATCCAGCAGCCCGACGCCCTTGAGCTCAGGTCCCTGGAACGGCTTATAATAATGGCCTAACAGCTGGTAGCCCGCGCAAACGCTTAAGAACACAATGTTCGCTTCTGCCGCCTCTTGCAGCGAAGGAGCTTTCGCCTGGATATCGCGTGAAGCGAGCTCCATCTCGCGGTCGGCGCCACCGTGGAAAAGAATGAGATCGTATTTGGTAAAATCGGGAGTTTGTTTGACAAAAATTTGCTCGACCTCGGTCGCGATGCCGCGCCACTTGCAGCGCCTCTCGATAGAAAAGAGGTTACCGCGATCCGCCGCCACGCTCATCAACGTGGGATAGAGGTGGCCAATCTTGAGTACCATACCGGTGTCTTTGACTTCATTACTCATACGTGTTTCCTATTCTTCCCAAAAATGTTTCACCCAGCCACGCTTCTGCATGATGCGGCGCAGCTCGTGCGTGGGGGTGTAGCTCGCCATGATATAGAGAGTGCCGCCGGGTCCCGCGTTCTTCAGCGCGGCATCCAGGGCAGCTTCACGTTCGTGAATGACACTTATCTTGTCAGTTGGGATTTCAGCGTACTTCAGGCGCATGGCAATTTCTTCTGCTTTGCCGCCACTACACACGACATCGCGTATATCCGGTGCGATATTTTCAATGTCTACGTCCCACAGCCAGGCGAAGTCCTCGCCGTCCACGACGGTGTTGCTGGCCACGATCAGCGCGTGTTTCTCGGCGGAATGCTGGGCAATCAGGCGCAGCATCAAATTGAACGACGTAGGGTTTTTGACAAAGGCCAGGTAAATGGTCTGATCCCCTGCCTGTATTTTCTCGAGACGTCCAAAAGCGGGGCGTATGCTGGCGATAGCAGCTGGCGCTTTTGATATATCGAACCCCGCGGCCATCGTGGCGCCAAGCGCCGCGACCGCGTTGTACACGTTGTGCACGCCGGGCAGGGGAATATCCAGCTCAATCTCGCCCTCTGGAGTGCGTACTTTTACATGTGAAGGTCCTTCACCGTCGGGCGAAAGCTGTACCGAAGTGGCCGCGAAATCAAGCGTGGGAAGGGTATAACCGCAATTGGGGCAGCGATAGAGTCCCAGGTGAGACATATAGGCCACTTCATAGTGCAGGTCTTCCTGGCAGTGAATACAACGAATGATATCCGCTGATTGCTCGGGTACAGGCGTTCCGATCTCGGTGGTCTCTAACCCGAAGAAGAGGCGTTTCGCCTTTGCGTTCTGCCCGAAGTTGGCCACCTGGGGATCATTCCCGTTGAGAAGAATGGTAGATGTTTCAGGGAGGCCCTCCAGCATCTTATTGAGAGCCTGGGCGACGGAGTAGAGTTCACCGTAGCGGTCCAGCTGGTCGCGGAAAATGTTGGTAATCAGGACGACGTCAGGCTGAATCTCTGGGACCGCCAGGGGGATGGTTCCTTCATCGATCTCGAAGAGCAGTACATCGCTGTCTAATCGTCCGAACATATCGGCAAAATTTACGGCAACAGAAGTGACTCCTTGCAGCATGTTGGAGCCAGTGCGATTATGTGAAACGCGCTGGCCAGTAAAGTCAGCTATAATGGCAGTCATGCGAGCGGTGGTAGTTTTGCCGTTGCTGCCCGTAATCACAATTTTCCTGGCCCTGCTCGCCCCAACGACCGATTTCAGCACATTGGGGTCGATGCGTCGCGCGATCATGCCTGGTAAACTTGTGCCGCCGCCGATACGGAAAAAGCGCCCTGACGCGCCTGCTAATTTTCCGGCAGAAATGGCCAGGGCCAGGCGCGCCCTGCCAAAGCCCGATGGAGCTGTACCAACGCTGCTATTGCCTTCCGGTATTTCTTCAGTTGCCATAAAAAACCTCGCTTAAAAGAACTTTTATCAGTGTCGTGAGCAGTATAACAAACCTGTTCGATGAGGGCAAGTGAAGTAGGTCACAGGTCACATGGTGGCGTTATTCATGCCACCTTAGGAATGGAAGAACGTACTATAGTAGTAGGACTTACTCTTTATAATTTGCTTTTTAGACATCTGATTGCTATAATACCTTACTTATAAGCTGCTGAGGTAATTGCTAAGATAAGGCAGAGATATTCTTATTATCGCTTAGATAATTTCTGTCTTCTTTTGCTCTTTAAAATTGTTTCTACGTTTATTTCTTGTAAGACAAGCCTTACGGCTAAGGAGTTTATTCTTGTCCGTCGCAAAAGGCTGACATTGCTAGAAATCTGTAATGGTTATTATTATGGTTAAGTAAACCGAGGGTACAAAATGTCAGGTATATGTCCGGGTTGTGCACATAGCGACGGAACCCACGACCCTAAATGCTCCGTAGCATACCCGCCGATTCCGATTCTGCCATCGCCGCCACCGAGGCCACCAAAACCGCCGGAATCGCCGCCACCACCATCGAAACCGTAGCTTTGTGCGTTAGATAGACCCGGGTCTACTGTAGGAGTCGAGGACTCCACTTCGTAAAAGTAGATGTATCGTCGATACAAATAGGCCCGGGGATTTTTGGGGAGAAAGCTACATCATGTCGAATTCAGTCATATACGTAGATACGCCCACCCTAAACAGTGCCACAGTGTTTCTTTATCACATCACACTGAAGGGTGGCCTTCTCGAAGCGCTGGCTGACGAGGGTAGAACTCGATACGCTTGGCAGGCTAATAGGGTAACCAAACTGCTTTAACCCCCCACCTTTATCATAATACGTCATGATTGGGCCCGAGATGCTAAAACCGGTATAGATGTAGTAACGACCTCCATCGCTGGTCGCAATGGTACCCTCTTTCTTGTCACTGGCAAAATAATTCCACAGGGTGTCGAAGGGGATGGGGTTCTGCGGGGAATCCACGTCATGCGGCGATATCCACTTGAAATTGTCGAAGCCCCAGTTCATCAGGTCGCGCATATCCGTCCACCAGTTGTTGGTGTGCATTGCCACACCTATGAGATGATGGTGATTGCGCGTACATGAGATGACCTGGACAAAGTTGTCGACTCCGTCAAACCCAGGTTTCCCACCGTCGACGCCGGGATACCAGAAAAGGAACTGGTTGCCGTTGATGAGCGGAGCGGCTTGATGGTTTCCCCCCTGGGGAATAACGTAGGCCAGAGTCCCACTGATTTGATGAATGACAGGGATATTCATGCTATACTGGCCCAATATTGCGAGATCGTGAGCGCTGGAATAGTGGCCCGTCGCTAAGAGACCATGGGGATTCATGTAATGGGTATCGTTGAGTCCCAATTGCTTTGCGCGGTGGTTCATCTCGGCTACAAAATTGGATAGATTCCCCGAAAGAGCATCAGCGATGACGACCGCAGCATCATTGCCAGACTTGAGAAGTAGTCCGTAGAGCAGTTCACGCAGCGAATAGGTTTCGCCTTTTTTTAAACCAACGACGGTGCTGTCGGCGCTTAGTCGACTGATATCTTGTGCCATGGCGCTGTTGATGGTAATTTTCTGGTCAAGATTTCTTTTATCCACCGCCAGCACTGCCGTCATCAACTTTGTTGTACTCAGCATCGGCAGGTGCATGAAGGGATTATGAGCATAGAGCGTTGCACCGGTGTCGGCATCGAGCAGATAGGCGGATGTCGCGTTGACTGGAGGAGGAGGATGGTCTGTGTCCTGCGGAGTGATGACCAGTTCATGGGGGTCTGCAGCGTGCTGTAGGCTTGCTGGTGGTGTGACAGGTTGCTGATTGTTGGTAGTCCCGTTGGGCATCACTATTGTAGTGGTATTGACCTGGGGGCGACTGACGTTATAAATGATCGAGCCAACTACCAGCAGAACGAAGAGCAATCCGCAGGTAATGATCACCGGTAGGCTGTTGCGGATATAGATGAATCGATCCCGCTGAGGGCGGGCGGTGGGACGGTGAGGCTGCGTGCGACGAGCTGGTGGAGGTGGCGCGTAGACGGTAGAGCGCCGTTTCTTCTCCACCATAATGGGATTTGGTTTTCGTTCCTCGGCGTGGGTACGCGGGTTTCGTTCCTGAACTCGGGTTCGAGGGGATTGTTTGCCTTCACCCTCCTGTTCATCCTCGTTGAACGCCTCACGATATTGGTACGGGGTGCGCGAGGCGCGTTTGATCCTGGGAATCTCGGGATGGTCGTCTAACGTGTAATCCTCTGGAGGACGCCGATATGTGACTGGCTGACGTCTGCGCCGCGGAGGCTGATATTCGGGTTGTTCGTCTTCACGTGGCGGCGTTTTGGGCATGAAATACGCTCGTCCTCTTCCTTCTCGTTGAGCTATTGCATATCACATCACTATGCTAGTGTAGCATAGTGGATACTCCGTGTCGAGGCTGTAGCCTTGTGACGATGAATTACATTGCTTAATGGCAGTTTAGCCCTTGACTACAACCATCACTCGTGCTACTCTGCTATCATTAACACAACAAACCTCAGCGTTGCATAGAGCGAGGAGCCTCCATATATGCATTTGAGAGCTGCAGCTATTCAACTCAATTCGCGGAATAATCCCGCAGAAAACCTGGCCACTGTAGAGCATTTCTTAGAGCAAGCCGCCGATATGGGCGCACAATTCGTCAGTCTCCCCGAATTCTGGACGTATCTCGGCCCCTACTCGGGCTTTGATGAAGCTGCTCAGACTATTCCTGGTCCTGCCATCGAGCGGTTGCAAGAGAAGGCACGGAAGCATAAGATGATCGTTCACGGTGGCAGTATCGTCGAACGCGTCACCTCGACGCCAGGTAAGTTTCACAATACGAGTGTGCTCATCAATCGCGAAGGCGAGATCATCGCGCAGTACCGAAAAATCCACCTCTTCGACGTAGACCTGGCTAACGGCGAGAAACACTACGAATCTGAACGCATCGTGCCGGGTAATCAGCTTGTCACCGCCGAGATTGAAGGTATTACCTTTGGCTTAACGGTCTGCTATGACCTGCGGTTCCCCGAACTGTATCGTTCACTGGCTCTGCGAGGGGCACAACTACTGATGGTTCCGGCTGGTTTTACGCTGCATACAGGTCGAGATCACTGGGAAGTCTTGCTGCGCGCGCGCGCGATCGAGAACTTCTGCTATGTCATCGCACCCGCGCAGGTCGGGCAGTACCCTCCCAACAGGCAGTGTTTTGGGCGTTCAATGATCATTGATCCCTGGGGACTTGTGCTTGCTCAGGCGCAGGACATGCCGTCCGTCATCATGACAGAGATAGACCTGGAACAGATTGCACGTGTACGTGCGCAGATACCCTCCCTGGACCATCGCCAACCCCAGGTGTACGAATTGTAGGCCTGAAGGGTGCCACTTTCCCTTAATTGGGGCCAGGTTCGATGATATTTAGTTCAGAAAGGTGAGTGTTTTAATGGACATTGCTAAAATTAAGCAAAAGATTGATGGCGGCGAAATCGAGTATGTCAAAATAGGCTCCCCGGATATCGAGGGCGTGTTTCGTGGAAAGCGCGTGGCGGCAAAACATTTTCTCAACTCTTTAGAGGACGGCTTTGCTCAGTGCGACGTGCTCTTCGGTTGGGACATCGCGGAGAACGTGTTGCCCAATCTCAAAGTAAGTAACTGGGAGCGCGGCTTTGCTGATATCGTGATGAGGCCCGATCTTTCTACGTTTATGATGGAGCCGTGGGAGGAGAAAGTTGCCTCCTGTATTTGTGACCTGTGGACGGAACATGGCGAGCCCGTCACGGTATCCCCTCGCTACCTGATGAGTCAGGTGATGGAACGTGCGCGTTCGATGGGTTATGAGCCGATGGCGGCTTCGGAACTGGAATTCCGTTTTTTCCGCGAGAATATGTTTTCTCTCCGCGAAAAGGACTTTGGCCCGAACCTGACGCCCCTCAACCCGGGCATGAACTGTTATGCCATCAGCCAGGCAAGCGCTGACGACCACCTGCTGGGACGTATCGCCAACATGATGCGCGACCATGGCGTCGAGATGGAGGGCTACAACCGCGAACACGGCCCCGGTATGTACGAGATGAATATTCACTATGCGAACGTCCTTTCTGCCTGTGACTACACTATGCTTTTCAAAACGGGCGTCAAAGAGATTTGCCACCAGATGGGCCTCACTGCTAGCTTCATGGCGAAGTGGAATGACCAGGAGGACGGTAGCAGCGGACACTCACACATGAGCCTGTGGGCTCGCAACAAGGAACACAATGTCTTCTGGGATGAGGAGGCCGAAGGGCATATGTCTACGACTATGCGCCAGTTCCTGGCAGGCGTGTTGGACAAATTGCCTGAACTTATGGTTCTGTATGCCCCTGTAATCAACTCCTACAAGCGCTACGTCGAGGGTACATGGGCGCCTCTCAACACTACCTGGGGTATGGATAATCGTACCTGCTCGATCCGTGTCATCAACAATGGACGGCGTGCCATTCGTATCGAGAACCGCGTCCCTGGCGCCGATGCCAATTTCTACCTGGTCTTTGCCGCGACGCTGGCGAGCGGTTTGTATGGCATCGAACAAAAGCTAGAGTTGCCTGCGAGGCTCGATGGCAACGCCTATGACGCGGCGACCGTGGCAAGGGCGCTTGAGAAGGGTCATATCCGCTCACTCTCGCGCAACCTGACGGAGGCAACAGACCTGTTTGAAAAGAGCGAGTTTGCCAGGGAGTACCTGGGCAACGATTTCGTCGACCATTACACGGCAACGCGCCGCTGGGAAGTCAAAGAATATGAGAAGGCGGTCACGAATTGGGACCGCCGTCGTTACCTGGAACTGATCTAAGCAGGACTTCCTGCCTGTCTATACTATCTATTCTTCCTCAATCCAGCCATGCGCTTCGCGGAAGTTCAGTCCCTGTTGCGTCGCCTCCTCGGCCGTCAAATACGGGAGGAGTTGCCCGACCAGGGGCTGTTTCGCTTTAAAACGCTGCAGATTGTCACGCGCTCGTTCGACCATCATGCGCAAGCCCGCAACAAGTTTGTCACAGGTAGTCCCGTATATGGGATATAATGGAATCAGAGTCTTTTTTGTTTTCTATGGGAGTAGAGCAATGAGTATCCAAACGATCAATCCAACCACCGGTGAGGTGCTGGAAACTTTTGAACCATTTAGCCAGCAGCAGATTGATGTAGCGCTGGACGAGGCACGCCGGGCCTTTCTCCACTGGCGCACAGTCCCGTTTGCCGAGCGAGCGAAATATCTGCACAGCGTGGCAAACCACCTGCGAGAGCATAAGACCGAACTGGCGCGGACCGCTGTTCTTGAAATGGGCAAGACGATCACAGAGGCCGAGGCCGAAGTCGAAAAATGCTCGTGGAGCTGCGACTTCTTTGCAGAAAATGCCGAACGCTTCCTCGCCGATCAAAAAGTTGTTGCCAACGCCACCGAAAGCTATGTCGCATTTCGTCCGCTAGGCGTTGTTTTAGCCGTTATGCCCTGGAACTTCCCCTACTGGCAGGTATTTCGTTTCGCGGCTCCGGCACTGATGGCAGGCAACACGGCCGTGCTCAAGCATGCCTCCAACGTATCGCGTGTTGCCCTGGAAATTGAACGCATCATGCAAGAGGCAGGGCTGCCCCGAGGCGTTTTGAGAACCGTCCTTGTCCCCGGCTCCGAGACCAGCAAACTGATCGCTGATGATAGGATCGCTGCAGTCACGCTGACGGGAAGCGAGGCCGCGGGTGTTGAGGTGGCTGGAGCCAGCGGCCGTGCCCTGAAGAAGACGGTGCTTGAACTGGGTGGGTCGGATCCCTTCATCGTGCTGGATGACGCTGACCTGGACCAGGCAGCGCAGGTAGCTGTCACAGCTCGCTTCCAGAATAATGGTCAGAGTTGTATCGCTGCCAAGCGTTTCATCGTAGCGGAATCTGTCGCGGAGGCTTTTGAACAGAAATTTGTCGCTAACACGGCAAAGTTGAAGATGGGGGATCCACTCGAATATAGCACACAGCTCGGTCCCCTGGCTCGCAAAGACCTGCGTGATACGCTCGATCAACAGGTGCAACAATCGATCAAACAAGGGGCGAAAGTCTTGATTGGCGGACGGCCGCGTGAGGGGAAGGGTAACTTTTACGAAGCGACTATCCTGACCAATGTGACCCCGGAGATGCCTGTATTTACGGATGAAACCTTTGGCCCCGTTGCCGCCGTTATTCGCGCTCGCGATGTAGAGCATGCAATTGAACTGGCTAACGACTCCAAGTTTGGCCTGGGCAGCAATCTCTGGACACGCAATATAAAGCTGGCTCGTGAACTGGCCGCGCGCATTGAAGCAGGTAGTGTATTCATTAACGGAATGACAGCTTCGGATCCGCGCCTACCCTTCGGAGGAGTCAAGAGAAGCGGCTATGGACGCGAACTCTCCTCATTTGGTATTCAGGAATTTGTAAACATCCAAACCGTTTGGATTGGCCCCAAGAAAGAAAACGCCCCGGTAAAGTCGGCAAGCGAGTAGCTATACAGCCGGCCGTATATAGCCGCGCATCAAACTGAACGCCAGGGGAATTGTTCCCCTGGCGTTTTTCCTTTCCCTCGCAAATGAAAAGCTTTGTTGAATTTTATCTTCAAACTGTATAAGCAACTCGCAAATAATTCCTGATTTGAAGAGAAAATCGTCATCACTCTATGTGTGGTGGTATATTTTACAAATGAATGTATATCTCGTCCTATATTGTGTAACAATAATTTCAAGAGGAAGTGGCGGCAGCTTCTCACCTATTGCCGGGAGGGAAAGACATATGCCTGATCAAGATGGCCTCTATATTGACAAACGCAGCCGGCAAGTGTGTGTCGACGGCCAATTACAGCCACAGAAATTATCGACTTATGAGTGCAAACTCTTGCTCTTCCTGGCATCGCGCAATGGTGAAGTTTGTTCGCGAGCGGAAACTGTTTCTGCCGTTTATGGCACTGCCTACGAAGCGAGGACTGATGATAGTCGGCTTGACGCCCTGGTGAGTCACGCGCGTAGGAAAATAGGAGATGATCCGCACTCGCCGCGCTTTCTGCAGACGATTTACGGCGCAGGTCATCAGGTGCTAGACTACAAAGGCAATAAAAGGTAGTGACTATAGGTCTTGTCTGTGGGGACGTTTCTGCTTCATCTGGTGGTATTCTTCCAGCATCTGGCGGTGGTTCCCTACCAATTGGCGATGGTTTTGCAACGCTCTGCGATAGGTTTGCCAGTCCAGTTGGAGCTGAGGACCTCGCCTTCTTCGCTGGCTGTCCAGTACTGCCCTGTAAAGTGCGTGTACCGTTTGGTGATGGTTCAGCAAGAATTGATGATGCTCCATCAGGGATTGGTGGTGGTCCATCATGGTCTGATAATGGCCTCTGAGCAATTGATAATAGATCCGATCCCTGACATTTTCGGCTTCATTATGACGGTTCTGCTCCCCATGTTCAAATGGTTCCTTCATCATGTTACGTCGCTTCTGTAAATTACGGTTTATCTGACATCGTGACCTCGAGTGCATGGTAGTTCGGTGCTTGCCGAAAAACTCTAGTTAAATTGTAACATGCGCCACAAGCAGAACAATGAAACCACGTGTCACAATCTGTAACCTCTTCACAACGTCTGTATCTTATGGTAGAATGATTCTTAAGTCAGGTGACGTCCTCATTTGACGTGAACCATCCCACGTGACTTCGAGGTGTGATATGCCTCAGATACAAGACACTTTATTAGAAGAGATGCACGCGACGCGCAAAACGATTCTCATTGTGGAAGATGATCCCTATATCGGTGAGTTCCTTACGATGGCAATCTCGCAAGAAACCCCGTATCAGGCACTCTTAGCCGAGACAGGGGAGCGCGCTTTCGAGATGATTCAGCATGTCAAACCATCCCTCTTTGTGCTGGACTATGTGCTCGGCTCAATGAACGGCCTCGACCTCTACGACCGTATACGCGCTCAGCAGGGCTTCGAAACTATTCCTGCGATTTTCCTGAGTGCCAGTTTGCAGAAATATCAAGATAAGATCAAGCAGCGGCACCTGGTTGGCTTTGTCAAACCTATCGATTTAGATGAACTGCTCCTCTCTATCCACCAGGCGCTCAACTAGCATCAAGCGCAACCCCTTATTTCTATTGCTATGAGGAAGTGAGAAAAAAGATTTCCAATCAATACTCCAACCTTGCTCATTCAGATAAGAAAGTCCGCCTGATGAGATAAGATGGTTGGGATCTGCTTCGTGTTTCAGGCCCAACAAATATCGCTCTCGTGGCTGCGTAGGCCAGGCTGGAATGCGTATTGTCACTCTTTGAGGGGCCGACGCCATCGGCGTCGGCCCCATCATTCTCCGTGGGTTACCGTCCCCGCTACTTTTCGTCTAATGTGATGGCTGTTCAACTCAGCCTCATGCTCAATACTAGGGTACAGCTGTGCTGACACTCACTGTGTCAAAGGTGACGGTGCTCAAAGCGCTCGCGTCATGAGAGGTGTCGGCCAGACCTGCCAGCACCGACCCGCTCGTGTTCAGGGCGACGCTTGACCCGGCCACCACCGTCCAGATAGTGCCATTGCTAGAAGTGTAGGCAGTGTAGTTACTCCCTGAACGCGCCACCATCAGGTAAGCCGGCACCGTCCCGGTGAGACTGGCACTTTGTTGCGCGTTGCTGCCCTGAGCCGTGCGATACTGCACGACGATGCCGTTGCCCGGGGTCACAAACGCTGCGTAGTAGGCCGAGCCGGGATCAGAGCTCTGGCGTAGCATCACTCCTGCTTTGGCCCAGCCAGTGGTGTTGGTCTGCGAAACGGCGCGTGCGCTCACACTACCATTGGCCGCTAGCGCTTGTGAGACGAAGTGGAACTGGTCGGCAGTACCCCAGATGTCGTTGCCTCCTCCCTGGATCGTCCAGGTGCGGCCACTAAGGGACTGGCTCCCCGCTGGGAAAGGGTATCCGATATCACCGCAACTCCAGCCACCAGTACAGATTGTTGGTGGCGGGGGGGCAGTGGTGCTGAAATTGACAGTATCGAAGGTAGCTGTGCTCATCGTACCTGTACTCTGAGATGTCACGGCCAATCCTGCTAATGTTGGGCTGTTCAGACTCAGAGTAAAACATGTACCCGTAACATAGGACCAGTTCGCACCATCACTCGAAGTATAGGTGCAATAGATGTTGCTAGACCGGGCAATCATCAGGTAGGTCGGCGCAGTACCTGTAGGTCCGCTTACTATCTGGGTTTTAAGTCCCTGCGTCGGCCTGTACTGCACGACGATGCCGTTGCCTGGCGTCACGAAAGCGGCGTAGTAGGCCGAGTCCGCATTCGTGCCCTGTCGCAACATGACACCTGCTTTAGCCGAAGCGTTCGTATTGGTCTGTGTGAGGATATGCGCACTGATGCTGCCATTGGCTGCCAGCGATTGCCGCACGTAATGGAACTGGTCTGCATTGCCATTGATATCATTACCCGCACCTTTCAGCGTCCAGGTTCCTCCGCTGAGGGACTGATCCCCTACGAGCGCCGGGTTTCCTATATCACTACAACTCCAGCCGCCTGGACAGGGAGTCGGAGGTGCAGGAGGATTGGGGGGAGTGCCAGGTGACTGTATATTCACTGCGGCGTATGCGACCGTGTCCCGGATGCCCTGTGTGCCTGAGCTGAGAGCCATACCTTCCATGATGGCAGCTGGCATAGGCACATCCATTGTAGTGCCTGGGACGAGCGTGTAGGTACCGCCATCATTCGAAGTCGCGGCCTGGAACTGATCGCCGACTCGCTGAATCTCAAGATACAGCGGCAGCGATGCCGGGTTCGTTTGCGTCACAGTGGTAGTCGCGCCACCAAAGGCCTGGCGATATTGCACAACCAGCCTATTATTAGGTTGTAGAAAAATTGCATAATAGGGGGAAGCCGGATCGCTCGACTGGCGAACCATCAGCCCTGCCTGGGCCGATCCTCCTGTCGTTTGCTGCGATACTACTTTGGCGCTGACCTGCGAATCTCCGCTGACTTTCCGCGCCGTAAAGCGGAACTGGTCGGCAGTTCCTCCACTCCCCGCGCCCCCGGCGTTGACACTCCAGGTATTGCCAGAAACAGTTTCCGATCCGGCCGGGGTGGGGTTGCCGATGTCCTGGCAGGACCACCCGCTGGGGCAATTGGGATCAGGAGGAGGGGGAGGCGGGGTGGTGGCAGGTAGGCCGAACGCATACACATTGTCATCCGTCCCCCCTGTGAATATCTGGCCATTCGCCACGCTTGGCGCTGCATAAAGCGCACCACCCGTGGTATAGCTGTAGAGACGCGTTCCGCTCGATGCGTCGAGTACCTCGAGCACGGGACCAGCCCCGTCGATGACCAGGCTATTCGCATATGCCAATGCAGGAACGACTGCGCCAGGAGCACCATGCTGCCAAAGGTATTTGCCGGTCGCTGGGTCCAACGCGTTTACTGATCCCTTGTAGCCTCGTCCATTGATGATCATGTTTCCCCCACCCAGGAAAAGTTTGCCGTTCCCTAAGGCTCCAGACGAGGCGCTCCCATCCCCGCACTGCGGGCAGGTGCCCCCAATCGCGACCTGCTGTGTCCATACAGGCCCGGCAGCCAGGTTGTTGCGGTTATACGCATAAGCCTTGCCATTCTTGTTGATCGCCACCACCAGTTGGTCCCCCACCGCATCATTGAATGGTAACGGAGTGGAACCAAAATCGGAATCAACCCCTTCTTGTGATGCTGGAACTGCCCAGGAAGACTTGAGGGTGAGGGTGCTCGCATCGAGGGCAACAATTGCCTCGGTAAGCGTTTGGGAGGGCTGGCTACGCGTTCCTGTGGTGACATAGATTGTGTTGGTGGCCGTGTCAAGGCTCGGACTGGTCCAGACCCCCCCACCAGATTGCCCTTGCGGGACAAAATTGAAGGTGTTGACAATCTGGTGCGTCTGTAAGTCCACTTTTAGCAACTGCCCTGGCACTAATGGGCAATCCCCTACGCTGGCTATACCGATGTAGGCAAAGCCATTGTAGATCAGAGGGCTGGCCCAGTTGTACCACCCTTTGGTGTTATCGCCAACGAACACTTTCCAAAGAACATTGCCTGTTGCCGCATCCAGGGCATACCAATTGGAATCGCCGCCGCCGACGTAGACCACACCATTCTCCACATCTGCTGACGAAGTAACCCCGGCTAATTGAGGATAGCAAGGCGCGGTAGTCTGACCCAGGAATGTCTTCCATTTCTGGGTGCCTGTTGCCGCGTCCAGAGCATACTCATATCCATCCCAGGAGCCTATATACACGGTGCCGCCAACCACAGTGGGGGAGGCTGCAATAGGGCCGCCAGTCTTGAATGCCCAGCCCAGCTTCAATTGTCCTGCATTGGCTGGGGAGAGGGTTGTATCACTGCTCGCACTACTGCGCTGGGGGTCGTGTAAATATGTTGGCCAGTCGCTACCTGCGGCTCTTGCCACTGTTAATTGATGAATTGCTTCTGCTGCTGCTCCTAACAAGGAGATTACAAGGAGTAGGAGGGCCAGCAGCCTCATCCCGTGCAAATTTGGTCGAAGAGTTTTTGCAATTTTTTGCTGTAAAAGTAAAATAGGAATCATATGATTGTCTCCTGAGATCTGTTTAGTTAAATATAGAGAGTTTGCTGTTCTTCGTGACGCCACTTTTCAGCATAAAGAAACAACTCGCGTATAGCGCGCAGGATCACCGCGGGCTGGGCCCCGGTGGCCTTGCCCGCCCGCCGCGGCAAATGGTGCACGTCCACCTCGGTGTAGGTATAACCAGCCCGTGCCAGTTTATAGATAATCTCCACGTTAATCATGGCGCCCCGCGTCTCTAAGCGCTGCGTCCGAAAGAACTCGGCCCGGAAGAGCTTAAAGGCACAATCAATATCGCGTACCTGGATGCCAAAGATAAAGCGCACCAACTGCTTCCAGCCCCAGGCACTGAGTTTCCTCATCCAGGTATCCTGGCGCTCTCTCCGGTACCCCAACACGGCACCATACTCGTCAATAAGGGGGAAAAAGCGCACCAGGTCGCGAATGTCAAACTGTCCATCGGCATCCATGAAGAAAGCCAGTTCTTTGGTCACCGACTTGAAGCCAGTGACCAGGGCTGTGCCATAGCCCTGGTTGACTGGATGATTGACGAGGCGGATCCGTCGGTCATAGGCCGCCAGGTGGGCCACGATGTCTGCGGTACGATCTTTGCTCCCATCATTGACCACGATCACTTCAAAATCGTGCATCCAGCTGCTCAGCGCCGCCATCACCGTACAGAGGGTCTGGCCGATGAGCGCTTCCTCGTTATAAGCTGGCAAGATCACAGATAAACTGCGTGGTGAAATAAAAAGGTGTGGATTTGATGGTGGGAGCGACATTTCGACCTCATAAGTTTTCGGAAAGACGCTGAAACGCATGCCCAGATAGGAGATGGCGACGGAACCGGCGATGGCACAGACCTTGGCGACGTTGACCCAGAGGAAACTGGTGAGCGAGAAGGAGGTGAGCAGCGTGGTGGCCAGCCAGAGAAAGGCATCGTTGCAGAGGATGCCCAGGCTAGTCACAAGGGCGAAGCGTGCCAGCTGACCGTTGGTGACACTGGAGCGCTGCTGAAAGGTCCAGAGCTTGTTCCAACAGAAGCTATTGACGGCCCCGACCAGGTAGGCCAGAGAATTATAGATGACCAGCAGGCCATTATCCTGCGTCGGCAACCCCAGTATCAGCAAGTTAAAGACCAGCACATCCACGAAGGTATTCAGTCCCCCCACAATACAAAAGCGCAGTAATTGTAAAAGTGGACTCACCAGATGTTGTTTTACCGAGATGCTTTGTATCTCGATTCTCGATGAAATAGACACGATAGAATGAAACCCCTCAATACACGAACTTTAAACCATCTATAACATTTCCAAGATCAGCTTTTCTCCGAGAGAAAGTTCCATGATAAGATCAAGCAAACATAGTGTTCACTCATTAAATGCAAGTATGATGTGCAAACTTCAAAGATGGCGGAGCTGGCCGATCTGGCAAAGGTTGGCTCCCCAGTCGATGATAGAGAAGAATGCCATTGCTTTGTCGTATCACTAGAGTAAATTGGGACATGAAGGCCACACTATTCACATTGATGTGCTGAGCTACAGGATCATTGTGGTTATCGGGATTAACGAGTATCCATTCTACCGAGTTTGCTGGATTTTTTAAGGCTTGCAACCACAATTGACCTGATCCTTCGTAAATGATGCTCTTAAAGCTGCCCTTAAATTCAACTGGATCCACCTGGGTCGTGAACATATTTTCTAGGATTTTCCCTTCATCATAGTGTTCGGCTAGATACTCGACAATGTTTCGTTGGGCGATGCAAGCGTATTCGTATTGACCTTCCTGCAAAGAGATAATACCCTGAGAAGCGATCAAGAAACTCTGGACGAGAATCACAGCCGCAAGTAGAACTTGGCCTAGCGAACTGAAGTGTTTTAACGGGATACTGCTAGCTTCTTCTACCAATATTGATATAAAGAGTGCAGCAGGCAGCACCATTTGTGCTCCGTAGCGCACATTGTACATATACACTGATGCGCCTGGCGGATTAGCTCCTGGTATCCAAATAATGGCATTCCCGCTATAAAGAGATGCAAGATAAAAGGGAAGAGGCATTAAAAAGACTAAAGCCGCAAATGTAGTGGGTGTAAATCGATGGTGAAGAATAAACCAGATAAACCCGACGGCTGCAAGCGCAAGGAGAACTATGCCTATTGTCTGACTGGCATCAATCGTATAGAAGCGGATAGCTTGCCAGATGTTATGGTACGTAAACAATTTGCCTACTTTTAGTTGTGCAGCTTGCTGAGTCAGTGACGAATACGGCCCGTCCTGGAAGGACAAAGGGTCTCCAAAAATGATTTGGTTCCAGGCAAACCATAAGGCTATTCCTAAGCCACCAAGAACGCTGAACACAACGAGGTTAGCTTCAATGTGCAGCAGTTTCTGGCGTTTCATTAAGCCAACGAGAGGAATAAGGCAAAACACTCCTAAAAACAGTGCCCAGCCGTCATACCTGGCAATCGTTGCAAGGAAAGTACACCCTGCGATGAAGATTAGTTGTTTGAGTTCACCATCTTGAACCCAGCATAAAAAGTAGTAGCCTGCCGAAGCGAGGGCAGCCATACATACTGTCTCACTGAGAGGAGTGGACTGTAAATAGAGCACATTTGGATTAAAGATGAAAAGCAGTGTACCAATGAAACTAGCCCTGCTGCTCCGTGTTAATCTCCGCGCCGAGAGAAAGAGATAGATCGCTGCAATGACATAACAGGGCATCGACACGAAGCTGCCAGCCAGCCCGCTATACCATAAGAAGTTATTCCAGATAAACGGCCACATAAGTATATGTGGCAGCGGCAACCAGACTGTTCCTAACTGCGCCAATCCAGGAGTTGCACTGTCAAAAACGCTTCTGGCGCTTCTCATGTGTGACAATGCATCTCCGTAGAGCAATACCTCATGCTGCTGAAAGTAGTGCCGGCAGGCGACAACACTGGTAATACAGGCGGTGATAATGGTGGCCACAAGCCATAGGTCACGTACTTTAGACTGTTTCGCTACAGCTTGCGCCTGTTTCTGCTTACGTGAAATTGCAGGCACAAGCTGGGTTGATATGGCCTGGAGAGATATCGTGACCGATGAAATGGCATCGACGCTGCTTACTTTCCCAGGTAAAATCGGGATTGGCATCGTCGGTTCGTCTACTGAAGCGAGTGCTTCTGCCCGCAATGCAGCGACAGAAGAGGAATTTTTCCCTTTCAGGTGCAGCCCATGCACCGTCTTTTGCCAGTAATGTGGTTTCACCAGGAGCTCAAATAGCGCATAAAAGGCCGCTGTACTCATGAGTAACCAGTAGACGGGAATAAAGAGCGTCCAAAGCAAGAGATGGTACTGTTTCCGTCTCATGCATGCCAGCAGGTAGAGATAAACGTAGAAAAAGTTTCCGAAGATGAGGCAGAAGGCACCCAGGTACAGTATGGGCCATGGGAACAGAATGTGATAGGTATTTATCACCGAGCGTCCAAAGGCGATGTAGATGCCTAACAGCACCCACATCAAGGGATTGATGAACAGCACAGCCGTTCCACTTCCGATTACCACCTGATAGGTGAACAGATCGTACAGGCGTCCTTTGCGAAAATCCTCTACTGGATTGCGCATATGTACGAGATAGGTCTGCATGTAGCCCTTGATCCAGCGCGAGCGCTGGCGCAACCAGTTCTTCACCTGCGAGTTGGCCTCTTCCAGCGTCGTCGAGTCAAGGATGACCGTACTCATGCGATAGCGTTTCAAGCGCAAGCCCAGGTCACAATCCTCCGTCACATTGTAGGCGTCCCACCCCCCTAAGGCGCGCAACGCCGCTGTACGAAAATGATTCGAGGTGCCTCCAAGAGGGAGAGAGAACCCTGCCAACTGCAGGCCGGGCAAAATCAAGTCAAACCAGGCAGAATACTCGGCGGTGAACCAGCGCGTGAGCAGGTTCTGCCGAATATTGTAGAAGTTGAGTTTGGCCTGCACGCAGACCACCTCCGACCCATGACCGGCAAAGGTGAGGACCGCCTTTTTGAGTTGCAATGGATCAGGAATGTCTTCGGCATCATAGATCACCACAAAAGATCCTCTGGCATGCATTAAGCCGTAATTGCAGGCGCGCGGCTTGGTACGCGGCTTGCCATCGGGTACCACCAGGATCTGAAAATGCGGCGGTAGGGAGAGCGACCGGATGGCATTGCGCGTTTCGGCATCGTTGGCTTCCGTGAGAAAAAGGATCTGCAGTTTCTCAGGAGGATAGTCCAACGACTGCATCGCCTGGACAAATTGAGGCACCACCTGCGCTTCCCGGTAGAGCGGACAGAGGATCGTGTACATGGGCCAGTTGGCATTTTTCAAGGTATGCACGATCGCATCGTCGATATGTTCTTCCGGCGAGTTGCGAAAGGTCCGGGCCGCCATCCCCAGGTTCAGGATGAGATTGAAGGTGTACATGACCGTGATCACCCCGATTACGATCGTGAGCATCTCCAGCCGGAATACCAGCACCCCGATCATCCAGAGCAGCCCGATGACACATAGTGTCACGACCTGCCTGCGGGTGAACGTCTGCAAGGCGGAAAGTTTCGGTCGAAAAGGAGCAAAGGTGGCCACCTCTTTCTCACCAACTTTCACGACCTTTGTTGCTTCTTGAATATAGTCGTTGATCTCTTTTGTATCATCATTGAGTACATCATGCTTGGCCTGCTTGGCAAGCCAATTGGCATAATATTTCACCTGCTCGCGACTATGAGGGTCAGCATGAGCAGGGTGGACATCATGTATTGAGATCGCCGGTGTATTGTATATAGTAGTTTCCGGTACCTTGGGAAATGATGCTCCCGGCACCCTAAATTGTGGTGATCTATTCCCATTCGTTGCATAAGTCCCAGGCATGAGGTAGTGATCATCTTGCTGTGTCTTAAAATCCTGTGGCACGATTACTTCTTTCTTTCTCTCTATGCTTGCAGGGTCTTGTATTATGTAAAATAGTAGCAGCTTATAGACCATTCACATTGAAATCTTCAGAGTTGTCCCAACCCCAGAAGAAGCTGCCGAGTACATGCTGATCGGCAATGATGTTGCAGGTGTAAACAAGAGATAACATATACATTGAAATAAACATATTTTTCGGCGTTTTCCTCATTTTTTAGCAAATAAGTAAGCTTTCGATGTTTGGCTCAAAAAAAAACCCCGCATGCAATATAACCAAACCTTTGATGATTTTCCCGTCTTTGGCTATCAATGCTGCCAGGTTTATGAGAGATTTACACATCTGCAACACACCACCAAGAAGTACCTCTGAAGCACCTGGTCTTTGCAAGGGATGTATCAACATTGGGGAGTGCGCGAATTGAGGATCAGTTGTGAGGTGATAGATAGAAGAATCAAGTGACGAAAGTAAAATAAACCAAATTGTAGCTACCTGCCGACCCTCTCCTACCAACGTCATTGTTGGTTGGGCGGGTCAGAGGACGCCAGTGACCTGCCAACAGTATACCTGACCACAACCACCTGTGCAAGATTACCTGAGCATTGTTCACCCGATCTTTTTCGCCAGTGGCAGTGCCTGTCGTATCAGGTCAGCAGCCAGTTCAAAAGAGTAGAGACTCGTGTTGATGAGCAGGTGATACAGACCTGGATCGTGTCCATCAGCACCGTAATAGTAGCGTAAGTACATGTCGTGTTCGTGATCGCGCTGTTCAATCAGATCCGCTGCATGTGCATGATCGAGCTTATGACTCTTCATGATATTTTCTATGCGAAAGTCAAGAGGGGCAAAGATATAGATATGCATGGTACGCGGCATGTTATGCAGCAGGAATTGCGCGCCGCGGCCAACGATGACCACATTGCCTTCTGTAGCCAGTTCCAGCACCACCTTTTGCGTCAAGTGGAAATAGGCCGCCTCTTTTGTCTGTGATAACTCTTTGCCCTGCCCGTAGAGTGTACTGTAATTGACTACAAAGGGGTTGCCCAGTTGCATAGCCTCGAGGATATGTCCAACGGTGCCGGATGTTTGTTCGTCTTGATGCGCGACCTGTTCGGCCTCCACGCCTAGTCGTCGTGCAACCTCGTCAATGATCTCGCGATCAATGTAATTGAGGCCGCTTTTCTGGGCTGTGATGCGTCCGACCTCAGAGCCCCCGCTGCCGAACTGGCGAGAAATCGTCACGACCACGCTGTCCTCTGGCGGGATGCCTGAAGGCATCTCCTCAATAACCCAGCTTGTCTCGGGGAGTACTCGTGTTGCCAGGGGCTGCTCGCTCTGGGGCTGTTTCTGCTGGCCTCGTGCTCGGAATAGTTGCACCATCAACAACCCTTCTGATGTCGTGAACGTCTGTTTTATCGTGTTTCATCGTACAACGTGACACGATGCAAGTGCAAGCCACCTATATATAAAGTGGAAGGCGCAAAATAGTGAAGCAGTTGACACACATAGCCAGGATGATACTAAATATCTATGGATGTTTGTCTGTAGAGGTTTCATGAGAGGGCTTCATGAGAGGGCTTCATGCGCACACTTAATCTTCACCAACTTGCCACATTTCAGGTAGTCGCAAAACACTGTAGTTATGTCCGTGCAGCTGAAGAACTGCATTTTAGCCAGCCTGCCGTCTCAGCCCAGATTCGCCAGCTTGAAGAAACCCTGGGCGTCAAACTATTTGAACAGATAGGCCGCAGGACGCACCTCACGCAGGCCGGAGATGAACTCTATCACTACAGTCAGAAGATTTTTGCCGTCATCGATGAAGCCCTGGAGACCATGGAGGAACTGCGCGGCCCTGACCATGGTCGCCTGCGCGTTGGAGCGGATACGACGGTTGGAACCTATGTCATTCCTGGTCTGCTTGGAAAGTTTCACCAGAGCTATCCCGAGGTTGAAATATCGCTCGATGTCGTGAATCGTGCCGCTCTGGTGGAGAGAATCATGAGCAACGAGATCGACATAGCCATCGTGGGCAGAGTGCCGGATGATGTTCCTGTCGTCATCGAACCGTTCGCGCCCAACGAGCTGGTGCTTGTTGCCTCGCCCTATCATCGGCTGGCCGGACGCGCGAACGTGCCACTGTCAGAACTGGCGAAGGAACATTTCCTCATGCGTGAAGTTGGTTCTGGCACGCGCGCTGCCCTCGAGCTCATTCTGCAAGAGGCCGAAGTGCCGTTACATGTGAGTATGCATATGGGGAACAATAGCGCCATCAAACAGGGCGTAGCTGCCGGTCTCGGTATCGCACTTATTTCGCGCGTCGCCCTCGACATGGAACTGGAGACCAACCGCCTGGTGATTCTCGACGTCGAAGGGTTTCCCATCATGCGCCAATGGCGTATCGTCCATCTCAAAGACAAGCATCTTTCGGCTACGGCTCTGGCCTTCAAATCATTCTTATTAGAACACGCGGACCACCGCCTGCGCAGAAAAGAGCAATTGTGATGGATACCAGCGAGATTCAACGGTTGGTGATTGCCCGCCATTTATTGGAGCAATAGAAAGTTTAGCAAGGAGACACCGATGCAATTTGGTCGCTGCTACGAAGAATTTGAGGTCGGCGCCCTGTACAAACACTGGCCTGGCCGCACCATTACCGAATACGACGACACCCTTTTCTGCATGCTTACTATGAACCACAATCCCCTGCACATTGACGCGAACTATGCCGAGAACACGCGTTATAAACAGCGCCTGGTGGCTGGCCCGCTCATTTTCAGTATCGCCCTTGGGATGTCCGTCGCCGATGTGAGTGGGAACGCCGTCGCCAACCTCGAATTTGAGAACGTCAAGCACCTCGGCCCCACCTTTCACGGGGACACCATCTACGCTGAAACAAAGGTATTGGATAAAAAACTGACCAGTAGCAATCCAAATATTGGTATTGTGACGGTCGAGACTATCGCCTACAACCAGCGCGGTGAAACCATACTCTCGTTCACACGCCGCGTGATGATTCCCAACAAAGCATACTATGCAGAGCAACAGCGGCCGTGGGAAGAGAAAATGGCGAAAGCTCGCAAACGAGCAGGCGGGAAAGAGCTATGATAAGTGCTCACGATGAGAGGAAGATATGATGCGCTTGAGGCGATCTGAATTATCAACGCCGGCCAGTAACGAACGTATGATGGAGAAGGCCGCCGCTAGCAGCGCCGACCTGGTTTTTCTCGACCTGGAAGATTCCGTTGCGCCCAATGAAAAGGTGGGAGCAAGAGCAAAGGTCATCCATGCGCTCAAAACGCTGGGCTGGGGGAAGAAAACACGCGCCGTGCGTATCAACGATCTGGAGACTGAATACGCCTACCAGGATATCATCTCCATTGTTGAAGAGGCTGGCGACTCTTTTGACATAATCATAGTGCCTAAAGTAAAGTCGGCAAAGGATGTCTGGTGGGTCGATGTGTTGCTCACGCAAATAGAGAAGCGTTTGCATCGGACGCGACGCATCGGTATCGAAGTGCTGATTGAAGAGGTGGAGGCTATGATCAACGTCGAGGAAATAGCGCGTTCGAGCCCTCGTTTAGAGGCATTAATTTTTGGCCCGGCTGACTATAGCGCATCGCAAGGCATGGACAGAAACGTGATTGAAGGCGACGTTGCTGCCTACCCTGGCGACCCCTGGCACTACGCGCGGAACAAGATTGCCATTGCCGCCCGAGCCGCAGGCATCGATGCCATCGATGGTGCCTTTCCAGACTACAAAAACCTCGACGGCTATCGCAGGGAATGTACGCGTTCAAAAACGCTTGGCTTCGTGGGGAAATGGGCTATTCACCCCGGCCAGATCGATGTCGCTAACCAGGTCTACGCGCCATCACAGGAGGAGGTCGATTACGCACGCAAGCTGGATGCGCTCTACAACGAAGCACAGGAGAAAGGGCTGGGCGCGGTCGCATTCGAGGGGAGGATGATCGATGTAGCGCTTGTGAGGAGTGCGAGGAACACTTTGGAAAAGGCGGAGTTGATTGGAATGTAGCCGTACTAAAGCCCTCTGCAACACTATTGTTACGAAACCACCATTCTCCCTCAAATCGTTGCGCTTCAGGACACAATAGCGTATAATTGTCACTCATATGGAGGAGACAATATGCCCAGATTGGCCCTGCACTTGCTCGGTTCGCCTCGTATAGAGTGCGATGGTACCCCTATCGAAATCGATACTCGTAAGGCGGTCGCGCTGATTGCGTATCTCGTGGTTACGGGACAACGTCATGGGCGCGATATCCTGGCAACGTTGCTCTGGCCAGAATACGACCAGCCTCATGCTCGTGGGGCGCTGCGGCGTACACTTTCCACCCTCAATAAGGCTCTCGCCGGCGATTGCCTGGATATTGGTCGGGAAACGGTCGGTGTGGCTGCAGATGCCAATTTGTGGGTGGATGTCAACGATTTCAACCATTACCTGGGTGAGTGCCGCACGCATGGGCACCAGGCAGGGGAGGTATGTACTGCCTGCCTGCTGCCGCTCAGCCGGGCGGTAACCCTCTACCATGATGATTTTCTGGCAGGCTTCAGCCTGCGCGACAGTCCCTCTTTCGATGACTGGCAGTTCCTGCAGGCCGATATCCTGCGCCGTGAGTTGGCCAGCGCGTTAGAACGGCTTGTCCAATGCCACACTGCCCTTGGAGAGTTCGACATAGCGATTACCTATGCGCGCCGCTGGCTATCGCTTGATCGATTGCACGAACCTGCGCATCGTCAACTTATGCTGCTGTATGCCTGGCATAGCCTGCGCACCGCCTCCTTGCACCAGTATCGCGAGTGCGTGCAGGTACTTGACCAGGAACTGGGTGTGGCTCCCCTGGAGGCGACAACCCGGTTGTATCGGGAGATCAAAGAGAACCGCGTGCCCCCTCCCCCTGAAAAACTGCCAAAACCTGCCCTTGCCAGAGAGGATAGAAAACCCTATAGCGAGACAACAGCGATGCCCTCTCGTAACTCGTCTCTATCCTCTTCGTCTTCTTCGTCCTCTTTGTCCTCCACGACAAAAATTCCCGTGGCAAATGCTGAATATCCCCTGGTGGGACGGTCGGCGGAACAATCTGCACTGTTTGAAGCCTATAGCTCTATCAATGGTGGCGGGCGGATCATCATACTGGAGGGAGAGGCGGGTATCGGCAAGACGCGCCTGGCCGAGGAATTTCTCGATAGCGTTCAGGAGAGAGGTGCGGTCGTCCTCGCCACGCGCTGTTATGAAGGCGAGACACATCTCGCCTATGGTCCGGTCATCGCGCTGCTACGCTCTGCTATTGCTCAAAAAGGCGACCTCAACCATCTGGATGAGCTGCCGGTAGCATGGCGCAGTGAAGTTTCGCGCCTGCTGCCTGAAATCGCTATACAGCAGCCAGAGGTACCTGTGCCCCCGCCTCTCGACAGCCCGGGAGCACAGAGTCGCTTTTTTGAAGGACTCTACCAGGTGCTGTTGTCTCTGTGTCGCCGCCCTGGTTCAACACCGGGCGTCATCTTGTTTGATGATGTGCACTGGGCTGATAGCGCCTCTCTCGAGCTTTTGAGCTATATAGTGCGGAGGCTGCGTGAACAGCCAATCTGCCTGGTCTTTACCTGGCGAGGCAAGCAGGCAATGAGAGATGCGCGTTTGCACCAGGTGCTGAATGAAGCGCAGCGCTCAGGTAAAGTCACGATTATCGCATTGACGCGCCTGGACCAGGCTTCTGTCCGGGAATTGGTGCGCTCTGTCTTAGTAAATGGTACAGAGCTGACTGCTGGCCTTGTCGATCGCTTGTATGGCGAGACAGAGGGCCTTCCTTTCTTCCTGTTGGAATACCTGAATGCTATGGCGAAAGGTCAACTGGCGACCGGGGATGGGGATGTTGATTGGTCGCTGCCGGGAGGAGTGCGCGATCTCCTGCAATCTCGCCTCAGCGGGGTGAGTGAAATTGGCTGGCAATTGCTCAATACCGCTGCCGTCATCGGGCGGTCGTTCGACTACGATACCTTACGTGAAGCAAGTGGGCGTAGCGAGGAAGAGACGGTCAGCGCCCTGGAAGCGCTGATTGACCAGGGGTTGGTGGAGGAAGTACAGCAGAGCGCGAGCGATTACGCATTAACCTACGACTTTAGTCACGAGAAACTACGCGCCCTGGTATACGAGGAGACCAGCCTGGCCAGGCGCAGACTCTTGCATCGCCGTATCGCGGATGTACTCGCCGGCCATGCACGCGGCCCTCGTAAAGTCGATGCGCTCGCCGGTCAGATCGCGCACCATTATCAATTAGCAGGAAATGAGCCGCAGGCAGCAGAATATTTTCGCCTGGCCGGTGAATACGCGCGCAGCCTGTACGCGAATGCGGAGGCGCTGGCCCATTTTCGCGTGGCTCTGGCATTGGGTCATCCTGATACTGCCGCTCTGCACGAGGCTATCGGTGATCTCTCTACGCTGCTCGGGGAATATGCCTCCGCGCTGAAGAGCTATGAAACTGCTGCAGCGCTCTGTGATGCTGAGGCCCTTGCGCGAGTGGAGCACAAGTTAGGCACCGTGTATGAGCGCCGAGGAGCGTGGGAGCAGGCCGAAAGTCATTACGAAGCCGCCCTGCGGGTGCTTGGTGAGGCAGGCTCTGTCAACGAACGCGCCAAACTCTATGCTGATTGGAGCCTGACGGCCTACCGGCAGGGACAGATCGGCAAAGCGCTGGAACTGGCTCGCCAGGCATTGAACCTGGCTGAAACCGCCCATGATACTCTTGCGTTGGCACAGGTTCATAACATTCTGGGTATTCTCGCCAGCAAACAGGGAGACCTGGAGGAAGCTCGCCGTCACCTGGAAGAGAGTCTTAGACTGGCTGAAGATTTACACGAGCCGGGAATCTACGCCGCTGCTCTCAATAATCTTGCTCAGGCCTGTAACGCCGAAGGAGAGATTGATCGCGCTATCGCCCTTACTGAAAAAGCCCTGGCGCTAAGCCACTCGCAGGGGGACCGCCCTCACGAGGCCGCGCTCCACAGCAAAATGGCCGATCTTCTTCATGCTCAGGATAGGTCAGAGGCTGCGATGGCGCATCTCAAGCAGGCAGTGAGTATCTATGCAGAGATTGGTGTGGAGGCAGAAACCGTGCAGCCGGAGATCTGGAAGCTCTCCGAATGGTAACTGTCTCTAGCATAGAATATGTACACATGCTAAGATAGGCTCTCGCTCAGAGCGGTCCTGGCGGCAAAGTAACCGCACATACCATGTACAGCCCCTCCTGGGGGAGTAGATGATGAGCACAAATAGAGCCCTTTGCACGGCGTGGTATAAGGATTTACCCTTATGGTGGGTCGCGTGTAGAATTGCCAGAGATCCTGGATGCCTCCATTGATATCCCCGCCGATATAATTCGCGTTGTACTGCTCAAGTTCGATGGGTGATATGACGTGGCGCGCCAGGATACTATCGCGGAAGCCCGGTGCGAAGCGTTCAATCTGCGCCTCAATGCGTTCGGCCATATCAAAAGACGAGGCGTTGGGGACATGACAGTATGCCCAGGCGGTATGCTTTCCGGCCGGGGCGCGCGTCGCATCGAAGAGGCTCTGCTGCGCCAGCACCACAAACGGCCTTTCGGGATGTTTTCCCTGCCAGACCTCTGCCTCTGCACTGGCAATCTCAGGCAAGGTGCCCCCGACATGTACAGTCCCTGCGCGAGAGCATTCGGGAGCCTTCCACGGGATAGGCCCGTCAAGTGCGTAATCGACCTTGAACACTCCAGGTCCATAGCGGTAACGTTGGAGTTGGTGCTGGTACCCGGCAGGAAGACGAGGACCCGCGATATGCAGGAGCTGGCGAGGGGTAACATCGCAGAGGATGGCCCGTGCGGGAGGGAGTATATCAAGCGACTTGATCTCTGTATTGGCGACGATCTCACCACCCATTGTGCGCAGGTAGGAGGCCATGGCATCGACGATATGCTGCGAGCCCCCACGGGGTATGGGCCAGCCGACCGCGTGGCCGAGGATGCTCAGTACCAGCCCAAAGCCAGCGCTTGGCGATTGCTCAAGACGCAGCATCGAGTGCGCGCTCACTCCCGCGAAGATAGCGCGGGCGCGTTCGCCTTTAAATAGACTCTCCGCCAGGCCGCGTGCTGAGCGTATGGCGCGCAAGCCAAAGCGGGAGAGGATATAGGGATGGCGTAGAAGGGATTGCGGCCGCAGGGGACCAAGAAAAGCATCCGATAGGATATCCCAGTTGGCGACAAAAGGCCCCATGAGTTTGCGGTATCTATCTGCATCGGGTCCAAGCGTCGTGCCCGTCTCTGCTATCGAGCGGTCAAGTACCACAGCTGGCCCATCGTCAAGTGGATGCGCCAGCGGAACCGTTGGTTGTATCCATTCCAGGCCATATTGCTCGAGTGGTAGCGAGCGGAAGAACGGGGAACTCATCCCAAGGGGATGTATCGCCGAACAGACATCGTGGACGAAGCCGGGGAGCGTCAGTTCTTTTGAACGTGAGCCGCCCCCGATGGTGTCTTTAGCTTCGTACACGATGACCGATTTTCCAGCACGAGCTATGGTAATAGCAGCTGCGAGACCGTTTGGCCCGGCGCCAATTACGATTGCATCATAGGCGCGCTGTATAGCCATATATCAACCAGCTCTTTTCTATTTTTCAGCTCTTTTTCCCTCTTATCCAGCGGGTAGGTGCTGTCATAGTATACATCACTGTGCGCATTGCTGCATTGTGCCAGATGTTTTTTGACTGCGACCACTGCAACCTGGGATCAATACACGTCACCTGCATCTCGACTGGCGCATCTCTTTGAAAGAAGGCCGCCAGGGATTTCAGCGTGTGCTGCCAGAAAACATTTTCCTGCTTATGCCCACCAAAACGCAAGCCAATTTCGTAAATCGGATCGTTGGCGCGCATTAAGACCTGGGCCTCTACCACAATATAGTCGTCCACTTCGTTCGCGCTAAAGGTTATCCAACCGGCAAACACATGTCCTTGTGGTGTCATCAGGGTGAAGGATTCTTCATCGGCATAGAGCACAAGCACACCGGTGGAGAGCCTGATCCCGCCAGGCATAGAGAGACTCAAAAGCGCAACTTCGCCGGGAGCGATACCGGTTAATGGTCCATAGAAACGGTTCCCGGTCGGCCAGAACTGAGGAAAGTTCACCTTCCAGGTCTTGATGATTTCTTTCGCGGTCAAAGGGGGTACACCCTCCCCCTCATCTGCCTTCAGGCGAATACGGTAGATTTTCTGCCACATCTGGCCGAAACCCTGCAGTGGACCAACTACCTGTCGCCCATCTACGTTCAGATTCAGTGCGCCGCTGGGTATGTTAGTTACTTTCAAACTCGAACCACTCGACGACCAGTACGCGGCATCGCGTGGCTGCTCTTCGTTCGTTGGTGGGGGGGAAGTGGACATGATGTTTTTCCTCCTGGTAGCTTTAATACTGAACCAACAAGGGATGTCAGGGAAGACATTTTACCTATGCTGCTGACAGAGCAGCGCTTTCATTCTCATAAATCTTGATAGCGTCGCTTAAACGAGTCAGTTCAAAGATATGCCGGTAATGCTCGCTCAAACCGAAGGCATACATACGTTGTTTCTGGCGATTGATGCGGATCAGCAGCGTAACCAGCAGCCCTATACCGCTACTGTTCATATACTCCAGCCCCGCAAAATTTAAGATGATGGTGCGAGTGGTTGGAGTATTGGCCTCGGCATAGGCCTCCATCAGTACATTTTCCGCGAATGCCGAGACATCGCCATGAATATCGATGATACTGGTTGTTGGATTGACCCGGCGAACATTCATCATTACATTGGCTTGCGGCATAAAGAGTCCCTCCTTACTCTGGTGAAGATGTGATAGAAGCCCGGCCTTCTTCGGCCAGCGCACTTTTTTCATCCGGAAAAACACTCATGAAATCGACCAGGCGCGTGATCTGGAAGATCTCTACATAATGGTCGCTCAGGCCACACGCCAGTAGGCGCCGTTTCGACTTACGCGCCCGTGCCAGCAGGCTGACGATCAAGGCGATGCCGGTACTATTGATATAGTCCACATCGCTGAAGTTGAGCAAGATAACTTCCGCTCTCCGGCTTTCTGCTTCAGCATAGGCCTTATTGAGCACATCCTCCGCAAAAGCGTTAATTTCTCCATGCAGATCTATGATGGCGACACGTGGTTGGTGGCGTACCTGCGCCTCAAGACTTTTTGCTGCCATAGTTGTCTCCTTCCAGGTACAAAATCAATTCAAGTGTATGGTGGTGTTCATCACTGATGACATGTACATCGTCTACGAGGTTCTTTATCAGGAATAATCCCCAACCGCGCGGCGATTGCAGTTCAGCAAGCTTGGCTTCGAGGTCTGGTGTATGTGGTTCAGCAATGGGTTTCCCATTGCCCTGGTCTCTAATGCGTACCATGAGGGTAGCCTGCGAAACCAGTACCTGGATAGTAACCGGCTTGTCAGGCTGGTATTTGTTGCCATGCTCCATCGCGTTCATCGTTGCTTCGGCTACGGCGGTCTTGAGCTTCTCCAGTCGCCTCTCCGGCAAATTAAGTGCCCGGACCGCCTGGCCGACCTGTTCCATCGCCTGGCGTTCATTACCAGGTTCACTGGCAATGCTCATTTCGGTCAGCACGCGCCAATCGCTGTCGCCGGGCTTTTCGTCGATGTGAGGGGTGGACATCGTAATGATCTCACTTTCTCCACTGCTCTCAGACCTTCGCAGCGTCACCAGGGTTACATCATCTTCCTGCTCCCATTCGCTCCCGGTAAATTCCGCCAGTTGACCTAATAGGAGATCGATCACTGGCATATTACCCTTGTATTCACCGAGCAAGGCCATCAGCCGTGGAAAACCAAACATATCACGCTTTGTATTGTGAGCCTCTACAAGACCATCACTATATAAAAGCACGCTGTCTCCAGGAGCAAGAATCGCTTCTTTTTCCTCATATGCCATACCCGGCATCAGTCCCAGGGGCATCCCCGTAGCACGCAGCTCTGAGAGGCCTCCTTTATGGCGCCAGTACGGAAGGTCATGGCCAGCATTGGCATATTGTAGCTGTCCACTGAGAGGGTCGAGGATGGCGTAGAGGCAGGTGACAAACATATTGGGTGGAATGTCGGGATGCAGCAGGTTATTGGTCTGCTCCAGCACTTTTCCGGGTGAGAGAGCCCCATAAGCGTTGGAGCGCAGAATGCTGCGCGTTGTCGCCATCACCAGGGCGGCCGGTACACCTTTATCAGTGACATCTCCAATGAGGATACCCAGTCTACCATCTTCAAAGTAAAGGAAGTCATAGAAGTCGCCACCCACAGCCCTGGCCGGTTGGTAGTAACTCTCCAAATGCCAACCTGGCAGCGATGGTAATTCTTGTGGCAACAATGTTTTTTGGATCAAGCGAGCAACGCGCAGTTCCTGCTCGATGCGTTCGCGTTCAAGCGCCTGAGACCGTTGCTCGCGCACCAGCTGGGCTACCCGTAATGCTGGCGCTGCTTGCGTCGCGAGATCGTTGAGCAGTGTCCGATCGTAGGTGGAGTAGTCCTGCTCACTCATGCGAGGGCCAAGATTGAGCAGCCCAACTAATTCACCCTGGCTGATCAGCGGAATGACCACCTTGATGCCGGCCAGCTTGATTGCGCGCAGAGCAGGAGAGTCGAGATGCAATTTGTCGATCTCTGTTGCCCCTGGCGAACTCAAGAAGTACGCTACAATCGGGTCATTGGGTGCGATATCAATAGGTGAGGTCTCAACCTTGGAAGACCTTTTCTCGCTTGTTTTCTGTATCGCCAGGTCTTCTCGCTTGGCCCGCCCCGAACGCATTTTTTGAAAACGCTGCATTATTGTTACCATATGAACT
>Ga0209027_1000034_pt1 | contig 33515 bp, 25 predicted proteins | sample GraSoi013_1_20cm_3_FD_185821 | JGI IMG/M metagenome (GOLD analysis project Ga0209027, IMG submission 185821) | Grasslands soil microbial communities from the Angelo Coastal Reserve, California, USA - Sample 09_27_2013_1_20cm (SPAdes) (version 2) | ecosystem: Environmental > Terrestrial > Soil >...
CTGTCCTTTCTGTAAAAGAAACTGTTTCGCGGGAGCATGGCTAATCGTCTGCATGAGCGTATTGCCGGTCATGCGACACCACGCGGCGATATCCCCTGCCGCGGCAGGATCGTATGCAGTGACAAGCAGCGTCTGACCTGCGGTCATCTCGCGCATGGCAAACATAATCTCCATGACAAGCTGACCGCAGCCCTTTTCACCCAGGTCAAGTGTGGCATCGGGAAAAATAGGCGTATTCACTACCTGAGCCTTTCGCAGGGAACCGGACGATCGCGTCTCCGTTACATTGCAACGATATCACGGCACCGGTGAGACGTCAAACAGGAGTTTTGTCATCCTGAGCGCAGCGAAGGATCTATTGCGGGCTTATGGGTAATCACCAGAAATTCAGACTTGACAAATCGCAACATTTACATGCTAATGTCATCCTGAGCGATAGCGAAGGATCTCGCGTCAAATTCAGACTTGACAAATCGCAACATTTACATGTATATTCATAGAAATACCAGTGTTAACTGAGAGGACAACAATCGTGACGCAAAAGCATACACCTTCCACCATTATCGTGGCTGTGCTCTGCCTCCCTTGCTTTATGCCCATGGCATATCGCAGGGTGTCGCTGTCCTCTTCCCTTATTATCACAGAAATGCTCACATGAGCAGTAGCGTAACTACATAGTAGACCTACGAAGGGGGCGCAGTCGACAGACCTGCGCCCCCTTCTTTTTGTTTATCCTGGCATCATCATGTACATCATTCAAAAAACGAAGAGAGGTGACAAATGAATAGCATTCGCAAAGATGAACCTGCAAATAAACGCTATTACATTACAACAGCTATCGATTACCCTAACGCGCCCCCGCATATCGGGCATGCCCTCGAAAAAGTGGCGGCGGACGTCGTTGCTCGCTATCATCGTTTGCAAGGATACGATACCTACTTCAGTATAGGTCTGGACGAGAACAGCCAGCACGTGGTGAAAGCCGCGCAAGAGCACCAGGTCGATCTCGTCAACTGGACGAACCGCATGGATGAAGCGTTTCGCCTCGCGTGGTCCAGGCTCAACATCTCGAATGATCGCTGGATTCGCACAACGGAACCCGAGCATTTCCAGGCCTCACAAGAGATGTTTCGTCGTGCGCAGCAGCGGGGTGACATTTATAAATCCATCTACTCCGGCTGGTACTGCCCGAACGGTAATAACTTCTACACTAGCGAGGAACTGGTAGAGGGGAGATGCCCCGATCATCCCTCCATCGAACCGGAATGGTTGGAAGAGGAGAACTACTTTTTCGCGCTCTCAAAGTATAGCGATCGCCTGCTGGCGCACATCAACGAGCATCCAGATTTTATTGTGCCAGCCAACAGGCGTGCGGAGGTACTTGGAATGATCCGGCAGGGGCTGCGGGACTTCGCGGTCTCACGGCAGGTGCGACCCGGTGCGGTACCCTGGGGAGTACCTGTACCAGGTGATGAGCAGCAGGTCATCTATGTCTGGTTCGACGCCTTGACCAACTACCTGACGGCTGTCGGCTTTCCGCACGATACCGCCACGTTCGAACATTACTGGCCTGCTGATGCTCACGTCATCGGCAAAGATATCACGCGCTTTCACTGTCTCTACTGGCCGGCCATGCTGCTCTCGGCAGGGCTACCACTGCCGCGCCAGGTAGCTGTGCATGGTTTTATCACCCTGGAGGGGCAGCGCATCTCTAAGTCCGCCGGGAATATCATTGATCCTGTAGAACTGGTAGATACCTATGGCGCCGACGCCGTGCGCTATTACCTCCTGCGCAACCTGTCGTTCGCCTCAGACGGGGATTTTTCCCGTGCGGCCTTCATCCGTCATTATAACGACGAGCTGGCCAACGAGTTGGGAAATCTGCTCAACCGCGTCGTAACGATGATCAGCCGCTATCGCGGCGGTGCCATACCGCTGCCTGGAACTACGAGCGAGCTTGAAGAAGACCTGCAGCGGGCAGCCTCGGAGACGCGTACGCGCGCCGAAGCCGCTCTGGAACGCTGGGAAATTGGCGGTGCTCTGAACATCATCTGGAGTTTCGTGCGTCGCACCAACCAGTATATCGAACGCAGCGAGCCCTGGCGCATAGCGCGCCAACCTGAACAACAGGATCGGCTGGATACAGTGCTCTATACGGCGGCAGAGGCGACCCGCCTGCTGGCCATTTTCCTGGCGCCATACATCCCCTCTGCCAGCAATAACATCCTGGGCCAGTTGGGTCTGGAATCAGTCGATAACACCTCGTGGCTACGACAAGGAACCTGGGGAAGCCGCCCGTTCACGCGGGTCAACCCTGGTCCCCTGCTGTTCCCACGCATGGAAGAGTAATAGCTTGGGGGTACTGGCACGATAGGTTAAGGAGGAAACATATGCCGATCATCGAGGTCGAAGGATTAGAAAAAACATTTAAGACCCGTGACCGCGAGGCCGGTCTGGCCGGCAGCCTGCGTTCATTTATAGCGCCGCGCTACCGCGAACGACGGGCCGTAAAGCACATCAGCTTCTCATTAGAGGCAGGAGAAGTGCTGGCCTTCATTGGCCCCAACGGTGCAGGCAAATCCACGACCATCAAAATGTTGACCGGCATCCTCTATCCATCGGGCGGCAAAGCCACCGTCCTTGGGCTGGCCCCCTGGCGGGAACGGCGCAAACTGGCTTTTCGTATAGCCAGTATCTATGGCCAGAAATCGCAATTGTGGTATCACCTGCCGCCGCAGGATACATTCGACCTGCTGGCACGCATCTACGAACTTGATCTGGCAGAGTACCGCAAACGGCGCGATTTCCTGATCGAAGTCTTTGATATCGCGGATTACATTCGCACGCCCGCGCGCAAGTTGAGCCTGGGCGAGCGCATGCGCTGCGAACTGGCGGCCGCCTTGATGCACAAACCCTCGGTCGTTTTTCTCGATGAGCCCACCATCGGGCTGGATGTCATCGCCAAGCAGCGCATCCGCGAACTGATTGGACAGTTGAACGTGGAGGAGGGCGTCACCATTTTTCTGACCTCCCACGATGCCGGTGACATCGAACAGGTTTGCCGGCGTGCCATCGTCATTAACCACGGTGAGATCATCCTGGATACTCCGGTAGCAAAGATGAAACGTGACTACCTGAAGGTCAAAACAGTGGACCTGCTGCTGGAGGAGCCCGCGGCAACGCTCTTAAAAACCGATGAAAAAAGCGGTGAGCAACGCCTGAGCATTCAACTGCCCTTCTCCATCCACGAGGAACTGCTCGTCACAGAGGGAATACAGATCATGAAAGCCAGGGGACATGGCTTAAAGCTGGAGATTGACACCTCGCGTTGCCCCTTGGAGCCGATCATTGCCGCCGTCATGCAGCATTGTCACATCCTGGATATGACCATCGCCGACCCTCCGATGGAGAAGATTATCGCCCGCATATACGGCGAACAAACGCAACATGAAAATGGTTAGGAGCATCATAGCATGAACATAATCGTCGCTGATCATCGACAATCTATCCGGCAAAGGGTAAGCCTCTCGCTGCGAAAGTACACTGCCGTGCTGCGGGTCAGCGTGGCCAATAACCTGGCGTATATCATGGAGGTCGTCTTCCGCACCATCTTCCTCGTTGTGTTCATCTACGTCTTCGAACAATTGTGGAAAACGACCTTCGCCGTACGGGGCATCACCGCGCTCGATGGATTTGATATCAATACCATGATCTGGTACCTGGCGGCAACGGAAACCCTCGCGCTTTCGCTGCCCCAGTTGACGCGCCTGGTCGACGAAGAGGTGCGCTCGGGACAACTGGCCTACCTGCTGGGCCGGCCGTGCAGCTATGTGCTCTACCATTTCGCTCAATACCTCGGTGAGCGCCTGGTCCGCCTGGTGCTCAACAGCGCGGTCGCTTTCACCATCGCGCTGATCTTCGTTGGTCCGCCACCATTTACCTGGATGGGTTTGCTGGCCTGGCCCCTCGTTGTATTCCTGGCCGCCAGCATCGAGTACGTGGTCTACTTTAGCATCGGCCTGCTCGCCTTCTGGACCGAGGAGACCACGCCCTTTTTCTTGATCGTCAACCGCCTGGCGCTGGTACTTGGTGGCGTGTTGGCCCCCCTGGAGGTTTTGCCACAGCCGATACGGGGTATCGCCCTGCTGCTGCCATTCAGCGCCATACTCTATGGCCCGGCTCGCACCCTGGTACATTTTCAACTGCTGCCATTTTGCTGGCTGCTGCTTCAACAGGTGATTACCATAGCCATCGGCAGCCTGTTGCTTTTTGCTCTTTACCGCATGGCGACGCGGCAAGTGAATATTAACGGAGGCTAGAACAGGAGAACAAGATGTTCGTATTGACCAGTTTTGTCCGCGCGCTGCGCTTCATAGCAGCGTATGCGATGGCAAATATCCAGTCAGCAATGGAGTATCGCATCTCCTTCTGGGTGAAGGTGTTCACCATGGTCGCCAATGATAGCTTGTGGCTCTTCTTCTGGTGGACCTACTTTCAGCAGTTTCCTGTAGTGCACGGCTGGCAGAACACCGATGTTGTGATAATCTGGGCGGTATCAGCCTGCGGTTTTGGTATCAGCGTCGGCTTTTTTGGCAATGCCTCCAAACTTGCCACGATGATTATGAACGGTGGCCTGGATGCCTACCTGGGGATGCCGCGCAATGTGCTGTTACATGCCTGTATCTCCGCCTCCGATCCAACAGCCTGGGGCGATATCATCTTCGCGCTGGGAGCATTTCTGTTGTTTCTGCACCCAAACCCGCTGCTCTTCGGCCTCTTTCTCTTATTATCGCTGGCGGGAGGATTGATCTTCACCTCGTTCATCGTGATTTTCTGTTCTCTGGCCTTCTTCCTGGGCAATACCGAGGGATTGGCGCAACAACTCTTAGGCGCGTTGGTCACCTTCAGTACATATCCCATGTACATCTTTAACGGGGCCGTACGGGTGCTGCTGTTCACCATTCTCCCGGCTGGCTTCATCTCCTTTGTCCCGCTGCAGTTGCTGCACCAGTTCACCTGGCCTCTGCTGGCCGCAATGGCCGGCTTCACGTTGCTCATCGTATTGGTCGCAACAGGCATTTTCCAGCTAGGTCTGCGAAGGTACGAGAGTGGGAATCTGCTAGGAATGCAGGGATAATTCATTCTCCCGCGCCCACAGGCGCGGGAGAACATCCTCACCAATATGAAGAAAAATTACAAATACTTCTCAAACCAGCGCAGCAAGCGATCCTGGTAGTCACCTATGTGCTCGCGTTCGTTCAACCCATGCCCTTCACGAGGGTACACCACCAGTTCGGTAGGAACGTTTTGCTCGCCGAGCGCTCGATAAAACGCGTAGGCCTGGTTGACCGGCACGCAATCGTCTCTCTCTCCGTGTACAATCAACGTCGGTGTCTTTACCCGGTTGACATAGGTGATCGCCGACCGCTCGCGATATATCTCCGGGTGCTCCGCTGGAATGACCACCCCGTTGCTCAAGTAGCGCATATCCCAGTCAGGGATATTGGTTTGAGCATGAAAGCTATGGAAGTCACAGATGCCTGCTCCCATTACTGCCGCTTTGAAGCGCGTGGTCTGCGTCACCGCCCACGCCGTCATAAAGCCGCCGTAGCTCCAGCCCATGATGCCGACACGGTCACCATCCACCAGGCCCTGTCCAACCAGGTAATCGACCCCGTTGAGAATATCCTGGAAATCTTTGCCGCCCATATCGCCCAACACGGCATCAGAAAAGGTCGCGCCGCGCCCTAGGCCGCCGCGAATGTTGGGTCGCAGTACGGCAAAGCCAGCCGCGGCCAGCATCTGCGAGCGATAATTATCCCAATCGTCCGACCAGGCGCTCGAAGGCCCGCCATGCACATTCACAATCAACGGCGGCAGCGTATCGCCCTTGTGCTTGAGAGGCTGCGTAAAGAGCGCGTCGATCTGCCAGCTATCGGCGCTTTCATAGCGAATCCGCTCGGTGTGCGCCAGCTCAAGGGTGTCCTTGAGGATTGGATTGAGCTCCGTGAGGCGTTTCCTGTTACTGTTCGTGAGCGTGCCTCCTTCGTGGGTGAGCTCACCGAGCCAGACTTCGGGCGGATGCCTATCGGAGCTGGTAAAAACAAAACGTTGCAGGTCTGGCGTGGTCGAGAGATGAGGCCAGAATCTATCACCAATATTTCTATCTTGCATAAGCGTGCTGATGGTCCCATCTGCCTCGTTCACTACCCCGACCTTGTACCCCACTCCTTCCCAGGCAACAAAGAGCAACCGTTGACCGTCAGGATACCAGCAACACCAGCTCGCACTACAGGTGATACCAGGTGTCAGATTGCGCGTTTCGCCATCAGAGAATGAATGCACATAGATATCACCTCCACCCCTGTCCGGGTCGCTCCACTCTCCCGAAACGTATGCTATGCGCGACCCATCCGGTGACCATGTCAATGCGCTGGCCTGGTGGATTAACTGTCCTACCTGGCGTATCGTTCCGCCATGCGCCATCACCACGCCGATCTGACCACGATACCAGTCGGTCTGATCGGGGCCATTGGCAAAGAAGACGGCGAACTGTTCGCTGTCCGGGGCCCAGGCGTACTGCCAGATACTTTGTCCATCTGGCGTAACAGGTTCGGGTGTATCGCTGTCTATGCGTACCCTCCACAGGCGGCGGTGTCGTCCCTGCCCGGGCGTGAAGACTTTGGGATCGCTCACAGGATCTCCGCCGTCTACCGAGAGAAAAGCAATGTACTTGCCGTCCGGTGACCAGGAGAGGTCGCTGGCACCGTTGGGCATCTTGCATACCTGTCTTACTTCTCCCCCTTCGGCCGCCATCACATGCACCTGCGGCCTGTCCTTCTCTCCCTCACCCCTTGAGATAAACGCCAGTTGCTGGCTGTCCGGTGACCAGCGGGGATAGGTATCAGCGCGCGTGCCTTTCGCGAGTGCACCGGCTTCACTGCTGCCATCCGTTTTGACAGCCCATATGCGTGCCCGCTGTCTTGGCATCTCCGGCACCCATTCCGCTACGACGAAGGCGGCCCGCTTGCCATCGGGCGAGATAGTAGCATCCGTAGCTATTCGGATGTCTTTCAGGTTCGTCTTTGTGGTCACCGGCACGCGCGGGCTGAACTCCGTTCCGTGGGTGGCTTCATCGCGATTGGTATTGCTGTTTGTTTCGATCATGAAATTACGCATCCATTCTAAGATGTGCTCCTATCTCTTTCTGCGATTCTTCTTTCGACCAGCCCTGGCCGTTCTGCCCGGAGTAGGCGGTACTATCTGTATGCTGTCTCGTAAATTACTGGGACTTTTACTTGGTTCGCCGGGCAATGGGAGACGCGGCTGTGTTCCTGCCGTGATACCGGCATTGAAAGTTTCCATCCACTCCCGCAGCCCCTCTTCAGTGCTCATATCGAAGCCCTGATCTTTACCCATCATTACGAACGACTTGGCCATGCCAAAGTTGGCGGGATTACTCATCTCCTCTTTTAGCTCACTTGCTGCTTCGTCATCCAGTATGTTCAGGCAAGCCGCAGCATTCTTCAGATGGAACTCACGCTCTATGAATTTCCAGAAGTACTGCAACTCGCGGATGACCTCGGGTGCTTCGTCCGCTTCCGCTGACACTTTGCGTGGGAAGAGATCAAACAGTATTTCTCGCAGGTCGCCGGGCGACATCGTCGCAGGTGTGACCCCTAAGTAGCTCATGCCGAAATCGACCATCATGTCAGACCAGCCAGGCTCTATACCTTCGTCTAAAAGTGCCTGTCCTTCGGGTGACTCAAAGAACAACTTTGACAGTTGTTCTTTGTACTGTTCAGCTGCTTTCTCACGTAGCATCCCATCTCTGTCAAACAACGATTGGCGTATGTTAAATGCCATATTTCACCTCCAAAAAGTAGTGTGCCCTCTTCTATACCTTTATTCATTACAACATGATACCACTCTTCAAGTGTATCCACCACGTAGTTACCCTTTTCACCTAACGGAAAATCGTTTCCCTTCCGGACAAAGCAAAATATAATACGATATAATGAATAAGTAAAAGTGTCTGGCTTATGAAAACCAGGATGAAGAGCCCTTCTAAAGGAATGTAAAACGTGCGAGAACTTTTTCAGGAACTGGTGCACGAGTTGGAATGTGGAGAAACCGTCGCCATGGCAACCATTGTCAGGCGCAAAGGCTCGGTACCACGTGAAGTGGGCGCGAAAATGCTCGTCCATCGTGGAGGCAGGATCAGCGGCACCGTCGGCGGCGGCTGTGGTGAGGCCGAGGTATGGCGCAGTGCCCTCAACGTCATAGATACACAGCGTCCAAACACCATCCAGGTAGATCTAACTGAAGAGATAGCCATGGAGAGCCAGGGAGTGTGCGGGGGCATCTTCGATGTCTTTATCCAGCCCTGGCATAGCGCCATGCTGCCTGGTCAACCAGCTATGCAAGAAGTTGCCCTCGCTATCCAGCAGGCGCTCGAAGGTGAACAGGCGATTGTACTGCTCACCGTTGTTGCCGCTGCCGGTTCCTGGCGTACTCACATTGGCCAGCATATGCTGGTCCACGAAGGCGGCGCTGCCATAGGTAGCCTGCCAATGGCAGGTATGACGCAAGCCGTACTTACGCCGCAACTTGTCGAGAGCGCTCAACGTGCTATATCCGCGGGCAAACCCCACATCGAAAAAATAACTGGCCCTGAAAACAACTGGGCAGACATATTTGTTGAGCCGTTTCTGCCTCGCCCGGTGCTTCTTATTGCGGGTGCTGGCCATATTGCCGCGCCACTGGCCTCAATCGCTCACCTCATGAATTACTCTGTCAGCGTCACCGATGATCGTGCTTCGTTCGCCAGCCGGGAGCGTTTCCCGGACGCCAAACGCTTATTAGTAGGTAATATCGAAGAGGCGTTGCGCAATTACCCCATCACTCCGCGTACGCACATTGTCCTTGTTACTCGCGCTCACGCGCATGATGTACAGGGTCTGCGCGCCATCATTGACTCCCCTGCCGCCTATATCGGTATGATCGGCAGCCAGCGCCGCGTCTGGGCCGTCTTCAAACTCCTGCACGAAGAGGGGATTCCCCCCGAAAAACTGCTGCGTGTACGTGCCCCTATTGGCCTTGACCTCGGCGGAAGCACACCAGAAGAGATTGCCCTTTGCATTATGGCGGAGATCACTATGCTGCGCCATGGAGGTTCTGGTGTCGCCATGTCTGAATCCCTGCGCTCGCGATACCTGGAGCGTTTGAAGAGACTGGACCTGGAAGTAGATTGACATCCTGCTCAGTTCAGCAGCCCCCACGGCCTGGCACGGCGTCGAGCTTTCTGCGCCTCCTGGGGGTTGCCCAATACCTCGTAGACATCTGCTTTCAATGTCCAGGCGCGAGCGTAGCTGCGATCCATCTCTGTTGCCTCATTCAGGGCGTCCAACGCCGCCCGGTTATGTCCCAGGCGAATCAACGCCTCCGCCTTGTTACACCATGCCACCGCGCTTCGCGGGTTTTCACGGAGCGCGTACGTATAGGCCTCGACGGCACCCTGAAAATCATGCAGGCAGGAGCGGGCATTCCCCAGGCCATTCCACGATTGGAAACTCTTTGGATCGTAGATCAGCGCCTGCTCGTAAGAAGCGATCGCTTCTCCTGGCATATTCATATCCAGCTGCGCATCGGCCTTTCCGTTCCACGCCGGCACATAGTGTGGATCGATCGATAGCGCTCGCTCGAAATGCACCAGCGCTTGCTGGTAGCGCTGGAGACGGTTTAACACCAGTCCCGCGCTAACCCACACGATAGCATTGCTTGGGTCAATCTCCGTCGCCCGCTGGTAAGCTTCCAGCGCTTTTTTATAGTTCCCCTGGTTGTAGAGTGTCGTGCCTTTGCCATTCCACGCGTAGAAGTTGCGCGGTTCCATACGCAGGGCTTCTTCATAGGCCTGCAAGGCCTGTGAGTATCGTTGCTGTTTTCTCAATTCGTCACCCTCCAGGCATTTCTCACGGGCACCTGTTGTATTAGCCTGTGACCTGATTGCTGGCTGACGACCTGAGTTATCGTTTTTCCCCCCTGACTGGACAGCAGGTAAGGCTGGACTGGAGACACCCTGCGCAGCAGGGGTGTTGCCCGGAGTAGGATAGGGTGTCTGAGGGAGAGAAATGAATATCTTGGAGATCGGACGACATGCCAGGTCGAATGCCTGCATAAACTCCAATATTTCGTTGAACCGCTCTTCTGGCCTGTTTGCCAGCGCGCGCAATACCACGGCATCCAATGCAGTTGGCAGGTCGGTGTTGAGGACAGAGGGCCTGGGAATAGCGCTGCCTAGCGAATCGAGTGGATGATAGCCCGTCAGCATCTCGTAGAGCACAACGGCGCAGCCATACTGGTCACTACGCGGATCAACGATACCGCTAGTCTGTTCAGGAGCCATATAGCCCACTGTTCCTCTGACCGTGATTGTCTTCCCAACCGTGGCGCCAGGCTCCAGGGAGCGAGCAATACCGAAATCCGTAATTACCAGGCGACCGTCTTCTGGATGAATCAGAATGTTTTCAGGTTTGATATCACGGTGAATCACCGGCCTTGGCCTGGTATGCGCATAGTGGAGCGCGCTGACAAGCTGGTGAAAATTGCTCATGGTTTCAGATGCAGGCAGGGGACCATTCGCTTTTGCAAGCCTTGTACGTAAAGAGCCAGCAGTGTAGAGAGGCATAATCAGGTAGACACTTGGACCGTCTTTACCATAGTCAAGTACCGGCGCGATGTTTGGGTGATCAAGTGTCGCAGCGATGCGCGCTTCACGCAGAAAATGCTCGTGTTCACTGTGCGTCGTCTTACTTGGGAGCAGCACCTTAATCGCGATACGACGAGAAAGGTTCTGGTCAATTCCGTGAAAGACTGCAGCGTAGCCGCCCTTGCTGAGTAAGGCATGTATTCTATAGCGACCAGCCAGTGCAGTGTTCAATAAAGGTAGCGCACACGCCCGACAAAATAGATCGCTGTCCCGATTCTCATAGCCGCAGTCAACCTGATCGGCGCAGCGTTTCAATATGCACTCTCCTCTACTAAAGTTGCTCAAGCATTTATGTTGCCACTCGCCCTGCTTGCCGTTCTAACGTTTGCGCCCACGCGTGGCAGGAGCGAGCTTCCTGTCCCCTGCCCAGCTGTTCCAGTACGACCGCCTTATTATACCAGGCATCAGGCTCCTCTGGAGCAAATGAAGTCGCCTGATCTAATGCCGCCAATGCTTCGTTGAAGCGATTGAGTGCAAAAAGGGCCAATCCCTTATTATTCCAGGCAGCGATATAATGTAAATCGACGGAGAGGGCACGGTCAAATGCCACCAGTGCCTCTTCATGCCGTCCTAACTCGTGCAGCAAGCTACCCTTGTTGTACCATGCGGAAATCAGGCCTTCGTCATAATCAAGCGCATGATCATAGGACTCTAGCGCGTCTTCAAACATATGCAATGCCGCCAGTACGTTCCCTCGATTATACCACGTGGCCGCCAATGTTGGGTCAAGCGAAAGCGCGCGATCATAACTTGCCAGCGCCTCCGCAAAGCGTCTCATGTCCCGCAAATCGTTTCCTCTATCAAACCATGCTGTGGCATTTTGTGGGTCCAGCCATGTCGCTCTTTCATGCATCGACATGGCCTCGTCGGGCTTCTTCATCCGCCGCAGAATATTCCCCTTTGTATCCCAGAGCGATGCGTTATTGCTTTCTAACTCAAGTGCGCGATCAATGGCTATCAATGCGTCGTTGTAGCGATGAATGCTATAGAGTGTATCGCTCATTGCCTGCCAGATAACGCATTGTCTGGGATCAAGCACCAGGGCCTGGTCGAATGCCATCAGAGCCTCTTGTGTTTGCCCTTGCTCGGCAAGCGTCATGCCGCGTCCACTCCAGGCAAATGCATAGTTTGGGTCATGTAGCAGGGCCTGGTCATAGCAATACATCTCTTCATCGAAGCGTTGTAGCTCATGTAAAACATTTGCACGTGAATTCCATAAATCGGGATCGTTGGGATTGAGCGAGAGAGCATGATCGAAGGCCAGCAACGCTTCCTCGGCTCGTCCCACGTGTAGCAATGTCGCCCCTTTACCACTCCATGCCTCCATCGATAAGTTATCTTGAGTCGTGGCGGCCTCATATGCCTTCAGCGCCTCATCATAACGTGCCAATTCATAAAGTCCGTTGCCCTCTGCTAACCAATTATATGCCTGCTGCTGTACATTCTGTCTGGTCGTACGTGGTGTCATGGCAGGGGTAGCCTGGCCAGCAGCCTCATTTGCGCTTTCTGCCACAGACTCCGACTTCACCAAAAAAGCTACCGGCCCATCCTTTCCAAAGTCCGTCACATAGATACTACCAGGTTCCTGGGTGTGCTTAGAGAGTGATAGCGCCAGTTCCGCATCCTGCAGAAAGTTCTCTCGTTCTGCTTGTGTGCTCTGTCTCGGACGGAGTACCCGTAATGTAACACCCTGGTCATTATGACGATCTGTGGCACGTAATGTTACCGTTGAATGGTCGTTGCTGGTTAATGCCTGAACCTCGTAGCGACCCTGCACCAGTGTTCCTTGCAGCGGAATTCCGCATCGTGTGCAGAAGCGAGCATTCTCTCGATTAAGATAATTGCAGCCTTCGGTATCCAAACACAGCATCCCCATGGGCCTCTTTTCTCCCTTTCTCCCCTTCTTTAACCTGTACCTGCATAGTAGCCTGCTTGGTCAATTTACCTTTCTCTACTGTAGCGAAAAGCACGTTGCTTTGTCAATACAAATTGAACGTACATGTGACCTGATATACCATGCGTTGATATATTGTGTAACGCGATTTGGGTCGGTTTTCAGAAAGCATCTTCATTGGATTTTTAAGGAACAGGGACTTGCTCTCGCCATCAATGCCTGTCATAATGGTTGCATAAGCAGAATTGCGGTAGCATATGTCGTGCCGTTGGTTATAGCATGTACATTAACATAGACAATCTAAAGGCGCGAAAATCGCAATAACTGCTGAAAAGAGAGATATAGACGGTATGCAAGGTGAATCCATCAAACAGAATCAGAATGGCAAAGACATGGTCAACACACAGCCAGACCAGCCATCGACAGGTAACGCGAGCGAGAATGAGAGCATTAACCGCCAGATCCGCGTCATTCTTGCGGACGATCACGCACTGGTACGCGAAGGGACGCGCCGCCTGCTGGAAGTAGAGAGTGATGTAGAAGTTGTTGCCGAGGCAGCAAGCGGCGAAGAGGCCGTCGAGGCTGTACAACGCCTGCATCCCGATATCGCCATCATTGACATCGCTATGCCGGGCATCGGGGGTATCCAGGCCACGCGCGAGATCAAGACGAGCTGTCCCGAGACCGCTATCCTCATACTCTCTGCCTATGACGATGAGCCATACCTCATCGCCCTACTTGAAGCAGGAGCCGCGGGGTTCTTGCTTAAAAATGTTCATGGGCAAGAACTGCTCAACGCCATCCACGCGGTATCACGCGGAGAATCGGTCTTGCCCCCATTACTCGCGGAAAAAATGATGCGCAGGCTCTCAACGCAGGCCGATCCAACGCCTCGCACCTCCGATTTGCTCAGCGAACGGGAATTAGATGTCTTGCGTTTGGCTGCAAGAGGTTTAGCCAACAAAGAAATAGCACGTAGGATGGGATTGAGTATACGCACTGTCCATAGTCATCTTGCCAACATCTTTACGAAGATGCATGTTGGTTCCCGCACCGAGGCCGTATTACTCGCCTTGCGCGAAGGTATCATATCCTTGCAGGACACCTATGACAACTAGCAAACCCTACAAAATATCGTGGTTTTCACAATCAAACTCTCACCTGAAGTCGGTGATCGCTGCACTCTCTTTAGGCGTATCGCTGCTTCTCTTCATCTGGTCACTGATGAATTATCAGCCGGCGCACAACTTGTATGGACCACGCGCCATCTATAGCCTCGTATTACTCTCTATAATTCTTGCCTTATTGGGACGTTTCCTCCTCCTTCACTCCCTCAAATTAGAGGCGGTGGAGACGCAAATGCTCCCTCCACCACAACCACCACGGGAAGCATGGAAACCTCTCTTCCTTTTTGATATCACTGCTCCTGTTTATCTGGCCGCTGCTGTGTTGATAGGCGTGCCTGCCGCTGTACTCACCGCCCTGATCACACAGGTGTTCCTCCAGGCATATACCTTTTTCCGTAACTATGTCGGCTGGAAGGAGGCCAGCTATCGCTTGACAGCCACTGCCGTGGTCGTTTTCCTCTCGGGTACACTTTTTAAGTTGATCGCAGGTTCGGTACATGATAGTATCTCATCTAACCCCTCTCTTTACCACTTTGCTGAATCCAAAGAGTTTCTAGGCTCGATCCTGGCCGCTGCAGTCATGTTGTGTTTATTTGGCGTTAGTTCATTCCCACTGGTGGCGGATGCCTATTCTTCAAATTTCCGTTCCGCCTGGGCCGAATACCTCCATTCGCCAGTTCTGCGCTATCAGATATTGGTGCTTAGTGTAGGCCCCTTGTTGCCTGTGGTAGATATCTTCGATGATGCCGCAGCGGAACTTGCCTGGATCTTCTTTCTTGTGCCTCTCTTCGCCATCTACTACCTCGCACTCGTCAGTACGCGGCTGAGCATTCGTACCGGTGAATTACAGCGCACATTAGAAGACCTCAGAAGTGCTCGTCAACGGCGGGACGAACTGCGCGATTATGCTTCACTGATTACACGGGTGCAAGAAGAGGAACGCCGCCGCCTGGCGCGGGAATTGCATGATGATACCGCCCAGGCGCTGATCGCCCTCTCGCTTGGCTTAAATGGCCTCGAAAGAGCTATAGGGAAACGGGACCTGCCGGAAAAAGATGTGAAATGGCTCTCCAACCTGCAGAATCTCGCTGATTCCACGCTGGAAGGCGTTCGCCGAGCCTGCCGGGACCTGCGTCCATCGGTGCTTGACGATCTTGGCCTGCGCGCAGCTCTTGAATGGCTTAGCGATAGTTCCGCTGCACGCGGTGTTCCCTGTAGTTTTGTCTGCACAGGGTCACCACGACCAGCACTACCTGAATCAGAAATTGCCATTTTCCGTATCGTACAGGAGGCATTGTCGAATATATGGCGACATTCCCAGGCTACTCAGGCCGCTATAGAGCTATGCTATCGCTCTGATCTGCTCCAGGTCACTATTCGCGACAATGGACAGGGATTTGTGGCCAAACGAGTGTCCTTTGACCCGGATCATAATTCACAGAGCGGCCTGGGATTACTGGGAATGCGTGAGCGTGCAACGCTCATCGGAGCGCAACTCTCCATCATCTCGTCTCCCGGCAAAGGCTGCACAATCGTTCTTTCACTGCCCCGTCAGGGGTAGCAAGCAACGGCAATAAATCGAGCGCCTCTCCTTTTTTCCATGCACTAGGTATAACTACTGTTGCGCTCAAAATGCAAATAGCGCATAGTAACAATAAGGCAGTACTTGTAGGTAGCCAATCGTCGAAGAGTGTTTGCCACGGTGGTGGATGGTTGATATACTCATGGAATGGAACCGGGACCGGACTGTGAGTGACAAGATTATCGATCTACAAACCGCCACCTGGATACTGGGGTGTTGCATCTTCGTCTCTCCGTGCGATGTCACTCTCTTGTATAAATAAACACTCGCCGGCTACATAACCTCTTACGAGTGCTGCCTACACCATTTTTCCCCTTTTATCCTCCTTGCCGCTACCATGTATGTTCACATATAATGAACAGTAAGAAATTCTTTGCATAGGTTCGAGAGCCCGGCATGTACGAGTCGTGCCCGGTTCCCTCCTCCTAACGGACAACACTACGTATATTCAAGGATAACTCTAATGACTACGGACAAAAAAGACATATTTGGCGCGCGTACAACGCTACAGGGTGTCTCTCGCAACATCACCTACTATCAACTGGATTCGCTCTCTCAAAGAGGTGTACAGGGCATTGACCGCCTGCCTTTCACCGTCAAAATCTTGTTAGAGAACGCCCTGCATCACGCGGGAGGAGAGCTTGTCAGTGAGGATGATGTCCTCTCCCTTGCGCGCTGGCTACCTGGTCAGGCCGCGAAGTCGGATGCGGAATACCCTTTTCTGCCAGCCCGTGTCCTCCTGCAAGATTTTACCGGCGTTCCAGCCGTCGCGGACCTGGCGGCGATGCGCTCTGCTATGGCTCGCATGCATGGTGATCCACAGAAGGTCAACCCCCTGGTTCCTGCTGATCTGGTTATCGATCACTCAGTGCAGGTTGACCTCTTCGGCTCAACCCTCGCTTTCGCCCGCAATGTAGAGCGCGAGTACGAACGTAATAGCGAGCGTTACGCCCTGCTCCGCTGGGGACAACAAGCCTTCAGCAATTTCCGCGTGGTGCCTCCTGGCACCGGTATCGTTCACCAGGTGAACCTGGAGTATCTCGCCTCGGTCGTTATGACGAAAGAAGAGCAAGGCGAAACGGTGGCCTTCCCCGATACCCTCATCGGTACCGATTCGCATACGACCATGGTTAATGGTCTGGGTGTCCTCGGTTGGGGCGCTGGTGGTATCGAGGCAGAAGCTGTGCTCTTAGGCCAACCTCTCTACCTGCTGACTCCTGAAGTCATCGGTATGCGTCTTGTCGGTGCTCTTCCGGAGGGCGCAACCGCGACAGACCTGGTGCTGACGGTCACGCAAATATTACGCAAGCGTGGCGTCGTTGCCAAGTTTGTCGAGTTTACCGGTCCTGGACTGAGTCAGCTCCCACTCGCAGACCGCGCCACCATCTCTAATATGTCCCCTGAGTTTGGCGCAACATCGACCCTCTTTCCGGTAGATGCCGAGACGCTCCGCTATCTGCGCAGCACCGGGCGTGACCCGGAACTGGTGAACCTTGTCGAACGCTATACCAGGGCCCAGGGGCTCTTCCGTACAGACGACACGCCTGAGCCGCAGTTCGATGACCTGCTCGAACTTGATCTTGGCACGATCGAACCCAGCCTGGCCGGTCCACGGCGTCCCCAGGACCGCGTAGCCATGCGTAACCTTGGGCAAGCATTCCGCACTGCCTTTGCCGACCGTTTCAAATTGGGGCAAGATAACGGTGCTATCGAGAACGCACTTATTCGACTTGGTACTGAGGGTGGGAAAGCCAATCCCGATCCCGTTGCCCAGAGAGAGGACGAGGAGAAAAAGGCTGCGGAGAGCAAGGATGATAACGGTACAAATACCGGCGGACAGAATGGACACGGGAGGGATGTTCTTGTGTCTATAGCCGGTACAGAGTCTCATATGACCGATGGTTCCGTTGCCATTGCCGCTATCACCAGTTGTACCAATACCTCCAATCCCTCAGTGATGATTGCCGCCGGCCTTCTCGCCAAGCACGCGGTAGAGCGTGGTCTATCCGTCAAGCCCACCGTCAAGACCAGCCTTGCTCCTGGCTCACGCGCTGTGATGGACTACCTCACCAATGCTGACCTGCTGCCATACCTGGAGGCTTTGCGCTTCCACCTTGTCGGCTTTGGCTGCACCACCTGTATCGGCAATAGCGGCCCCCTGGCGGAGCCAGTCGCCGAGGCAGTGCAGGAGAATGACCTTGTTGTCGCGGCGGTGCTGAGTGGTAACCGCAACTTCGAAGGACGCATTCACCCACAGGTGCGGGCCAGCTTTCTCGCCTCGCCGCCCCTGGTGGTGGCCTATGCGCTCGCGGGAACCGTCGATATCGATCTGACGAAAGACCCTATTGGAACCGACGTTAACGGTGAGTCGGTCTACCTGCGTGACCTGTGGCCTGTGCAGAAGGAAGTGAGCGAGGTTGTGGCTCAATCCGTCACTCCCGAAGTGTTCGCTAAGAACTATGCCTCGGTCTTCGAGGGTGACGAACACTGGCGTTCATTGTCAAATTCGACGGGCGAACTTTTCGATTGGGACCCCAACTCTACCTATATTCAGGAGCCCCCCTTCTTTCAAGGTATGTCCACTGAGCCGCAAGGCGTGAAGAATATTCGCGGAGCACGCGTGCTAGCCATGCTGGATGACTCCATCACCACGGACCATATCTCTCCGGCAGGCAGTTTCTCTCCTACCAGCCCGGCGGGACGTTACCTCATTGAGAAGGGTGTCGAGAAGCGTGACTTCAACACCTATGGGGCGCGACGTGGTAATCACGAGGTGATGGTACGCGGCACCTTTGGCAATATTCGCCTGCGCAATCACCTGACCCCGGACAAGGAGGGGTACTATACGGTCCATCTGCCTGATGGAGAACAGACGACTATCTACGAGGCCTCTATGCTCTACGAGCAGGAGGGTGTACCCCTGCTCGTTATCGCAGGCAAGGAGTACGGCTCTGGTAGCTCGCGCGACTGGGCGGCCAAAGGCCCACTGCTGTTGGGCGTTCGTGCAGTCATCGCCGAGAGCTTTGAACGCATTCACCGCAGTAACCTCGTTGGCATGGGCATTTTACCCTTGCAGTTCAAGCAGGGTGAGAATAAAGAATCGCTTGGCCTGACGGGGAAAGAGGTCTACGATATCGACGGCATTGAGGAGAGTTTGAAGCCACGCCAGGAAGTGACGGTCAAAGTCACCCGCGAAGATGGTTCCACATTCTCGTTCCAAACGCTCGCACGCCTGGATAGCCCCATCGATGTAACCTATTACGAGAATGGTGGCATTCTGCCCACGGTTTTGAGGAGACTCATGAAAGCGTAGGGTATTATCATCATGTCCGTAGGGGCGCAATTCATTGCGCCCCCTTGGAAGGCCGACCCATACTCCAGGCGTAATGAATATCAAGATAGCAATAGATCCTCTTTCAAATTTATTTTTTTCATACTTCTACGTCTACTTTGATATATGACATCTTGACGAGCTTTTCTGCCGCGCCGTCTTTTGCTGACGGCATCAACGTGCCAATTCCGCTCTCACAGTCATTCAACCTTTGCTCAATCAAAAAATGATTGCAAAAAATACCCCCATCATGTAATATGTGCCCCATGGCGTCATATGATGTTAAAGCCGCCGGGAAAGAAGGAAATAAAGCTAATGAGCAGCCCGAATCCGTATGAAAGTGATTCGCAAAATCCTGAATCGCAGGAAAATCAGGCGCCTCCACCACCACAAACAGGTTATGCTTCTCCCCAACCACAACCTCCAACCGAGTTTCAACAGCCGGGATATTATCCACCTCCAGGAGCACAAGTTCCATATGACGTGCCTGCAGCGGCGCCGTATCAAGGTGCTCGCTTTGCAATTGCCGGACTTATCCTGGGCATCGTGAGCGTTATCTCTGCCATTTTTCCCATCTGTGGACTTCCTTTTGCGATTATAGGGATCATCGTTTCAGTCCTGGGACGTCGCTCGATTACGCGTCGTACTATGGCAACCGCCGGGCTTGTACTCTCCATCATCGGTATAGCATTGTCGGTTATAAGTTCCCTGTTGATTTTCGCATACTTCTCTCACGTCAATCATTAATAATCGCCGTAAAATTGTCTTTGCTGTTTGCGGCAGTATATCCACAATGCATCGATTACTCCAGTACTTTCCTTGCCTGAGGCAGTATAGGGATGCCTTATGCTACAATAGAATCATGGACGTGTCTTTTCATTTCACCCAACAAACAATCCAGCGTTACAAGCAGGTGCAGGCCTTGCTCGATCAGTTGGACCCCGAGGCTGAGCCACGGGCACTCATCGTCCCAGGTTCCCCCCAACCTAGTGGTAATATCATTGTGTTCCCGGGTTCGTTCAATCCACCCACCAATGCCCATCTTGCCATGCTCGAGCAAGCACAGCAATTCGCCTATTCTCCTACGTTTTCCTCGCATCAGGAGGACAGGGATCTGTTGTTGTATGCCGCTATGAGTAAGCGCACCACGGACAAGGAAAATGTCGAGCGGCCGCTGCTGCTTGATCGTATTATCTTGCTGGACACGTTGTTACGGTCACGTTTACCGGGTACGGGGATCATGCTATTTAACCGTGGATTGTACGTGGAGCAGGCCGAGGCTGTCCGTTCCTCATTTCCAGCTGTGAAAAGGTTATTTTTCCTGGTGGGCTATGATAAAATCGTGCAAATACTTGACCCGCATTACTACGAGGACCGCGATGCCGCCCTCAGGACCCTGTTCTCCATGGCGGAATTGTTAGTAGCGCCGCGTGGAACGGCCGACGCTGATACATTGTTCAATCTGTTGAGCCAGCCGCACAACCGACAGTTCGCGCCATATATCCACTTGTTGCCGTTGAGCAACGCCTATCGCGATATATCTTCGACCCGCGTTCGCCAACACAGTGCTGAACATCTCCAGGATGTACCGGAAGAGGTACGCCGCTTCATAAGCGAAACGCACGCCTATGACCCTCCCATGCGCCTGGAAGATGGTACTGAGATTGACTACTATGAACAAAGGGCCAGGGCGTTACAGGCGTTGCTCAAAAACGAGACATCCTGAAAGGTAGATCTTCACGCCCGTTTAAAAGTGAGCTTGCTTTTCCCGATCTGCACGATATCGCCCTCTTTCAACAGACAACGGGTAACGGCTTTTCCGTTGACCAGCGTGCCACTGACGGAACGGTGATCTTCCAACTCATATCTCCCATCGGGCAGCTGGCGAATGGTTGCGTGGAGTCGGCTCACCGCCAGGTCTTCGAGAAAAATATCGCATTGGCGGCTGCGCCCTATCGTCACCTCTGGCTGCAGTTCAAAGCTCATAGGAGCCCCTCGTGTATTCGTGAAATCCAACTTACCTATGGTGCTGGCAGTAGGATCAAGCGTTTTCCCTATATGCAGTTCTCGTCCCCGCGATGATGGCTGCTGAAACGGTCGTGTAGCTTCGTGAGAATAGAATGTGAGCTCTGTATTGCCAAAAAGAAGGGTATCTCCGTCCCTGAGTAATTTCTCCGTCACCGGTCTACCATTGACTATGCTATCGCCGCTGCCATGATCATCTTGCAATGCATAACCCGCGCGGGTAAAGACTATGCGGGCCTGCTTGCGGTGAACCGCGATATCTTCAAGAAAGATGTCACACTCGCGGCTGCGACCAATCGTCGTGCAGTCCTTCCAGATTTCCACGCGTTTACCAGCCTGCGGCCCCTGCTTGATAACAAGATAGGCCGGCGATAATTGCTCGTACTCCATTCTACATTACCTCTTACTCTATACTTCAATGTGATCACATGCATTCCCAGCGAACTGCAATTGTCCTGGTTTCCCTGTTCGCGGGAGCCATGTCAACTACAAATAGTTACAATTCGTCCAGTGCTTGCAGTATCTTTTCTGGTGTAATCGGTAGACTACGGATGCGTACACCAAGCGCGTCCTGGATGGCGTTTGCCACCGCTGGGGCCATACCATTGGTTGGTACCTCTCCTGCTGATTTAGCGCCAAACGGCCCGCTATATTCTGTGTCCTCGATCAGGATGGTCGTCATTTCAGGCATATCCAGCGTCGACATGACCTTGTAATCGGCGAAGCCGACATTGCGCACCCGTCCCTGCTCGTCAAACTTGACCTCTTCACTCAAAGCGTAGCCCAGTGCCATTGCCACCGCTCCCTCGACCTGTCCCGATGCCAGCGTCGGATTGATGGCCTTGCCCAGGTCCAGTGCATTGACCGCCCTCGTCACGCGTACTCGCCCTGTCTCCGTGTCGACCTCAACTTCAACAAACTGGGCGAAAAAGGGCGCTGGAGAGTCATCAGTCCAGAAATCTCCCTTCGCCATGATTTGCTGCCGGTGCTTCCCATACAATGTTTCACTGGCTATATCCGCGACCGTCAGATGACTGGGACCGCGCGGAGTATAAATAACGCTATCAACGATTGACATATCTTCCGGTGAGCAATCTAACAGGTCACCTGCCACGTCCAATACCTGTTTCCGCACTCGATCCGCGGCAACTTTGACGCCGCCACCGCTGATATAGGTCGTGCTGGAGGCATATGAGCCGTAATCAAAGACGCTCGAATCCGTATCCACGGAGTGCATAATGATCTTGCCCATGTCCACGCCCAGCGCCTCCGCCGCAATCTGTGCCAGGATGGTGTCACTCCCCTGCCCGATATCGGTCGCGCCCGTCATTACATTAAATGAACCATCTTCGTTGAGCTTGATGGATGCTCCCCCTAATTCAAAGCTGGCGACACCGCTCCCCTGCATAGCAGTAGCCATGCCGCGTCCCCGCCGGAAAGGTTTTCCGTCTCCACGGTCAAAAGGCTTGCCCCAACCAAACGCCGCCGAACCGCGTTCCAGGCACTGTGGCAAGCCGCATGAACGGAACTGGCGTTTCGATCGCCATACGCCATTCTCCTCCACCATCTCCATGGGGTCCCAGTCACCTTTCTGCACGTGGTTCTTGCGACGAAACTCCAGCGGGTCCATATTGAGCCTATGCGCGATCTCATCAATGTGCGACTCCAGGGCAAAAAATCCTTGAGGGGCACCGTATCCTCGCATTGCTCCTGTGATTGGCAGGTTCGTATACGCGGCATCGGCACGAAATGCATACGCCTTTGCCCGGTAGAGGCACAGTGTTTTATGGCCCGTACTGCGTGTCACGGTGAAACTGTGCGTGCCATATGCCCCCGCGTTGCCGATAGAGTGCATCGATAGTGCCAGCAATGTGCCATCCTGTTTGACGCCACTGCGCATGCGTATAATCATCGGGTGACGGAAACGCCCGGCCGTGAATTCTTCCTGCCGGCTGTATTCGATGCGCACAGGTTGACGCGTATTCAACGCCAGTGCCGCGGCTACTGGTTCCAACACCATCTCTTGTTTGCTGCCAAAGCCACCTCCCACACGCGGTTTGACGACTCGGATGCGCGAGATAGGTAATTGGAGCACCGCCGCCAGTTGCCGGCGCGTATGATAGGGAACCTGCGTACTGCTTACAACGATCAAACGATCGTAGCCATCGAGGTAGGCAACGCAGACATGCGGCTCCAGCACAGCATGTGAAATGAAGGGGACGTGGTATTCTCCTTCGACAACGATATCGGCCTCGCGCATGGTCGCGGCAAAGTCGCCATAATGTATCTCTTCGTGCGCCGCGAGGTTATGTGCAGCATCGTAAATATCCCCGAAGTGTTGCCCTGAAATGGGATGAGTAGTATCGGGGTCGTGCAGTTGCGGAGCACCTTCGCGCATCGCCTCCAACGGGTCGAAGACGGCTGGCAGCACTTCATACTCTACCGCAATCATGCTTAGCGCTTCCTCCGCGATAGCGGGTGTATCGGCAGCGACAAAGGCTACCCAATCGCCAACATAGCGAACGCGACGATCAAGCAGGTAGGCATCATAGGGGGATGTTTCTGGATAGGGCTGACCGGCCGTACTGTGTGCCACGCGCGGCAGGTCTTCATGCGTCAATACGGCACGAACGCCCGGCAAGGCGTTGGCTTTGCTGGTATCGATATGCAGGATATTGGCATGCGCATGTGGCGAGTGCAGGATGCGAGCATGTAGCATATTGGGCTGCTCGTACTCGGCAGCGTAGACAGGTGCCCCTGTCACCAGTGGGCGCGCGTCCACTCGCCGTTCCTTCTGCCCAACCACTCTCGTTCGCCCTATCTGCCGGGCATATTGATGTCCCGCATCAGCAATATTGCCGCCACCAGGTTCATAATATTCGTTATCCATAATGCATTTCCCGTGAGATTTGTTTCACTTGTTTCACTTGTTTCACTTGTTTCATTTGTTTCATTTGTATCGCTGTGTGAGTTCGTGCATCAAATTGGGAGATCTTCTAGGAGCGCCACCTATTCCCGAAATGGTCTCTTGATTCTGTAATAAACCCTCAATACCTATCATGTATGGGCAGGGCGAAAATAAGCCCTGCCCTATTATTGCTCTTGCATCAACTCTGCCGCCCTCAATACCGCTGCCACGGGCTTGACATAACCTGTACACCTGCAGATATTCCCCGCCAGCGCGGCGCGTACCTCTGTCTCATCGGGATGCGGATGCTCTTGCAGGAAGGCATACGCGCGCATAATAAAGCCAGGTGTACAGTAACCACACTGAGCGGCCCCCTCCTGGGCAAACGCCTCCTGGATGGGATGCAGTTTCCCATTCTGTGCCAGTCCCTCTACCGTCAGCAAGTCGCCGTCCTCGGCTTGTGCCGCCAGCATACAGCAGGCGTTGATTGAGTTGCTGTTCAGCATAACGCCACAGCCACAACAGTCTCCCGTGCCGCAGATCAGTTTCGTCCCTTTCAGGTGATGGGCATGGAGTGCCTCCAGCAGCGTTTCGCCTGGCTCTAAGTGCCACCTCACGGCGCGCCCATTCACCGTGAGCGCAATCTCCAACTCAGGCATGTCGCCACTCCTCTCCCTGGGGGGCCAATCCCGCTGCCTGGCGCAGAGCTCTCAGCGCGGCCACCGCGCTCATCTTCCGGCGATATGCTGCCGTGGCTCGATGGTCGGTAATGGGCCGTACCTCGTCGCGTACAAGCTCAGCTGCCCGTTGAAAGGTTTCTTCTGTTGCAAGTTGGCCGGCCAGAGCTTCCTCTGCTCGCGTGACGCGTAGCGGCACCGGCGCTACCGCCCCCAGTACAAGACGTGCCCTGGTGATCGTGCCCCCCTGTATCTTGAGTGTAGCAGCGGCATTAACCATCGAAATATCTTCGGCAGTGCGGCCAATTTTATAAAATCCGCCGCGCAAGTCATCACTATCGACCAGTGGAATACGAAGTTCACTGATCAATTCTCGTTTGCGAACGCTTTGGGCTGGGCCAACAAAGAAGTTGTCCAGCGGGACGACACGTTCACCGTTCGTCCCGACGAGCACCACCTCGGCATTTAGCGCAAGCAAAGCAGGGGGAGTATCGGCGGAGGGGAGAGCGGAGGCGATGTTGCCTACCAGTGTCGCCATATTGCGAATGTTGGGCGAGCCACACACGGCTGCTCCACGGGCGAGTATGCCATTGGCAAGACGCTGCAGTGCGGCCTGTTGGGCTACCGTACGCATCGTTGCTCCCGCGCCGATGTGTAGCCAGCCGTTCTCCACACGAATATAGTTTAGCCCTAGCTTGCGAATATCCACTACCTCGCGCACTCCCACCATGTAGCGTGGGTTGACCAGCAGGTCTGTTCCCCCTGCAATAATGGTGCGCCCATCTTCCGCGAGCAACGCCGCCGCTTCTACCAATGTCGTCGGCTTATGATAGGCCGCGATTTTGAGCATAAATATGTTTACCCTTTATTCAGAAAATATAGTATCGCTTCTAGTACACCACCGGCGATTGCGCGTGATTTATCCGAGATGGTGAAACAATGCTCCCGGGCCGCCCGTGGATCGATGTCACCCACCTTCATCCCTGCAGTGACATCCAGTCCGTCACGTACAAGACCGCGCAGGATGCCGGTAATACTCGCCGTTACAGGAGACTCACCATTCGTGAGAGATGTGACAACCGCGACCTGTTCACCGGCCTGGACAAGGTCACCTATCTGCCGCACTCCATAGAGTTTCCCTGCTCCTGTTGCCCGCAGCAGGCGTTCCGTAGTATAGCCGCCGATAGCCCCGGGTACGCCTGTGTTTGGCTCAGCGCTCCCGTGCAGGTAAACGCGTCCCAGGTTGTGTCCCCGATTGGTCTCGATCACCGCGTGTACATCTTTGCCCGCCTCATAGCCTGGACCAAGTGCGATAACGATAGGAGCATCTTCCATTGTTATACCGCTATTATACTTTGAGAGCGTCGCTTCTACCAGCACAGCAGGATGTAGCTGTGTAATTGTTGTGCCATTTGGGTCAACAACTACAGGTACCTGTCTCTCCACTAGCATGGTTTGAATAGCTTCAAGAGAAGCGGCAAGGCAAGCCGTCACCTCTTCAACGGTGACGGCTCCAAGCGCGACCGCTTCGGCGAATGCCACAGTACGCCGCACGACCGTTGGCTGCGCCAGCTCGGTCGCTATGACTGGGAAGCCTGCGCGTGCAAGCCGGTGAATGACGCCTGTGGCAAGATCACCCGCACCTTTGACAACAACCAGTGTATTCCGGATGATATGCACTTCTGAATGTATCACAGGAGTGTTTCCTTGCTAGTGCCAGCCTACGTAGCGCAATGCCTGCGATACCTGTTGACCTGCTTGCGTCACAGCGCCAATCAGCTCAGCCTGCTTGGGACGGCATCGTTCGCTGGGGCCACCAATCGATACTGAGGCGACGACTATGCCGAGGTGATCAAAGATGGGGGCTGCCACGGCATCGATACCCTCCTCGAGTTCACTATAGGAGACCGCGTAGCCTATCTGCCGCACCCGGCGAAGTTCTTCAAACAGGAGTTGGGGATCGGTGATAGTTTGCTCGGTGTAGCGCGTCAGCATCGCGTGGCTCAGGATCTCACGCAGTCGCACCTCCCATTGATAAGCCAGCAGCACCTTCCCTGTGGAGACGGCGTGCGCGGGGAGATGTTGTCCTGGTACGTTGACCGCGCGCACGAAAAAATACGAATCTTCCGTGTCGATAATCACGGCCTCCAGCCCCTCGAGGACTGCAAGGTGGACAGACTCATGGGTCTGGTCGCGCAGTTCCATCAGAATGGGCCTGGCGGATTTTCGCACGATGTGGGAACTGAGGATACTGGCGCCGAGGGCGGTGACACGAAGACTCAGAGCGTATTTGTGATTGTCCTCGTCCTGTACCAGCAGGCCCTCGTTGACCAGGGCCGTGACCAACCGGTGGGTGGTGGACTTGGGTAATCCCGTTGCGTTGGCCAGGTCAGTAATGCCGAGCAATCCTTTATTGCCAAAAGCTCGCAGGACGGCGGCGATACGATGAACAATTTGAACGGTATTTTCGCCCTCCAGCGTTTCTCCATGTCGCATATCTTTCCCCCAGCATTGCTGCCTCATCTGTTCTGTAGAGTGGAAAGATGTTCCACTTTTGAATGGACTGAGTATAGCTAATCGAACATGGGGTGTCAACATGACAATTGCGCACCTTTCGAGAGAAGTTGTATGATACCCTCGAAGACAATGCTTCAGACTACGACAATACTATCATTTTCAACTTAGGAGGAGCCTTCCTGTTATGGCAATGCAATTGGGTCAACAGATCGCCGTCGATTTTGATGTTCCTGCCAGAATGAGAGATGGCACTATCTTGCGTGCCAACGTCTATAGACCTGTAGGTGAAGGAAAATGGCCTGTGCTTCTGACACGCTTGCCCTATGGTAAAGATTTTCCTATGGCCACCTCGATATTGGACCCGACTCAAGTCGCGCGGCGTGGCTATGTCGTCATCATACAGGATACCCGTGGACGCATGCGCTCTGGCGGTGAATGGATGCCTTTCATCAATGAGGCGTTAGACGGTGTCGATACCATTGAATGGGCATCCAGGTTGCATTATAGCAATGGCAATGTCGGTGTCTATGGCGCCTCCTACTACGGTTTTACCCAATGGTCGGCAGCTGTTCACCAGCCAGCGGCCCTCAAAGCTATGGTACCCCTTGTCACCTGGAACGACCCCTTGAACGGTGTGATGTTGCGTGGGGGAGCTATAGAGCTTGGCTCCATGGCTAGTTGGAATCTCATGATGGGGCTCGATGTGCTCATGCGCCGCCACCGCGGCGATCCTCAAGCCCTTGGGCGCAGCATCTCTATGCTGGCGCAGGAGATGGATTCTCTCGCCCAGAGCGGTTACTCGTCCCTGCCACTTTCAGAATTCGCGCCTTTCAAGCGCCATGACGTAGCTCACTACTACTTTGAGAATTTGGTCTGGCAAATAGACCGCGAAAACAACCAGGTCAAATCGATGACCATTCTTGGCAAGCATGAGAACGTCACCGCTCCTAGCTTCAACATTGGTGGCTGGTACGATATCTTCCTCAAAGATACCCTCGACAATTTTAAGATCATGCGCGAGCAAGGTAGTACGCCGGAAGCTCGCCAGAGCAAACTGCTCATTGGGCCGTGGACGCACTCCGGTTATTCTAACCCTATCGGTGAACTCAATTTTGGTTATGCCTCTTCCGCCGCCTTTATCGACTTGCAGATTGATCTTACCAGCTTGCAGGTACGCTGGTTTGATCACTGGCTCAAGGGTATCGATACAGGTATGTTGCGTGAAGCCCCCATCAAACTCTTCGTCATGGGAGCCAATGTCTGGCGCGATGAACAGGAATGGCCCCTGGCGCGTGCAGTCGATACGCGTTATTACCTGCATAGTGGCGGGCAAGCCAATTCTTTGCGTGGCAATGGCTTGTTGAGCACTGAGAGCCCCGGTTCCGAATCCCCTGACCAGTATGACTATGATCCTGCTCATCCGGTGATTACTCGCGGCGGTGCTCTCTTGATGACTCCGGAGTTCAGGCCTGGCCCATTTGATCAGCGCGAGACAGAAAGCCGCGAAGATGTTCTGGTGTATACAACCCCGGTCTTAGAGCAGGATGTTGAAGTGACAGGTCCCATAGCCGTACACCTTTGGGCATCATCAAGCGCACCGGATACCGATTTTGTGGCGCGCCTGGTCGATGTCTATCCCAATGGCTATGCGCAGAATTTGAACGACGGGATCATTCGCGCTCGCTATCGCAACTTCTCCAAAGGTGAGCAACCAACACTCATCGAGCCGGGCAAAGCCTACGAATACGAGATTGACCTATGGGCGACCAGCAATGTCTTCAAGGCAGGTCATGCCATCCGTTTGGACATCACCAGTAGCAACTTCCCGCGCTGGGACCGCAACCCCAACACGGGCCATGATATTGGTGCTGACGACGAATTAGCTGTCGCTCACCAGACCATTCTGCATGATAGTGAGCACCCCTCCTATATCGTGCTGCCGGTTGTCCCGATTGTTGCTCCTCCGACTGCTCCGCCTCCGGAGCAATAGAGGTTACAACAGTAATCGAAAAGCGTACCCAATGTGTTTGAATGTGGTCCTATGAAACACATTGACCCTTGACTATTCTATGTACGTAATGTACAATTGTATACATGAAAGAGACGAACTACATCAATGTCCGTGTTGATAAAACAACACATCACCAACTCAAAATGTTGGCTGCTATTCGGCAGGAAAGTATGCTCATGACGCTTAAAAAGCTGATTGAGCAAGCACTGCACCAGGCGCTTGAAAATCAAAAGCGCAGTCAGTAGTTCGTTGTTTGCCGTCGAGGGTATTGGCTCAGACCGAGACGTTAAACGAGCCTGTGGACTTGGAGTAAGACAGAGAAAGCGTAAGCTAACTTTGCATCTGAGGGTGAAGCAGGAACAACAAAGAATGTGGTGAACACGTTTTACCACATTTGATGGAGCAGTAGCCGATTTATGATGAATGAAGAAGCAAGAGGAGGTAGCCAATCTCGCTGGCTACCTCCGCTTTCTTCTGATTAGTACTGTCCAAGTTGCCGTAGCGCATCATAAGAAGTAGCCGCAACCTCAGGGCGCGTCTCCGTGATGCGCTGGAGAACGGGAATCGCGCTTGTGTCGCGATACTGTACGACAAGCTGGCAGGCGATACGAACAATAGAATCGCGTGGATCGTTCAGAGCCTCGCGCACAGTAGCCTTACTCCTTGCATCCTCTCCAGTTGGATCAAGGCGTTTCAACGCTTCAAGCACCTCCACGCGTACAAACGGATCAAAGTCGTTGTATGCGCGCAGTATAAAGTCAAGCGTGGCGGGGTCATTGAGCTGTCCAATAGCACGGATAATGGCCGCGTAGACAATGCTACCAGGGATTTGCTCATCGTCGAAGGGCAGGTTATCGCGCCGCTTGGAGCGTGCCATGCGCCCTTCGATATCTACAACGCGATTAGCCAGTTGGAGTATAGGCTGAACGGCGCGCCGGTCATTGAGACGCGCTAATGTATCACACGTGTGTACCAGGCGAATGGCTTGTTCGCGGTTGGTGACGCTCGTTGTGGCACCAACCTGGTTTACCAGGGGTGAAATTGCGCGGGGTTCGCGCATCTCTCCCAGGATTTTCACAACAGGGATAAATGCCTCCTCGTCAGAGCTGGTCAGCGCTTCCAACAAAACATCGCGCCCTGGCCCATTCATCCAGCGTTCGACCTCGTTCATCATTGGTAAGCAGGCATACACTGGCTCGATAATGCGTGTGTCCTGCACCGTGCCGCGCGAGATATCGCTCCAGTAGCGGCCCAGCAACGTTGCAAGACGATGAATTGCCAGCACATACTGCCACGATGGTGCGCTGCGCGCATTTTCAAAGAGTGCGCTTGCCAGTGGCGCGAAGTCATTTTCAAAGACAATGGGTAGTATATCAGCCTCTGCGTTGGGCTTCATGCTTTCCTGTAACACCTGTCCGAAGATCAGTGCAGCCTGTTGAGGGAGACGGGGAGCAACATCATTTCCTCCCCGTAGATAGCTTTCCAACGGGATCGACCGGTAGATTGGCACAGCAACATAGCTTTCCAGCCCTTGTACGCGATCAAGTCCACTGGCCAGCACGATTTCGTAAAAGCGTGGTTGATTCAGGGACAGGCAAGCTTCGGCAATATCGACCTTTGCCCAACCTTCGGCCTCCTTGAGCGCTGTGATCAGGGCTTGCATGGCCTCTGTTGTCGCTTGTTTGGCAAGGGATTGCGTCGCGTAAAGGGAGGTATTCGGATCGTTGGCCAATTTTCCCAGGAATTGGGCAAGGTTCTGTACTTTCGGAATGCTCTTTGAGCTTTGTCTGCTCTTGAAACCCAGCGGTATACTTTGACCCGGCTCAATAAACGTTTTGTAGTTGCCCAGCATGAGAATAGCAATGCGCCTCGCGCGCCCAATCATCGTCTCCGCCGGGTCAGCGTCAGTGGGTAGATCAGGCACATCATCTCGCTCGATAATGTGTACCCAGACGGGAATGAAATCTCCTGCCCTGTCTATCTCTAGAATAAAGGGAACCAGCACAGGTGCCCATTGATAAATTGAGCCCACATTCAAGAGTGGGATGATTTGTTCGGTTGCATCTTCGAGAGAAATGTTGCCCCAGCGATATCCCGTCACCACACTGGTGATAGTGGTACGTAAATTGCTCAAGCGCTCCTTGATTTCCGTCGATGTGAGATCAACTGGCGTTACAGGGCGACGCGCCGCCAGGTGTTCGATTGTACCCGCACGGCTTTGTGCCTGCCGCGGGGCGGCGATCTTCGCCTCAAGTTCTGCTGTCGGCACTGGCTCGGCTACGGGCGTAGAGGTAGCTTTCTCCTCGACGTGGAACTCTCCAGCCTCTCCTGTACCTGTTTGCGCTGGATCTTTCGGTTCTGTCTTCTCTAAGCTGATATCGGACATACAATATGTATCCTTTTGCTGCTACTCGCGAGAGCTCTTGCTGCTTATTGACTAGCAATATGTTCAGTTGCATTTGCTCATTGTACAGCCCGCCGTTGCAGTGGTCAATAGTTAAAAGCGAAGCGTCACTTAGCACCCGGGGCTTGCTAAATCAAGTAGCGTTTGCTATAGTGTGCTTGAACCCCCCAGTATTTGAAGAAAAGGTAAAGGGAAGAGAAATGAAAATAGGTTTGCTAGAAGACGACAACGCCATTCAGGAGATGCTCAGCCTCGTCTTACAAGATGAGGGCTACGTCGTCACCATCTATCCCACTGCCGAAGAATGCTTAAATGCTCTCATCCGCCCCGGACAGCCACAGACAAGCTTACCTATTGACCTGCTTATCGTTGATTGGCGCTTAGCCGGTTCCGTACCTGGTACAGAAGTCATCCGCATCCTGCGTAATAGCCCACCTTTTGACTCGCTTCCCATTATCTTGACCACCGCTGCTACAATTCATAACACCGACGAACTACAAGACCTGCATGTCGCCCTCCTTGAGAAACCTTTTGCCGTTGACGAGATCGTAAATTTGGTCAAAAGCCTCGTACTCCCAGGCACAGTAGCTGATGGTTAGCTTAGCTCATCATTAGAATATGCTTAGCTCATCATTAGAATATGCTTAGAGAACCAAAAAAACGCTAAAAAACGCTATTGTTGACTTGTACTGCTAGAGGTAAGGCTGTTATCCTTAGTCCTAGGAGAGATAGTAACCACTACCGTAAGAGTGACTGAAGCCTAAGCCAGGATTTAGCAGGCCGTAGCTTTTTCAGGTACTCATACGCTGTAATTCTCTCTACATTACTTGCAAGATTTTACAAGTCCCGAAAATTTCACAAAAGGAGAATGAACAATGCAGGCACAAAAAGGTCGTGGTCGAGGGTTTGCATCAATGAGTCCAGAAAAGAAGCGTGAAATTGCCAGCAAAGGTGGGAAAGCCGCCCATTCACTGGGAACCGCTCACAAATGGACAAGCGAAGAGGCTCAGGCAGCCGGACGCAAAGGTGGTTCTATCAGCCGCCGTCGCCCGAAGAGTACTGTTCAGGCGTAAATTCAACTACAAAAAAGGCTGGCGCCCAGGCGCCAGCCTTTTTTGTAGTTGAGAATCCATCTCAGCATCCCACCCTATTCTATTCACCTTTAAGGTAGTTGAAGGATACATTGCTATGCAGCCCTGGTCAACCGAACTTCACGGTCACTATGACGAGATAACCTTTGAAAGCAACGTCCTCAAGGACAACCCCTTGCAAGACCCATACAGGCGTCCCCTGTGGGTTTACCTACCACCTGGCTATAACGACGATGCCAACCGCAGGTACCCAACCGTTTACCAGATTCAAGGACTGACGGGTCAACTCGATATGTGGCGCAATCGCGCAGCATTCAGGAAGAACTTCCCGGAGCTTGCCGACGAACTCTTTGCTAAGGGAGAGGCACCGCCCTGTATCGTCGTCTGGGTGGACTGTTGGACCTCGCTCGGCGGAAGCCAGTTCGTCGACTCCCCTGCTACTGGCCGCTACCACACATATCTATGTGAAGAGATCGTGCCATGGGTCGATTCCCACTACCGTACGCTGCCACAGCGTGAACACCGGGGCATCGCTGGCAAATCAAGCGGGGGCTATGGCGCCATGATCACCCCCATGTTGCGCCCGGATCTATGGGGAGGCCTTGCCACGCACGCGGGCGACGCGCTTTTTGAGATGTGCTACCTACCAGGCTTCCCAGTGTCTGTACGCACTTTGCGAGATCAGTATGCTGGCTCGATCGAAAAATTTTGGGAGGACTTCCGCAGCCGCCCTGCCTTCTCAAAGCGTGGTGATGATAACTTACTGAACGACTGGTGCATGGCTGCCTGTTATTCAGCTGATGCAGATGGCAAAATTCACCTCCCCTATGATACCGGTACGGGCATGCTCATCCCGGAGATATGGCAGCGCTGGCTGTCCTGGGATCCTGTGCGCATGGTACCTGCCCATGCTGATGCCCTTCGTACCATGCGTGCAATATATATCGATGCTGGCAAGCGCGACGAGTTCTACCTCGATCTAGGCGCGGAAGCCTTCCGCCGGGAACTTGAAAAGATCGGTGTCACCGATGTCTTCTTCGAGTTATTCGATGCCACGCATGCGAGTATTGAGTACCGCTACCCCTTGAGCCTGAAGTATCTCGCGGAGCGGCTTACCGCTTGATGCCTGGCATAAAATCAGGCAGTAGGAAGGCAATGAAAAGTCTACATGAAACTGAGC
>Ga0209027_1000036_pt1 | contig 33408 bp, 31 predicted proteins | sample GraSoi013_1_20cm_3_FD_185821 | JGI IMG/M metagenome (GOLD analysis project Ga0209027, IMG submission 185821) | Grasslands soil microbial communities from the Angelo Coastal Reserve, California, USA - Sample 09_27_2013_1_20cm (SPAdes) (version 2) | ecosystem: Environmental > Terrestrial > Soil >...
TGAGATCCGCCATCGAACCGATTACCGGCCACGAGTACGGATGGCTCTTTGGATACAGAGCTGCCAGGATGGTTTCATCCGCTCGGCCATATGGCACGTTATCAACACGCTGCCGACGCTCGTTCTTCACCACGTCGCGTTGAAGATTCACTTTGGCCAAATCCATCGTTGGCAACAGGAATCCCATGCGGTCGGAATCGAGCCACAGCGCTAGCGGTAGGGCGTTCGACGGCAGCGTTTCGTAGTAGTTAGTACGGTCCTCAGTGGTCGAGCCGTTGTTGTTTGCGCCGGCTGCCTCGAGCATCTGGTCGAAGGCACCGACTGCAACATGCTGGGACCCCATGAACATGATGTGCTCGAACAAGTGGGCGAATCCGGTCCGCCCCACTAACTCATCGCCCGAGCCGACATGGTACCACGTATCGACAGCGACGATCGGCGTCGAGTGGTCTTCGTGCAGGATGACCTCGAGGCCATTGGCGAGCTTGTACTTCTCGAACTGGATTCGCGGGATGACCTGCCCGAACACCGGACTTGCTGACAGTACAATGGCTGTTAAGTAACTAAGTGTTACTAATATTGGTTTACTCACTTTCTCCTCGCAGCAGAACTGCCGTGGTGATTATTAGACACAGGAAAAAGCAGAATGGGATTGATCACATTCTCCTCTCCAAAAGGAACGCCAGTGGCGCTTTGATCGACTCGCTAAAGATATACTTCCACCGTTGCTCGCGATTTGGCGAAATGGGACTTGTCTGTGTCGGCGACGTATAGGGTGTAAATCCGAACCGCCGTGCCAGAATGCGCAGTCTCAGCATGTGAAACGGGTCACTGACTAGCAGCGCTGTTTGCAGGCCCCTCGCTTCCAGCATACCTGCCACGGCTCTCATCGATTCGCTGGTGGTTCTACCCTGCGTTTCCGTGAGGATGACGGTGTCGGGCACGCTTCGCTTGATCGCATACGTCCTGCCAACCGCTGCTTCGCTTGTGGTATCACCTGCTCCCGTGCCACCGGTGAGAATCAGGATCTTCCCAAGGCGCCGGCGCCACAGATCCAAGGCGTGATCGAGCCGCGCCTTTAATACGGGTGAGGGTCGCCCAGCATACTGCGCGGCGCCGAGTACCACGATCGCGTCAGCCGGTCGAGCCTCATCACGAGAGCTCCAGATCATCACCGCCGCCGCCGAAATCAGCCACAGCCCGAAGAGCGTCAGAACGACTATGGTGAGAACGCGCCTGGCCATCATCAGCGCGCGCTTTGCTTTCGCCGATCGCTTCACGCGTGGAAGCTACGCTAGAAGCTGTGTGTCGTGCGAGGCTCCGGACACTGGACGCTGTAACCGTGGGCGACGAGCGTCGCCTTGAATTCGTCCTGCACCACAGCCTCACCGTGGACCAGCCACACCGGTCCCAGCTCGGGCGATGTCTCTTTAACCCGCGACAGCCAGGTGATCATCTCCGTCCGATCCGCGTGTGCGCTATAACCGTCGATCACCACCACGTCAGCGTGCAGCGGCACTTCGTCGCCGAATATGTGAAGCACCGGCTGCCGCTCGACTACCCGACGACCCAGTGTGTGTTCGGCTTGGAAGCCGACAACGAGAATGGTGTTACGTGGATCGCTGGCACCCTGAGCGAGGTGATGGAGAATACGACCGTTCTCCATCATCCCTGACGCGGCGATGATGATCATTGGTCCATGCGCTCGTGATAGCGCCTTGGACTCTTCTACATCCCGCGTGTAGTGCAACAGCTCGAAGCGAAATAGCTCCTTCGCCTTCTGTACCATTTCCTCTGATCGGTCGAAGGTCTCCGGATGCATCTCGAACACGGTGGTTGTGTCGATTGCCAGCGGGCTATCGACGTAAATCGGTATAGATGGAATTGCTCCTTCGCGCACCAGTCCATGTAGCGCGTAAATCATTTCCTGGGTTCGGCCAACGGCAAACGCGGGAATCAAAACCCTACCACCGCGCGCTGCGGTATCACGAACCACTTTAGCCAGCTCGGCGCGGGCTCCTTCGACCGACTCGTGATCCCGATTGCCGTACGTCGATTCCATGATCAGTGCGTTGGCGCCTTGAGGAGGAGTTGGATCGCGCACGATCGCTAGCCCGCTGCGTCCTATGTCGCCGGAGAAAACGAGTCTCTTCGTTTCGCCGTCTTCTGTACAGTCGAGCGCAACCGACGCTGAACCGAGAATGTGACCGGCATCGATATACGTAGCTCTTAGTCCCGGAACCACGTCGAACGGCCGATTGTAGGGAACGCCGACCATGAGGTCCATCGTGCGCACTGCGTGGCGCATTCCATAAAGCGGCTCGATGAAATCCTTTCGTCTCTTGGCAAGAAACTCGGCGTCCTTCTCCTGAATATGTGCCGAGTCAGCGAGCATTACCGCCGAAAGATCTCGCGTCGCCGATGTCGCCCAGATTGTTCTGGAGTAACCCTCAGCGATCAGATAAGGGAGGCGGCCTGAGTGATCGATGTGCGCATGCGAGAGCACGACAGCGTCGAGCTTTTCGATCGGTAGCGGCAGTTGCCGGTTCTTCTCCGCCGCTTCCTGGCGTCGACCCTGGAACATCCCGCAGTCGAGCGCGACAGTGTAGCCGTTGACGTGGAGCAGATGACAGGAGCCGGTGACCTCACGCGCGGCTCCGACAAACGTTATTTCCAAACAGCTATCCTTCTCCTACTGCGTCACGCTGAAAGAGCAGAGTCACGCGTTGCTCGTCCTGCGACATCAGTGCAGGCTCCCATCCACCTCGACTTCGTTCGTTGAGCAGATCGGTGAGCGTATCCTCATCCTCGCGGGTGTGACGAGTGAGCTTGACGACCACAGCCTGGTATTCTTTCATCGGGAATTAGAGATTATGAGCCGGTGAGCGTTTACAGATTCAGTGCCGGGATTCTGGGGCAAGAATGATCGAGCGCATAAAAGAATTCCCCTCGCTGACTATTATCCGGCATCCCCTCGTTCAGCACAAGCTGACGATCCTGCGCGATCAGCAGACGGACACAAAGCGATTCAAGGAGCTTGTCGACGAGATCGCCATGCTCATGGCGTACGAAGCCACGAGCGAGTTGCCAATCGAGGCGCGCGATGTCGTCACCCCTCTCGAGACCACTACAGGCTGGCACATCAGCGGGAAAAAACTCACGCTGGTGCCGATCCTTCGCGCAGGACTCGGCATGGTTGAGGGCATTCTGAGGTTAGTTCCATCCGCGCGCGTCGGGCACATTGGCCTCTACCGTGATCACAGCACGCTCCAGCCAGTGGACTATTACTTCAAGGTCCCCGGCGACACCTCGGAGCGAGACTTCTTTCTGCTCGACCCGATGCTGGCCACTGGGGGCAGTGCGGCTGCCGCGGTTTCTTCACTCAAGAGAGCCGGCGCTACGCGAATTCGGTTCTTATGCATCGTGGCAGCACCTGAAGGCATGCGCCGACTCAGCAGCGCACACCCGGATGTTCAGGTTTACTGTGCGGCACTGGATCGGGAGCTCAACGCTCAGGGGTATATCCTGCCTGGGTTGGGCGATGCCGGCGATCGACTATTCGGAACCCGGTAGGATTAGCCGAACCACTCTCGCGGGTTCAATCGCTGCTGCTCAGCAGCATCGATGACCCATTGCTGGTTTTGAGAGTCGGTAACCTCACCCGCTACGTTCTCGAACCAGTCATTCGCCTTCTTAATCTCACCAACACGGCGCCAGAGTTCGCCCACTAAATAGGTTAGGATCGCTCGCTCTTCGCGCGGAACGCCGTCGTAGGTCTTGAGCGCCTCCTCGAACATCCAAGCCGCGTGACGGCGGAAATAGCGCTCCGCTTCGACGTCACCTTCGTCAACACAACACCACGCTGCACGCAAAAGGAGATCGGCGACGTGACGAGGATCCATGCCCTGCCACTGTGAGACCTTCGCCGCGGCCTCGTACTTCTCCGAACCGCAAACGAGCGACGGGCGGAGCGGTGCCAGCTCCTGAAAAACGTGTTGTTTCAGTGACGGGCTGACGTCAGCGCCGGCAGTGAAATCCGACTCCCCACCGGAGTAGCCGCATTCACTGCACATATGGATGAGATAAGCGAGCGGCTGGGTCCCGGCAGCGCGTTCGTGAAAATCCGTGCGCTTTCCCCCGAACGCATTTGTTGAAACTACGCTCTGGGATTTGAACTCATTGTCGCAAACGGGACAACGAAGGTCGATCTGACGCAGCGTTGTCATAGTCACTCCTCCCTTCTATATCCGGGACCTCCCTGAAATGGAGAAGGAATATTTGTGCCATTCTGCGCCCAGGGGCGCCAGCCGGTTCGGAAAAACCGTCTAATACAGTAGAACAGCTGGAAATCTTTGAAGCGACCGAAATTTTTTTCGGAGAGTTCCCGAAGCAAATGCCAAGATATCGGCCTTGTTGAGAAATTCTGTCGATTGTATCTTCTCGCATCGCAAAACCGCGACTGGCTCCCAACCCGCGACCTGGTCGTTGATGCTCATCAACCTACTGCCTGACTTCTTCGCAGTTCACAACAGTACAGACCGTGTCGCCGCCTATCTCCGCTACTTTGAAACTCACCGCCGTTACCTAGAAGCCTACTGGCATAATTACGTCCTCGATCCGGCGGGGCCGCATTTTCAGGAAGTTGTTAGATCCGCCGCACTTGCGAGCCGAGTAGACCTTCGCACCATGCTCGAGAGAATCGACGTCGTCTCTCTCGCGCGAAATACGGAAGAGCAGTGCCGCACTCTACTTGAAGCAGATGTCGATGTTGACGTCCTGCTCATGGTAGGCGTCGGCGCCGCTAACGCCGGCGAACTCGTTGTCGACGGAAAGGGAGTCGCATTCGTGTGCCTTGAGCACTTCACGAGCGTCACCAATCCGGAAACGCAGGGGCTCGGCTTGGATCCGGAGCTGATTCCGCTTTGGCTCGCCCACGAGATTGCGCATGCAATCCGCTATACCTCACCTACGAGTCGTAGCGAGCTCAAACAGTTGATCGATGACGCCAGCGGTTACTACTCGTATTGGGAAACAGGCCGACGCGCTTCACTTCGTGAGCTCGTCATCAACGAGGGACTGGCGACGATCACTTCACGCGCAATCAGTCCTGGTCATGCCGCGTGGGAATACTACGGATACACCCGTCGAGAGTACGCATCCGTGCGTGAGCTGGAGCCTATAATCACGCGCGCGCTGAGCAACGACTTGGATCGAGCAGGTCTTGGCCTGCGCTTGCGATACTTATCAGGCGGGATGAGCGATGACGCCCGTACAGTCGATCGCCATGTTTTTCCTGAGCGCAGCGGCTATTACGTAGGAACAAAGATGGTAGAGCCTGCCGTGGACACCCGCGGACTTCCTTGGGCACTCCGCGCCAACGCCACTGAAATTATCTCAATCGCAAGCTCGGCTGCCGCTTCAGCGTAGGCGCTATTTCCCAACACAAAACGAACTGAACACACGATCGAGGACATCTTCGACGTCGATCGTGCCTACCAGCTCTTCCAGGGCGCCAACAGCAGTTCGCAGGTGCACTGCCGCAATCGCTGCCGGCAGCTTGCTCTCGCTCCAGGCAGAGTAGAACTCCAGAATCTCGGACCGCGCGATCTCCAGCGCGCGTTTATGACGCACCCTGGTCAGCATTGGCACCTCGGGTAACCGAGGGCCACAATGTTCGTCCACGATCGTCTCGATACGCGACAGGAGCTGCTGCAGGCCGAAACCAGTCTCGGCACTAACTGCCACAGCATCAACAGACTTTTCGTCCCTGTTGGAGACTAAATCGGCTTTGGTGAGGACAGGCTGGACTGCGGCCGGTGAGAGAGCACGCACCAGACGAGTTGTTTCTTCCAGATCTCTCGATGTCTCGCCACAGGCAAGCACTACTTCGGCAGTCGAGAGATACCGCTCGCTCACCTCGATTCCAAGCCGCTCAACACGATCCGTAGTCTCTCTGAGACCTGCCGTGTCGACCAAACGCAGTGGCCACTTCGCTCCATCGATCACCGCTTCGATCGCGTCCCGTGTCGTACCTGGAACTTCGGCAACGATTGCCCTTGATTTTCCGAGCAGCGCGTTGAAAAGCGAAGACTTGCCGACGTTAGGCGGACCTGCAATGACCACTACCGCTCCTTCACGCACGATTTCGCCCGCTGGCGCGGTTGCAAGCAACGCATCCAGGGACGAGAGAACGTCATTTATCGTCGAGCCGATCCGCTCACGCGAAATTGGCCCATCGTCCTCCTCGGGAAAATCCACGTCATAGGCGATCAAAGCGTCGAGCTCCAGGAGTTGGCTCCTCAACTCCGACAGCCGTCGCGATAGACCACCGTCCAGCTGAGCGAGAGCTGCACTCTGCATCGCGCGGGAGTTCGCATCGATTAGATCGCTGATTGCCTCGGCCTGGAGGATGTCGAGCTTGCCGTTCAGGACCGCACGCCGGGTGAATTCACCAGCATTTGCCTGCCTCGCCCCCGATGCAGTTAGTGCAGCGACGACTGAGCTCGGAGCCTGATAGCCACCGTGAGTCGATATCTCAACGACGTCTTCACCGGTGTAGGAATCAGGGCCAGGAAAAGTTGTAACCAGCACCTCGTCCAGCCGCTTGACGCCATCAATGAAATCTGATAGACGGGCGACACGCGCATGTGACGGCCATGATCGGAGATGATTTCGCGCGATTGAGAAAGCGTCACGGCCGCTCAAACGAACGACTGCAATCGCGCCTCGGCCTGGCGGGCTCGCGATCGCAACAATCGTGTCGTCGACCGTGAGGCCGTTGCCCTTCTTACCAATCACGCCGCCACCGTCGGCAGAACGAATGTAGTCCCGGGTTCGAGGATCTTTACCGCGGGATGCAGCGGATGGCTCTCCAGCGTTGCCCTCAATCGATCAATCGCATCGAATGCAGTCGACGTTACGTGATTGAACGTACCCCAGTGATAGGGAATGAAGTACTTCGCCTTGAGGCGCTCGAACAAAGTGAGCGCGTCATTGCTCGTCAAATGTCCTTTGCGGAAACCGGGCTTCCACCACGGAGCATGGCCGATTGGCAAGAGTGCCAGATCGAGATCCCGCCCTCCGGCCACCAGCTGCCTCTCCACCATATCCGTGGTATCGGGCATCAGCGCCGTATCTCCCGCAAAGAAACACGACACTTTATTAGTATCGAGCAGATACATATTCGTGGCGCTGCGCCATCGGTCTAGACCATACCGGTTTCCTTTGTGCGTCGCCGACGCCGCATGGATGTGTACATCAGCGAGTATCTCCTTACTTCCAGCAGCAATCGGCACCGCGTGATTGTAGCCTTGTTTCCCCAGCCACTTTGCTACCGCTGGTGGCGCGAAGAGAGGAATATCTGATTGCAGGGCATCGAGCGACTTGAACGAAAGATGGTCGGCATGCGCGTGCGTCAGCAGTATGGCGTCGAGCTTCGGGAGTTTCTCGAGCGCGATACCGGGCGCGCTCACCCGCGGTAGAAACCTGCCGAGCGCGGGCTCAAAGTTCGGATCGGTTATGATGCGCCGGTCGCCAATCTCAATTAGTAACGTTGCGTGACCAATGTAAGTGACACGCAGCATTCACCCTCCTTAGCCCGCCGGGCGAATCTTTGCCCGCTCGCGTGCCAACATCCACTGCTGCGGCAGTGCCGCGATGTTTTGCGCCGTATAATAGAGATTCAACCCGGACGCCATGTTCAGCAGCACCACCGTCATCATCAGCGGAAACATGTAGCCCATCATCTTGGCCTGCGGATTTGGTGGTGCAGTCCTCATTCCAATCCAGGACAGCACATACATGGAGACGCCCATGAGCAGTGGCAGGATGTAAAAGGGATCCTTCACCGAGATGTCATGGAGCCAAAGGAACGGCACGCCGCGGAACTCGATTGTGTTCTGAAAGACGAAGAACAGCGCGAACAGAATCGGCATTGGCAGTAGCGCCGGCAGGCAGCCGGTGAGGCCTGCGAAGGGGCTCACGCCGGCGTCGTGGTACACCTTCATTATTGCTTCGCGCTGCTGCACCGGATCTTTGTATTTCTTCTGTGCCGCTGCAAGCTTCGGTTGAAGCTCCTGCATCTTCATACTCGAGCGCATCGTGCTTTGATTGAGCGGCCACAGCGCCAGTCTCACCAGCACGCCGAGGATGATCAGTACCCACCCGTAACTGAGGCTGAGGCGATTGTGCATCCATAGCAGCGCCTGAATCACTTTTGAAGCAATCGGATGGACTACGCCCTGTAGGAATCGCCAGCCGTAGGGGTTCACGTGATCGAAGTCGCGACCCATGCGCTGCAGCCGTTGTGACTCCTGTGGGCCTGAATAGACATCGAACGCAAATGTGCCGTCGCGAATCTCGTCTACAACAGCTGCTGAAGCGGTCGTGGCAACCTTTGACGTTCTCGCCCCGCCAGTCAGGGAAACTTCGCTGAATTGCGGTCCGTTGATCGGCGCAAGAACTCCAAAAACGAAGTATTTGTTCTTGACTGCCACCCAATTGAGCGGACCAGCTTCGAGTTTTTTCTCACCTGGATCCAGACTGCCAAACAACACGCTTCCGGCGCGATCCCGCTGGGGTTTGAAGCTATACGCAAGTGATCTGTGGTCACCGACAGTATCGGCTTCAGTCGGGCGGAGGGTCTTCGGCAAGTCCGTGATCAGATAGGCGGGCGATGCTTCCCCTGCGACCTGACCGGTAACGTGCATCATGTAGCTCGAGGCAGTGTCAGTAGGAATCGTGTACGCTATCGAGACATTGTGGCCGCGGATGGTCGCAGTATACGTAAGCACCTCGGTTCCTTTCGCCGCGCGTCGAGAGAGTGCAAACGGCACTCGCGACAGTTCGATCGTGTCGGAGGGCGCAAGTATGCGATAGCTAAGCAACGGCGTTCCGGGAATTCCCAGGTCAACAAAGTTGCCCGTTGCCTTGATTTTGTAGTCACGCATGGTCACCGATGCCGGTGCAGCACCGAGATTGGTGAAACCGTAAATCGTTTTTGTTGTCTGTACAACTGTGGTTTCAGCCGCGGCACGCATCGGATCGAGAGCGACGGACGTAATCGCCGGCGCTGTCGGCGGGGGAGCTACTGATTCGTTACGTGCTTGAGTCGTTGACGAAGCTGTAGATGACGATGCAGTATGCCCAGCTGAATTCTTGGCGGTTGGTGTCGACTTCGCCGATGGAAACAACAACTGCGTGACCGCAATAACGATCAGCGACAAAAAGAGTGCGAGGAAAAAACGCCTATCCATTATGGAACGGGATCGTAGCCGCCTGCATGGAACGGATGACAGCGCAGCAGGCGACTTATTGTAAGATGAAATCCCCGCATCACTCCGTGACGCTCGAACGCTTCAATCGCGTATGCGGAGCAGGTTGGATAATAGCGACAGCTGGCGGGAAGCAACGGCGAGATTCCCACTTGGTATCCGCGAATGAGTAGGATGAAAACCGTGCGCATGGTTCAGCGTGCGACTGCCGACGCCCACTCGCCAATTTGGGCAATGTCAGCCGTCAACTCTTTAAACGTGGAGCCATACGCCCCAGGTTTTGCCCGAATTAACAGATCGACACGACCCAACTCCGGCAAAAGCGAGATCCGAACGAGCTCACGGAGACGTCGCTTCACACGGTTTCTAGCTACGACCTTCTGTCGGTGCTTTGGTACGACGATGCCCACTCTTGGATGTGAAAACAGAGAAGCTGATGCTCGAGCCTCGAGACGCTCGGTTTGCATTCGCTTCCCTGTACGTCTAACCGCTTCAAGATCAGCTTCACTCGTCAGCCGTTTGCTGCGAGGAAAGCCAAGGGACTTAGGCGCCGGCGTACTTCGTCGGTAACTGGACGGTTAGCCGTTTACGTCCCTTCTTGCGGCGCCGGCTCAGAACTTCACGTCCCCATTTAGTAGCCATCCGCAACCTAAAGCCGTGAGTACGAATTCGGCGCTTGTTGCGGGGACGGTACGTCGGCTTACCCATTTATAACTCCAAATAACCAGGAAGATTCTGGTACTGCTGCGAAACGGGTAAAGCTATCCCAGCATTGGAGATAGTTCAAGTCAATTGAAGCAACATGCGCTAAGGCTCGTTTGACTTTTCCACATAAAACCGATAGGCTAGCCGGTCATGTCGCTCAGTCCCGCCGAAGTTTGGAAACTCCTTCTCGATCGTGCCCGCCAGGAGCTTCCATTCCAGACATTCCAAGCCTGGCTTGCTCCGACCGAAGCCCTCTCGGTCGACGGTGGGACAATCTTCGTCGGTTCTCCTGACCAGTTTACAGCCGACTGGAACGAGTCCAAACACTCTCAACTACTGTCGAGCTATGCGCCGATCGTTCTTGGTCATCCACTCAACGTGGTGTTCAAAGTCAACGAGGAACGTAAGAAGCGGTCACAGATGGACTTTTTCGTCAGTCCGCCACCGGCGACAGGAAAGGTGATGTCGCAGCAGAACGGAAGCACCTCGCCGCCGCTCAGCGAACGCTACACGTTCGACCTTTTCGTCATCGGGAAATCCAACGAGTTGGCCGCTGCTGCCGCACACGCGGTAAGCCAAGCCCCCGGCAAAGTCTACAATCCGCTCTTTATCTACGGAGATACCGGGCTGGGTAAGACCCATTTGATGCAAGCAGTAGCACACGAAACGTTGCAGCGAAATCCCAATACACGCGTTACATACGTCGGGACAGAGCAATTCATGAATGAGCTAATTAGCTCGATCATGGACCGGACAGCCCCAGAGTTTCGACGCCGCTATCGCGAAACGGATCTCTTGCTCATCGACGACGTACACTTCCTCAAAGGCCGCAAAGAAACTACCCAGGAGGAGTTTTTCCACACTTTCAACGCACTCTATGAAGCAGGGCGTCAGATAGTATTAACTAGCGACAGGCCACCCTCAGAAATCGCCGGCCTCGAGGCACGCTTGATCAGCCGCTTCCAGTGGGGAATGGTAGCCGACATCAGCCTCCCTGATTTCGAGCACCGCGTTGCCATCCTCAAGCAAAAGGCCCAGCTCGATCGGCTCGAGCTAACCATCCCCGACGACGTTATCCACTTCATAGCAGAGCATGTACGCTCGAACGTCAGAGAGCTCGAGGGCTCAATAATAAAATTGCTCGCTTACGCCTCACTCAAGCACAAGGACATCACCGTCGATGTCGCTCGCGAAGCACTACGCGATAAATTGCGCGCAATCGAAGGCTCGGAGCATGAGCCAGCTGGCTCACTCAACATCTACACAATCCAGCAGGCAGTCGCCAAAGAATGGGGTGTGACCGTCGACGGCCTACGCTCAAAGACTAGAACGAAGACACTAACAACACCACGACAGATCGCGATGTACCTGACTCGCGAGCTCCTCTCCACTCAACTGGTCGAAATCGGAAATGCGTTCGGCGGTCGAGATCATTCAACAGTGATTCACAGTCTGGACAAGGTGCAGGAGACGATTACTCACGACTCAGACCTGCGCACCAGAATCAATCGGCTACGGAATAACCTCGAAGCTTTCAACTTCAGAACCCTCACACGTGTGGAAACCTCCAAGGTCTCATAAAAAGGATGTCGACCTTCGTTAACTACTCGCATTACCAACATCCAATTACACATCAACTGGCATAGCGGAAACTCCGCTCGCCTCATAAGTTAGACCGACTCCCCAATACTCCACAGCCCCTGCTACGACTGCTATAGTAACTCTCTAATAAGAGACGTACTTAGTAAGCCGACCTGAATCGACAGAACTGATGCGTTTTACGATCTCTCGGGAAAAACTGCAGGAAGGTTTAGCGGCAGTGACTGCCAGCATACCGGCGAAAACCACACTGCCGGTGCTGGCGAATATCCTTCTCGAGACTACTGACAAAGGAATCAAGCTGTCTGGGACTGACCTGGACATTGCGGTTAGTACAGAGGTGACGGCTGATGTCGAGACAGCTGGTGCTGTGACAGTGCCGGCCAAAAAGCTGAGTGAGATCGCACGTGAACTCCCGCCGGCTCCGGTTAAAATGGCTGCCGTTGGCGAGCAGAGGGTCACACTCGACTGTGGACGCTCCCGGTTTAAGCTGCTTGGGTTACCACGTGACGAATTTCCAACGTTCCCCGCGGTGCGGTTCAATGAGAGTTGGAGAATTAGATCGGGGGATCTGCAACAGCTGATCGGTCATACCTCATTTGCAGTATCTGCTGAGGAAAGTCGGCCGATTCTCAATGGCGTTCTCTGGGAACTCCGCCCTGAGCGTATGCGCATGGTCGCAACAAACGGGCACCGTCTGGCCAAGATGGAGATCCCAATTGACTCAGCGAATGCTCCTGCAAGTGACCTGATTGTTCCACCGAAAGCCCTCGAGCAGGTGAGAAGACTTTTCCCCGCGGAAGAAGAGCTCGAGATCGCTCGTGGAGACAATCATATCGGTTTCAGATCTCCATTCACCGCTGTCTTTACCCGGTTGATCGAAGGCCCTTATCCGAATTACGAGCAGGTGATCCCGAAGGACAATGACAAGGTTGCAGTTGCTGATAAGGTGGCATTGTCGAGCGCACTGAAGCGAATGTCGGTGATTGCATCAGACCAGACCCACCGGATTCGCCTCTCTTTCAACGCAGGTATGCTCAAGTTCAGCGTCCAGACACCAGATCTTGGCGAGGCACAGGACGAGCTGCCTGTTCGGTATACGGGTGATCAGCTCGATATTGGATTTAACGCCAGCTATTTGCTCGAGATCCTGCGTTATATCCCGACCGACGAAGTGAGGATGACCTTCAAGGCTCCAGAGCGCGCGGCCACGCTCGAGCCGGAAAGTTGGAAGGACCGGGCTTCATACATGTGCCTGGTAATGCCGCTGCGTCTCGTTGATTAAGGGACAAGAATAAACTGTTCTTTTGCGGACTCTCGCAGGTGGTCCGCTCGACTGGAAGACCTCACCACAAATGAGAGATCCTGGCTCGTTGCGAGATACACGAGCCGATTTCGCTCAGTACTGATGTAGTAAGTCGCGCTCCCAGTACCGCTTATCTCAATGTTTAGTTGGTGTTGGTGTTGTCGCCCCACACCGAGGCCGCTAATGGTATCCGTTCGCTGAATAGCGATGGCCGATTCGTTGGCGTATGAAGATGCTCCGACAACCAGAAACCGCCGGATTATGATTGCCTTCGCGGGCACCGATCCAACACAGGTGGCGGTTACTGTCGAGTCTCTCCATGAAGTACCAGGAGACAATTGAGCGGGGAGACTGATCAACAGGTTGCGAATGTCGCTTTCGAGACTGGACTGTACCGCATTGCACTGCTCATCTGTCGCTGTTGAATCCACGTTGAGTCCGAGCGAGTCGACGACGCCGGAGACCTGTACTGGTAGGGTTACTGGTTGAACTGGGCCAATAGCACCTTGGTTTGCTGTGGAAAAACTGTCCACAACCGCGGTATAGCGAACCGTATCCCCTGCTACGAAAAGACTTACGATCTCGTGGCTATTGTTCGTGGATATTTCGCGATGCACGGCCGAGTCTCCTTCGCTCTCAATTGCCGCGCTGCGGCTAATCTGATAGTGCAGAGTGTCAGACCGGTATGAGAAAGCCCAAGGTCCGTGATCGGTTGGCTGGATGATTGGCTCAGGTACAGACGGACTACTGGGGGTCGCGACTCTCCCGCCTGTGGTGCACGCTGTCGCGAGTAAGATAACAATCGATCTGAAAGTGATTTGCTTCATCGGCATCGGTGCAAGCAGGAAGGCCCCTTTAAAACAAACAACCTCCGACGCGGAGAGCATCGGAGGTTGTAAAGGCGGATGGTCTGTAAGCCGGGTTCTGTCGGCTTACTCGCGTAAGCCGGACGATCATTTCTCTACGAGCATAGTCGCCCATGCTCTTTAGCGGCCTACCCGCGGCGTCTTGATCGAGGTGAACAACTCTCGCCGCATATTTGGCCTTGCTCCGACTGGGGTTTACCGTGCCGCCGATGTTACCATCGACGCGGTGAGCTCTTACCTCACCGTTTCACCCTTGCCGCTCTTGCGAGTGGCGGTCTGTTCTCTGTGGCACTTTCCGTCACGAGCAACTCACGCTGCCTGTGCCCAGGTGTTACCTGGCAGCCAGTCCACTGGAGCCCGGACTTTCCTCGGATTAGTAGCCCGAAAGCACTAATACGCGATCGTCCGACCATTTTGCCTTCTGAAATATAACGACCGAAGGCCGTTTTCGGTCTCGTTAAGTGCTGCGCTTGTTGTGACGGTGATCTGACGACACTCGCGTAAAGTGTCGCTCTTCCCGTCCACACTTTCCTCTAGCCGCGAGGTAGCTATGACTTCACAAGCGAAGCCTGGGAGTTCGCGGACTCCTGTTTCGACGATCCTGACGCCACTTGAGCGGTCCCGTGTCGATGCCGCCGCCCAGGGACTGTGCGACCCCTTGCATCGAGACTCGCTTGACGAAGTGCTTTCGGATCTACGCGAGCGAAAGGCTGAGCTCGTACTTATTTCGGTGACGAAATATGCTACTCAGAACTCCGGCCACGTTGCTGCAATGGTGCGAGAGTTTCCACGTGTCCCCGCTGTCGCTCTTCTCACCGAGACACAGAATTCGACCCCGCATACAACGCTGGCTCTTGGCCAAATGGGAATCCGAACGCTCGTTGATGCACGCATACCAGCCGGCTGGCAGACGTTGCGGAATCTGCTTGCGTCTCAGGGCGCGAACGACCTTCAGCGATCGGCACTCGCGCAGCTTGGTCAGGATCTTCCCGGTGTCACAAGAGACTGCTGGCGGTTCTTTGAGCTGTTGTTCGATACGTCACCGCGTATTTCGACAGTTCGTCAGCTCGCGCGACACCTCAACATTCTGCCCAGCACTTTGATGAGCCGGTTTTTTCGTGCAAAGCTACCCGCGCCGAAGCGTTATCTATCGCTTGCCCGTCTCATCCGTGCTGCCCGGCTGTTCGAGAACCCAGGTCTGTCCGTGGCGCGTGTTGCGAACCATCTCGATTACTCTTCGCCACAAAGCTTTGGCCGGCACGTGAGGACGGTGATGAGGATATCACCCGTGAAGTTCAGAGCTACCTACGATGGCCAGGGAATGCTCCAGTTCTTCCGGCGTGAGCTGGTTCTTCCCTACGCTGACGTGCTCTGCAACTTCCGACCGTCAGCTGCTTATCCCGGTTGGATGCCGAAGATCACGGCCGCTGATCGCCATGCTTCTCGAGTACTGACATAATCTGGCGGGCAGTTGCCAGCGCGATCACGGAGACGCCAGTCGACTCGAGTTTTTCGCGTCCACCTTCCTCGCGATCTACGACCGCCAGCACGCCGCTAACAGTTCCGCCTTCTGCGCGCACTGCCTCAATTGCGCGCAAGGCGGAGCCACCGGTGGTAATGACGTCTTCGATCACCACTACCTTGTCGCCGGATCTGAATGGTCCTTCGATCAGTTTTTCGGTTCCATGAGTTTTGGCTTCTTTCCTGACAGTGAACGCGCGAAGAGGCCGTGATAAGCCGGCGCTCGCATAGCTGATTGCGTACGAAACTGGATCGGCACCCAGTGTCATTCCGCCAACAGCATCGACATGCCACCCCGATTGCTGAATAGTCGATAATCCCAATCGCCCGATTACGGCGAGACCATCAGGGCTCATTGTTGTGAGCCTGGCATCGATGTAAAACGAGGACTCCCGGCCGGAGGCAAGAATGAAGTGACCCTTTTTGCTCGACCGCTCGGCCAGCAGCGATGTCAACAACTCCTGATCGGTCATGGTGCGTGAGGTTATGGATTCTTATGATTCGAGTCAATGCATGCGTTTTCGCAGTTTGAGATCGATCGCTGGACGGGATTAGTTGGTTGGGTCATATCACTTGCAACCGTCCTTGGATTGGCGCTCCTCCTTCGCCATGAACGTCGTCAGGCTCGCAGTCTCGTCGAGCGCTCCAAGGAGCTTGAGCGCTTATCGTCCGAACTGCTCCGCGTTAACCGCATGAAAAGCGAGTTTCTGGCGAACGTCTCTCACGAGCTTCGAACTCCGCTCAACGCGATTGTGGGATTCGTCGATCTTCTCCGCGAAGGAGTCTACGGCGAGCTCGCACCACGCCAGGTCAAACCTGTCGAGCGCATTGAGGCGTCCGCAAATCATTTGCGCCACCTCGTCGATCAGGTACTCGATTTGGCGAAAATGGCTGCTGGCCGCCTGGAGATACATACCGAAACAATAGATCTACGTCCCTTCGTGCTGGACGTAGCCAGCGAGATCGAATCGCTCGTCAGCGAAAAAGGACTCAGCCTTTCGCTGGTGATGGGTGCAGCACTGCCGCGTATTCGCACCGATCCAACGCATCTGCGACAGATTCTGATGAACCTGCTCGGCAACGCGGTGAAGTACACCAATCATGGTGGCATCGTCATTCGTACACGGCTGGTTGACTCTCTACCCGACAGTGGACAGCCGGCTGGTCAAACTACCCCCATAGCTGATCGCAACCCTCATCCCACCCACTGGATCGGGATTCAGGTTATTGATACGGGAATCGGAATCCAACCGGCAGACCAGACGAGAATATTCGAAGAGTTTGAGCAGGTTGACGCTGGGCCGCGGGGTAATTCAGCTGAACGTGGAACCGGACTCGGTTTGCCAATTTCGCGACGGCTGGCAGCACTGATTGGCGGGATCGTCGAGCTCGAAAGTGAGCTCGACAAGGGATCCACGTTTACTCTATGGCTGCCGATTGACTCCGAAGGGTCAGCGATTCCGACGAAGTAGGCCTTTGAACTTGTTGAGCATGTTAGGCTGCTCGGGCGGGATACTGGCGGCCTCGGCAAATGCGTTGGCGAAGGCGACAACTGTCGGATAGCGATCTGACGGCGACCGCGACAACGCGCGCGAAATCACCGCATCCAGGTCTGTAGAGAAGCTCAAACCGTCGGTAGCATTCCGTAGCGAGATCGGCGGCATCGTCAGCAGCTGAGTGAACATCTCGCGTGGTGCTTTCGCGGTGTAAGGAAGACAGCGTGTCAACAGGAAATAGGCGATCGTTGCCAGACTGTACTGGTCAGCAGCGGCGGTAACGATTTCGCCGGAAAGGGCTTCGGGCGCGATATACATGAGGGTGCCAACAAAAAACCCGGCGCGCGTTAGTCGTTCATCACTTGATGCCTGTGTATCAGCTGCAATTCCGAAATCAAGCAGCTTGACCCGTCGAGTATGCGGGTCGTACATGACGTTCTCTGGCTTGAGATCGCGATGAACGATGTTCGCGTCATGTGCGGCCTGAACCGCCGCGGCAATCTGAGAGATTATATTGGCGACTTCTTCAGGCGGCATTGGTGCATGCTGCTTGGCATAACGCTCCAGCAGTTCACCTTCCGCCCACTCGATGGCCAGGAAGTGAAGACCGTTATCCGATTGACCGATCTCTATTGTCTCGACGACGTTGGGATGCTTCACACGGGCGCCGTATTTCGCCTCACGTACGAAGCGCGCGACAGCCGTCTTGTCCTGGCGCAATTTTTCCCGTAGCACTTTGAGGGCGACAGTGCCATGATTTGGATGGTCTGCCAGATACACGGCTGACGTTCCGCCCTCACCTACCTCTTTTTTGAGTGTGTAGCCGGCGACTCGGGTACCGACCATCTGCTCTCGAGACACGCCGCGAAGGTAATAGAAACAGAGATGGTCGGATAGGGTATTAGCCGCTCATGCTGAGTAACTCATCGCGACAATTCTTGCTTTTTGCGTCGGCGGCGACATCGACAATGATGGCGTGCAGCAGCGCAGGCTCCAACGTCAATCCGGAGCCCACTACTGCACTATCAACACTAGGTGCCGGGGTACCGGATCCCAGTGAACTCTACCGGCAAATCGGTCTGGTAGCGGCTCCGCCTCCGGTTCCATTTGTAGCAAAAATCTCTGCGTTTGGCACCCAGTCTCCTGATACCACGCTGGTCCTGGTGAGCCTATCGCTGTCAAATAAGACATTGACGTTCAGCAGAGAAGGCGATCGCTATCGCGCACCCTACGAGGTGAAGGTGACCCTCAATCGCGGAAACATCGAAGTGGCGAATATCGATGCAATGGAGATCGTGAGGGTCGGCTCCTTTCGTGAGGTAACCCGCACTGATGAGAGCATCATCTTTCAGCACTATTTCCGTGTTGCGCCAGGGACCTACGCGCTATCCGCAAATGTGCGCGATGTTGGTGGCTCGCGTGCAGCTGGTCAGGATGCGTCTATCAGCGTGCCCGCACTTACTCCCGGCCATCTATCGACACCGACTCTGGTTTACGAGGCGACCGGCCGATCGACGCTCGATTCAGTGCCGAGATTGCTTGCAAGTCCGAGGTCGAGTGCGGTCTTTGGTCGTGATAGTACTGTTGCTGTTTATGTCGAGGGCTACGGCCAGGGCGCGCGGCTTCCGGTCGAGTACATTGTGCGAAACGGCAAAGGCGCACAGCTGTGGCGTGATTCCACACAGCTCGCACGTAGAGGCAACCTTTTCAGTGGTGTGATCAACGTACCAATTTCCACTGTTGGTGTTGGCGTAGCCCAGGTTTACTTCACACGCCGTGATTCGCAGCAGGATACGGTAAGCGCGCCGTTGTTCGTCAGCTTTGGCGAGGACATTCCTCTGATGTCCTACGAGGACATGCTTGGCTATCTTCGATTCTTTGCCACTCCGTCCCGGCTCAGCACGCTGAAAAATGCCGTACCGGAAAGTCGCGCTACCGAGTGGGCGCGGTTTCTTCGCGCCACCGACCCCATTCCCGAAACGCCCATCAATGAGGATCTGCAGACGTACTTCGGCCGGATTCAGATCGCCAACGGTCAATTTCGGATGGACCACAGCCCTGGCTGGCTGTCCGATCGTGGAATGGTCTACGTAGCGCTTGGTGAGCCTGATCAGGTCTTGGAGCGGAACGTCAATGGCACGTTGACAACTACGCAGATGGGAGCCACCACAAGGCTCCAGATCTGGCAGTATCGTCAGTACAACACCCAACTTGTTTTTTACGAGGAAACCGGCCGCTGGCGACTCACGCGGCCGAGCGAAACGGAGTTCCTCGCTCTTAATTCACGCCGTCAGCACTAGCTCACACAATGGAAGGCCCTGAAAAACCGCGACTTTTTCTCGTCGACGGTTATGCGCTGATCTACCGCGCATTCTTTGCCATGATTGCTCGCCCGCTGACAACGAGCAAAGGCGAGAACACATCTGCAAGCTATGGAATCGCGACGTTTCTACAGCGGCTGATTACCAAGCATCAGCCCGAGTACCTTGGCTGGGTTCACGATTCAGGACTCTCCTTCCGGCACGAGCGCTATCCGGCTTACAAGGCGACACGCGAGAAGCTCACCGAGGAGCTGCAATCTGATTTCGACCGTGGCATGGACCGCATCTGTGAAATGCTCGACGCGTATCGGATTCCTGTTATTACTCTCCCTGGTTATGAAGCTGATGATGTGATTGGAACTCTGGTGTCGCAGAGCGCCGCGGCATCTGTGAATGCGGTTGTAGTCTCTGGCGACAAGGACTTCCAGCAACTGGTGCGGCCCGGTGTCTGGCTGCTGAATCCGGGTCGTGGCGGCAGTGCCAACGTCGAAGAACACTGGGTGAGTACCGATAACGCCGAGGACAGGCTTGGTGTCGCACCCGAATTTGTCACCGACTATCTCGCGCTTGTCGGTGATTCGTCTGACAATATCCCCGGCGTTCGTGGGATCGGCGACAAAACCGCTTCTGAACTGGTGCGGCAGTACGGGCATCTGGAGTCCATTCTAGAGCACGCTCCCGAGATCACTAAGAAGCGTCCGCGTGAAGCGCTGCTCGAGCACGCGTCAAACGCCCGGCTTTCCAAGGAATTAGTAACTATTCGTGCCGATTTACCCGTGACGCTTGATCTTGAAGCGTTGCGTGTGAAAACGCCCGATCACCAGCGCCTTCGCGACCTGTTCATCGAGCTCGAATTCCATGCGCTTGCACGCGAGGTCGTTGTCCAGGCGCCGGAGGAAGAGAAACCCAAAAAAGCGTCCAACTACACGGTTGCGGACACCATCGATCTAGTTGCCAGTGCGGTAGCCCGGGCGAGGGAAGCCAAAATCATTTCCCTGGACACGGAGGCGCTTCCCAATCCGGACAGTCCTCAACCGACTGACCCGCTACGCTCTACGCTGATTTCGATTTCTATCGGCGTTGGTGGCGCCGAAGCTTACTATTTCCCGTTTCAGCATCGGCTGCCGCGGAATACGCAGGGTGAGTTGCTGGTAGATCTGGCAGGTGATCGCGCGGCTACAGATGCGCCTGAAGAACGCGGCCTCATACGTGGCGGGGATGAAGTCTTCCCGGAATTGGGCCGCAAAAAGAAGAGCAATGGCGAGGCACCGCTGAGCATTGCCGCGCGTGTCTGGAGAGAGAGACGTTCCTCGACTGTTCGCAATCTCCCGTCGCTGCTGGATACTGAAATGAAGCCGCTGCGCGAACTTCTGGAGGATCCTTCGGTTCGCAAAACGGCACACAACGGCAAGTTCGATCTGTTGCTGTTGCGCTCAATGGGGATAAAACTCGCCGGCGTGGACTTCGACACTATGCTGGCCAGCTATGTTCTCGATCCGAGTCGGCGATCTCACGGGCTCGATGTGCTGGCGCTCGAATTTCTCGACCACACGATGATTTCATACGCCGATCTCTGCGGGAAAGGCAAAACTGCGCTGGCATTTGACGAATGTCCGGTAGAGGCAGCTCGCGACTACTCATGCGAGGACGCAGACATGACGCTGCGACTGCGTGAGGTTTTCGAGCCGCAACTGGAATCACACGAGCTTCTGCGTCTCCTCGATGGCGTCGAGCTTCCTCTTGTTGATGTGCTCGCCGAGATGGAGTGGAATGGTATTACGATCGACCTGCCGTGGTTTGCGTCGTTAAAGCAACGATTCCAATCCGGGCGCGAAGACGTTGAACGGCAGATTTACGAGACAGCGGGCACTGAGTTCAACATCAACTCCAATCTCCAGCTGCGAGAGATTCTCTTCGATCGGCTGAATCTGCCGGTCCTGAAGCGAACTAGTACGGGACCGTCCACTGATGTGAGCGTCCTGACAGAGCTTGCTGAGGAGGGGCACGTGCTACCGACGCTGCTCATGGAATACCGTGAGCTCTCCAAACTCGAGAGCACCTACCTCGATGCGCTGCCTCGCCTGGTAAACCCAAAAACGGGTCGTCTTCATACGTCGTTCAACCAGACTGTCGCCAGCACGGGTCGACTCTCCTCGAGCGATCCGAACCTTCAGAATATCCCTATTCGACGAGAGCTGGGCCGCGATATTCGGCGCGGCTTCATTCCGCGGCAAGGATGGGAACTGCTTGCCGCCGACTATTCACAGATCGAGCTGCGGCTGCTCGCCCACCTCTCGAAGGATCCAGCCTTCGTCGAAGCATTCCGTGCGGGCGGGGACATCCACCGCCAGACTGCGGCTTTGATCTTTGATGTCCCGCTGGATCAAGTGACGAGTACCATGCGAGCTAGGGCGAAGACGATAAACTTCGCCACCATTTACGGTCAGGGACCGCACGCACTCTCGCGTCAACTCAACATCGAGCACGTTGAAGCCAAAGAATTCATCGCGCGCTACTTCCAGCGATTCCAAGGTGTTCGCAACTACCTGGATGCTATGGTTGCCTTTGCGCGCGAACACGGTTTCGTGCAAACCATCTTCGGACGGCGGCGCTACATCCCCGAACTACGCGAACGGAATTTCAATATTCGAGCGTTTGGTGAGAGAACTGCCGCCAACTCTCCAATCCAGGGCTCTGCTGCGGATCTGATAAAGATCGCGATGATCAGAATCGATGACGCCCTGAGAACACGCGAGCTACAGAGCAAAATGCTGCTTCAGGTTCACGACGAGCTCGTGTTTGAAGTGATGCCGGAGGAACTCGCGACGGTCCAGGAGATCGTCAAACACGAAATGGAGCACGCTGCACAACTCTCGGTACCGCTCGTTGTTGATCTTGGCGTCGGCAAGAACTGGCTCGAAACGAAGCTCTAGGTCAGCGATTTCAGGTGCGGCTCGAATGCAGCCCAATGTGCACCGACCAGTAAGGCTGCCAATAACAACAGAGCAATCCAAAATGAGTGAGCAATCGCGCCAATTACGGCGAGGTAGATCGCATATGTTGCGAGTACGAGCCCGATACCAATGAGGATTGTGAACATCGCCGGCTCGTCTGGATCAGTGCTCATGCCGAGTGCCCAACGGCGTGCAATTCGTATCGGCAGGCGATGAGTTATTCTCCCCCAACCGGCGGCTATGCGGATCAAGACTCTCTTCAGGACGGAAACCGATTGAGGCGCTACACTCGCTTGCGGTGGCATTTCTGTCTCTTCAGCGACTGCTCGTAGTCTCTTCGTCAACTCGGCGGTTAGTGCAGTGTGATCGCTGCCTGACGGCCAGGTGTCCATGTCGATGATGTCACCTACTCGTACTCCGACGATGCTTCCCGGAGCCGCCTTGTTCTCGAACTGGATTCCAACCGGAACGATGTGTACTGCCGTGATGTCACCAATATCCCTCGCTTGTAACGCGATTCTTGCCAAACCGGATTTGAGGGGAGCGAGTTTCTTGTTGCTGTGACTGATGCCTTCCGGAAAAATCAGCACTGCACCATTTCCCGCTAGCACCTGTAGCATTTCCTCAAATGCGCCAGAGTTGCGTGCCGGATTCATTGGCCGTCCTCCTCGTGTGCGCATTTCGTCGCTCGCGCGACGCAAGGGCACGACACCAAGAATCTTGAACAGACCTCTGATCAACGGATTGTCGAGCAGTGTTGACTTAGCTGTCATCACCACTCGACGAGGCATCAACCAGCCGACCACTAGGGAGTCGACCAGCGCATTCTGGTGATTCACTGCAATTAGCAGTGGTGCGTCGCGCGGGATCCTTTCTCGACCGACCACGCGAATGTCACCATAGAACCAGTGAAGGGCGACGCCAGCGATCCATCGCAGGGCAGCATAGATCATTTGCGTGCTGCTCTGGCAAAGTTGTCTGGGACGCGCCGAAGTGCCCACAGTGCGAGTGCCATCCCGATTGCGACCGTTAAGACGCCGACGCGGTAAGCCACTCCTCTGCCGAATATGGGAGTCAGTCCATCCACAGCAAGCGCCCACACAAAAGGACCCACGATGGCTGCTGCCCGCGATGACAGAACCATCAGGCTGAAGAACCGCCCTGCTTCCACATCGGGAACGAGACTAAGAAGCAACGGGCGCTCTGCTGTCGACACTCCGCCGTAAATCAAACCGATGCACGCGCCGACTATCCAGAAGATGTTTCGTGATGGGGCGATGATCATTGCGACCAGCAACACAATCCAGCCTGCGAGTACCCACGACAACGTTCTCTTTGGACCAAAATGGTCAACCAGTTTTCCGATTCCGTAAGCGCCGATGACGGCAGGTACCGTCAGGATTACGAAGAGTGTTGCCTCGGATCCTTTGACGAATCCCATCGCGAAAATTGCGTACAATGCCATATTCGCGATGATGGTTCCCATTGCATCCTGATAGAGGAACGACGTAAGGATGAAGCGCAACGTTCCTGGATACCGCTTGGCTTCCGAGAGCGTGCTGCGTACATCGGCAAATGCTTCACGCCAGGCGATGCTCCTGCGACCGTGAACCACATTGTGATCGCGGCAGAACACGAACAGCGGCAGCGAAAAGAGCAGAAAGAGGATTGCGGTTGGAACGAAAGTCGAAACGCGACCACCATGACCTGTAAATGGAATCGCTGTACGAAGGAAGTAGACGACTTTCTCCGGAATCGCACCAATGATCGGCATCGATCCGGTGAAGAACGGGAATGTGAGAATCACGCCTGTAATTGATCCAACGTAGCCGAGCGCGGCACCGAGTCCTGAAAGCCGTCCTCGATGATCGACAGGAACGAGCTCGGCCATCATCGCGTTGTAGAAAGGCTGTGCTCCCTGATACGTGTAATTGGCGATGGTGAAGGCAGCGAGCACACCGAACAATGCGATGCCTGATGACACCTGCGCTGAAGCTGGAGGCCCCGTGATGCCTTCGCCGATCAACGGCAGACCGACTTGACCCAGTACGGCGATCAATGCCGTCGCGATGCACGCGATCAGCGTGAAACCAACTACCCATGGCTTCCTTCGCTGAGTGGCGTCGGATATTGCGCCGAAAACCGGAATGGAAAACACCACCATTGCCGACGCGATTCCGTTGACGGTTGCGTAGAGCGTATTGGAGTGTCCGAGATCCGCGATTAGCCAGGCAGAGAAGTACAGTGTCGCGATGTTCATCGAAAACACTGTGTTGGCGAAGTCGTAGAGCGCCCAGCTGAAACGCTCGCGGAATTTTGCCATAGGTGGATTCAGATCGCCGGCGGCAGTTGCTTCAACCCGCTCTGCGCCCGGTTCAGAACCACTCAGTAGCGAACCCGTAATGGCCGTTTCCATGTGCACTCCGTTGAGTACGCCTCAACTCTACACATCCAAGGGACATTCACAAATACGTATGCTGACGTAGCAAAGGTCGCTTCTCGACGTTGGTGCAAGTGACCGTCAAATTAGGTGGCATGTTACGGGGCAGATTTATTAGTTGCGCAGTGGTTACGATCCTCCTGTTCATTGACGCATGTAGTGATCGCAGTCGCTCCAATTCTGACTCTGCTCCTGCTTTGGCGCCTGTTTTTCCGGGTGCGCCGGCCGTGAATACGGGCTGGGATTCTGACGCCGGGTCTGTGATGATCGCGCCATTCGAGAGCAGCGTCGATACTGTGGCGGTCATTGTTCCGGAGGCAACTGACAGTACTGTCTCAACAGTTGGAAACGCTAGTGCGCCTGTCGCTGGACTTGCGTTCGACCTTTTTGGTCGTGGTGGCAGGATCGCGTCGGTGGTGCCTTCTGCTGCGCTCACTTTGGATACTTCGAAGCTCGATTGTTCGGGTTGGCCGTTAGCAAGGCTAGCTGTAAGACAGGCTGGATGGACTGTTGGCTTCACTGCTGGTCGGGCTATGGCGATCCCACTCGACTCGATCGAAGCCTTACGCAGCAGCGACTCCGCTTCTCTGGCTGCATCGATTGTACGTGCAGCAGCGACTCTCAAGAGTGTGTCGGATCCAACATTTCGCGGATTGCCGTTCCGCGTGAGAGCCGCCTTCACATTTCGCCTTGATTCAGTCGACGTGGTGATTGCGGATGTCGTTCGATCAGTAAATGAGGAAGCGAATCCACGTATCGAGCATTTGTTGATACTCGGTGAACGTCCGACGGGCAGTTCCTCGCCATATGATGTTCGCTACTCGAATCGAACCGCCGGATCTGAAGAATCGACACAAGCGAGCGAGCTGCTTGCTGCACTACGAATCGGTGATGCGAAGCGTCCGGGAATCGTCGTCAACATCGAGTACAGCGATGGAAACCGATTGGAGTTACTCGAGAGAGTCGGTAGTGAATGGCGCCTGGTATGGAAGAGCGCCTACACTGATTGCTAGAAGCGCCTAGAGCCCAGTCGGTGCGCTGACGAATTGCCACGGCACTTTGTACTTGTCGCTCAAGTGCGTGGCAAGTGCACAGACTCCAAGTGTCTCCGTCGCATAATGACCTGCGTAAATGACGACGAGGTCGTTTTCCTCTGCGGTGATGGCGGTCCAGTGTGCACCTTCGCCGACAACAAGAGTGTCGATGCCTGCGTCGACTGCTTCCTTAAGTGTATCAGCGGCTGCGCCGGCACCGCTGCACATTCCCCACCGTCTCGTGCGTCGTCCTTCTTTGATTGGCGTCGTTCTCACAACGTGCCCGTATTGTCGTGCAAACGACGATGCTCTTTCGACCAGCGCTTGTGTTGCAACATCGCACTCACCGGCGACACCGATGAAAATTCCGTCATACCGCGCGAACTCTTTGCTCGGTGTGAGCTGTAGCTCCTTGGCGAGTAGGACGTTGTTGCCAAGAGTAGGATGACAATCCAGTGGAATGTGAGACGAGTAAACCGCGATGTCACTGTCAAAGAGTAATCGAACTCGTCGATGAGCTGCCCCAGTTAGCGGTTCGAGACCACCCCAGAACATTCCGTGGTGCACGATTAGCAGATTTGCTGTGAGTGCCTTGGCGCCTTCAATAGCGCGAGTTGAGAGGTCTACGGCAGCTGCGATTGAGCGCAACGGCGCTCGGCTCTCAAACTGGAGTCCATTAAGCGCGTTCGGATAGTCGGGGATTGACACCGTCTTTAGCAGCTCATCGGAGTACTGCGCAACCTCATCTATAGTAGTCATTCAGTTCGAAACTTTGTGTGGAGAACTTTGCTCCCATTTTCTGCGTCTACGTAACTGCTTACGGATCAACGGGTTACAGACCAGGTTATCAACATTGTCGATTAATCTGACACTTGCATCAGATTGAGCAAGCGATCCAAATCGTCCGCGGAATAAAAGTGTATTGTGACAGTGCCGCGATCAGATGAGCTGAGCTTAACCGCGACATCGGTCTGAAGATGTCGCCGTAGCCGATCTTCGATTCGACGGACCTCGGCAGGCTGTTTATCAATGGCGCGTGGACGACCGCTTTTCTTTTTTGCTGGTGGTGAGACCGCGCGAAGACGTCGCTCTACTTCCCGTACGGTTAAACCTTCCCTTACAATTTCCTCGGCGAGGCTGACGATTCTGTCGTCTTCGCCGAGTCCAAGCAGGACTTTGGCGTGGCCCATGGACAGCTGTCTCTGCTGAAGGAGGCTGCGAACGGCGTCTGGGAGCTGCAGCAATCGAAGCATGTTAGCGATCGTAGTGCGGTCCTTTCCGACGGTTTCTGCTATCTGCTGTTGGGTTAGTTCGAAGACTTGTGCCAGCTGTCTATAGCCTTCTCCTTCTTCGATCGGATTGAGATCTGTCCGCTGCAGATTCTCGATCAGTGCGAGCGTGAGTAGAGTTCGATCATCTATTTCCTTGATGATTGCTGGGATCTCACGCCATTCGAGCGCCTTTGCCGCTCGAAGGCGGCGTTCACCAGCGATCAGCTCGAAGCCGTCTTTGCCCGGTCGGCGCCGCACCGTTATTGGCTGCAGGAGTCCGCTGGCCTTGAGACTGTCCTGCAGCTCGGCGAGGTCCTCTCCTCCGAACTCGCGTCGCGGCTGGAACGGATTGCGTGTAACCTGTGAAATCGGAATTGATTTCAGCGCGCCTTCGTCGCTGGTTACAAGCCCAGTCGCGCTACCGAGTAGTGCCTCGAGGCCGCGCCCGAGTCGGCGCGGAGTTTTTTCACTGGCCACCGTTATCTCCTTGCGCAGTTCTTTCGATCAATTCCTTAGCGACATTCATGTATGCTTGGGCACCGACAGACGCAACGTCATACAGAATGATCGGCTTGCCGAAGCTTGGCGCCTCGGCAAGTCGCACGTTCCTTGGCACTACGCTATTGAAAACCTTTGCCCCGAAATATTCGCGGGCATCGTCGGCGACCTGCCGGGAAAGGTTCAACCGGGAATCGTACATAGTGAGCAAGACTCCATCGATTCCCAGTTTTTCATTGGCGCTATGCTGCACTCGGTGGACCGTGTTCAAAAGTTGGGACAAGCCTTCGAGTGCGTAGTACTCGCACTGCAGTGGAATCAGCAGCGCATCGGCAGCGACCAGCATGTTGATGGTGATCAAGCCGAGTGATGGCGGACAGTCGATGATGATATATCGGTAGTCCTGGCGGAGAGACTCGACGGCGCCACGCATAACGTGATCGCGGTCGGATTTGTCCACAAGCTCGACCTCTGCGGCTGCTAGATCTGGCGTAGCCCCGACCACGTCGAGCTTATCGAACTGGATGCTTTCTCGGCGAGATGATCGGAGATCGGAGTTGCCAACCAGGACATCATAGAGCGTCAGGGGGACGTGCTCTTTTTGAAGACCGACACCGCTAGTCGCATTGCCTTGGGGATCGGCGTCGACCAGAAGCGTCCGTTGCTCAGCGGCGGCGAGGCTAGCGGCGAGATTTACGGCAGTTGTTGTTTTTCCGACGCCACCTTTCTGGTTGGCGATCGCGATGATTCGCGCCACGTACTTTGGAAAATGGTTGGACGCAAATCTACCCGACGGTCATACCTGTTTCCACGTGGAACCAAGGATTGTTGTTCCACGTGGAAACTAGCTCATCAAAACGGAGCGCCTACCGTCCAGGTACGAACTTCCAACGGGTAAGCACATCAACACCGAGCGTGTCTTCACCTGGGTTGATCGGCGTATCCGCTTGGGCAACGCCAGCAACGCGGGCCATCATTAAGGGACGAGGCTGCGGTGGGGTAACGGCGACGACGTTGATCTCGATTAACGTGCCGAGTGATCCGCCGGCCGCACGAGCTGCCACATCGGCGTCAGCTCGTGCGTTTTCGATCGCGCTTCCGATCGCGGTACGTCGGGCGGCCTGAGTGTTCGAAGAATAAAACTGCAGTGAGCTGATCAGGTTGGCGCCGTGAGCGAGCGCTGCGTCAATTGCCTTACCGACCTGATCGAGTCTCCGAATGTCGGCGACTACGGTGTTGGTAACGTTGTACCCAGTGATAACCGGGTCCTTGCCCTGCTCGTAGCGCTGTTCCGGGTAAACCTGATAGTTCACCGTGGACAGCTGGTCGTTGCTCAGCCCCAATGAGCGAAGCGCTGACAGGACCGCCTGCTGCTTCGTGGCGTTTTGGGCAGCCGCTTCGGCAGCGGTTGAGGCGCGAGTTTGGACCGCGATCTGGATAGTGGCGCGATCTGGTGAAACCTTAATCTCCCCATGCCCTGTCACTACAATTTGCGGTCCAACAGCGGCTAATGGCGGCTGTATGTCCTGTGCATGCATTATTACTGGCGCTAAAACGACCGGTATTACACTTAGAAGATCTCTTTTCAATCTCATTTCCTTTGTGGTTGAGTTGTTAAGGCCTGCTTGATTAGACGTCGCCGCTCATCCTACTTGCACGCCTTACTCCGGCAAGATCCGCTCGACGTCGTGAATTCGATCGAGGTTCATGCCAATGATCCCTTCGCTTTCATTGCGCATGAACATGTTCGCGAACTTTGCTCCCCACAGAATTTCATCCGCCTGATACGATGAACGGGAATGCACAGATTGCGAGATCGTCTCGTCTGTCGCGATCAGCAACACCAGCAGCTCCGCCTCGGCGGTGAGCAGACCCTGCTGCGTGAGTCCCCACATTGGACTAGCTGCATCGATTGGATGCACGACTGTCCAACTTAAAGGAAAAAACACCACGCGGTGACGCTCGAGCGGTAAATCATAGAATTTTCGGGTTGCACCGTTAGGTGTCGGCTCCATCTTCGTCAGGATTGCCTGTACCTGCACATCGATCAACTGACTGCTGCGCGCGTTCGCGATGCGGAACTCGAGAGCGGTTCCTCCACGGTATGGAGCAACGACGGCATTCCGGCTGTAAATGATTCTTGCGGACGGACGCGAGAAGCGCGCGAACATTACTCCGGTGGCCAGCGCGACGCTGACAATGTTGAGTAGCGCTTCGATGGTTACCAGCGTGTTCGCTACTACTCCCACAGGATAGATGTTGCCGTACCCGATCGTGGCGAACGTGTCAACGCTGAAGAAAAACGCGCGGTAAAACGGCTCGTTGACAAATTGGCCGGTCGATGACTGTAGCGCATCGGGACCGCACAATAGATATGCTCCTGCAAATAATGCGTTGACCGCGAGGTAGAAGAGGCAAACAAAGCCGAGAAACTTTGGCCACGAGATCGTGAGTAACCATTGATACAGCCCTAGTGACGACAGTGGATTGAGTCCCTCGAGCGCGACGTTGAAGCTTCCGTCGCGATTGAGGAGACGTCGTCGCGTTCCGCGCGCTACCTCGGCGCCGAAACCAAGATCTTTGAACTCGTCCTTCGAGCTCATAGATGCGGATGGCTGTGCGTCTAGTGTTGTGGACATGCGGGTAATGTGCGACCGTCAAGTGAGCCACGACAAAATGGCCACGCAATTCCGCGAAAGCTACATTCGGTCGATGGAATCCATGGATAAATCGATCGGCCGCGCAGTCACGCTGATCGTGATTTCAGCACTGAGTTTCGGATCGATCTCAGTGTTGACGGTCCTTATCACCACTGAGCGTGTTCCCCTGCTCACAGCCATGGCGTGGCGATATTTCGTCGCCGGCGTGATCCTGGGCATCGCGATTCGGCCCTCAGTCTCAGCGCCGATTTCGCCGCGACAAATTGCTCAGCTGATGCTGCTCGGTGGCTGTGGCCAAGCAGTGATCACTTACCTCAGTCTGCACGCGCTCGAATACATCTCAGTTGGCCCGCTGGCGTTTCTTTTCTACACCTACCCAGCCTGGGTCGCACTCTTTGCCGCTATCCGCAGAACTGAAAGGCTGACCATGGTACGCATCTGCGCCCTTACTCTTGCACTTCTGGGAGTAACGATCATGGTTGGCGCACCGCGCGAAAAACTAAATGCAGTGGGGGTCATTCTTGCGCTCGCATCGGCGATTCTGTACGCAGTGTACCTTCCTGCGCTCGAGCACATTCAGCGCGGTGCGCCAGCGTTCGTTTCGACTTTCTTTCTCATCACAGGGTCCGCAATCGCGTTTGTGATCGCCGGGCTAGTTGCTGGCGAGCTATACGTCCCCCGCAATGCGAAAGTGTGGACCAACATCCTGCTTCTCGCGGTGGTCTCTACAGTCATCGCGTTTTCTTCGCTGATTAAGGGCGTGTCGATCCTCGGTCCGGTCCGGACATCGATCATCGCCACAGTCGAACCGTTTTTTACGGCGATTCTTGGAGCTATGGTGCTCGGATCCACGTTCACTACGTCGACGCTGGTTGGCGGAGTTCTTATCGGCGCAGCGATACTGACTATCGAGCTGAGTGCGGGACGCGAGAGCGCTATCGCATAGCGGCAAGGCGCCGACGGCGCTCGATCTCGATTACCAGATTCTGTAGATCACTGGGGCTCACGCCGGGGATGCGCGATGCCTGTGCCAGCGACTGAGGACGGATTTTGGACAGTTTCTGACGTGCCTCGAATGAGAGCGACTTCATTTCCTCGTATTCGAGATCTGAATCGAGCGCGAAGTCTCCCATTCTCCTCATGCGATCCGCTTGTACGCGCTCGCGCTCGAAGTAGCCCGCATATTTGATCTCGAGATCGGCAGTCACGATGGCTTCAGAGCCGAGCTCACCGCCGACGCCAGCCGCAGCGAATAGGTCGCGTAAGAGGATTTCCTGGCGCTTGGCAACCTCGGCGATTCGGATCGCGTGTGGAAGCTGTGTACTGCCTGCCCTACCCAAAATTGCAGCCGCTTGCTCCGGACGAATGCTCGTGCCCTCGGCGAGACGTATCGCCTCATCCTCCTCTGCCAGTCGAACACCGATTACATCCTGCTCTTCATTGTTGTAGACGCCCAGCTTCATGCCAATAGGCCCTAGTCGCCTGAGCGCATTGTCCTGCCGGACAGTCAGCCGGAATTCGGAGCGTGATGTAAAGAGCCGATACGGTTCGTCGACGCCGCGAGTGACCAGATCATCAACTAACACACCGATGTAAGAAGTTTCGCGACCAAGTACGACAGGCACGCGGTCTTGTGCTCGCAGGGCAGCATTCAAGCCCGCAACCAGCCCCTGGCCAGCAGCTTCCTCGTACCCGGTGGTGCCATTGATCTGTCCGGCGAAATAAAGGCCTGGCAGAACCTTCACCTGTAGCGATGAATCGAGCTGCGTCGGTGGGTAGTAGTCGTACTCAATTGCATAACCTGCTCGATTCATCCGCACGTTGGAGAGTCCGCGTACCGAACGCAGGATCTCGAGCTGAACCTCAGCAGGGAGCGACGTGGACAATCCGTTGACGTAAAGCTCGCTCGTGTCGTGACCTTCCGGCTCCAGAAAGAGCTGGTGTCTCTCTGCGGCTGGGAACTTCACGATCTTGTCTTCAACAGACGGACAATACCGCGGCCCGCGCGATGAGATCGCTCCTCCGTACATCGCGGATCTGGAGATGTTATCGGTGATGATTTGCTTTCCCTGTGCTTCGAGGAAAGTGATCCAACACGGCAATTGTGCCGGATGCCGAGTTCGATCCGTACCGCGTCGCTTCTCGGGCCAGAAGTGAGACCACGAATAATCGAACTGATCGATCTCGCTTTCCTGGATTTCGAGTTGACTGAAATCGACAGAGCGTCCGTCGATGCGGGGAGGCGTGCCGGTCTTGAATCGCGCGACCGCCAGGCCGGCGTTCTCGAGTTGCTCCGCCAGATGGGTCGTTGCTGACTCGCCTGCTCTGCCGCCCGACATATGAGTGTCGGTGCCAATGTGAATGCGGCCGCGCAGGAAAGTGCCCGTTGTGATAACAACCGAGCGTGCGCCGAACCTGCGTCCCTCGAGTGTTTCAACTCCGGTTAGCCGATGCTCGTCGCCCGCGAAAATGAGCCGTGCAACGGTACCCTGAATCGTTTGCAGGTTTGACTGCTGTTCGAGTAGGGATCGCAGGGACCGTCGATATAGCCCGCGGTCGCACTGTGCGCGGGGTGCCCAGACCGCCGGGCCCTTGCTGCGGTTCAGCATTCGGAACTGGATCATCGCCAGATCAGTCGCCCTGCCCATAATACCGCCGAGGGCGTCGACCTCGCGCACGACAGTCCCTTTAGCAACTCCGCCGATAGCCGGATTGCAGGACATCTGCCCGATTGTTTCGAGTGCGCTGGTGATGAGGCCAACGCGTGCGCCGAGTCGAGCCGCGGCAACAGCGGCCTCGGTGCCGGCGTGTCCGGCGCCAACGACGATTACATCGAATTCGGTCTCAAAGCGGCGAAGTACGGCCATAGATTAAAGATATCTGGTCCGCTGCTCGAGACGCGGCCAAATCCAACGCCAGAGTTAGTATCTTATCGAACCTAATCAATGCCGATTGAACTAGCTCACAACCGGGCCAGTATCCTGATTCGTCGCGCCGCCTTTGAGAGCGCGAGTCTCGTCCGCTCCGCGATCGACCAGAAATTCAATCTCACCGACGAGGAGTTTCAGGTCGAAGAAGATCTGGTCGTGATTGGTCCGCTGTCGTCTGACGACATGATCTCTCAGTTGATCGAGGATCTCGAGAGAAGCGGCCTCACGTATTTCGACGATTTCTTCGACCTGAGTGGGAACTGGCCGGATTGGTTGTCGGTGTACGCGCGGGCTCGTGAGCCCCGGCCGCGTTAGATACGCTGTTCCACGACTGCCCACGCCTCGACCTGGGCGACACCGTTTTCGATGCGGTCGATGACCACCTCCGAACCAACAGGCAGCTGCTTGGCACTGATGGCGACAGCGGGCATTCTCACTTGCTTACCAAACGATTCGTAGCTGATCTCGCCCGAGCCGTTTAACTGGATGTCGCGAGTGACGACCGCCAACTGGCCTTGTATTTCGTCGTCGTGAG
>Ga0209027_1000037_pt1 | contig 33131 bp, 28 predicted proteins | sample GraSoi013_1_20cm_3_FD_185821 | JGI IMG/M metagenome (GOLD analysis project Ga0209027, IMG submission 185821) | Grasslands soil microbial communities from the Angelo Coastal Reserve, California, USA - Sample 09_27_2013_1_20cm (SPAdes) (version 2) | ecosystem: Environmental > Terrestrial > Soil >...
TGATTGAAGATGTCGATGGGCAGTTCTGGCGTATCCAATGTAAATCAGGGTGGATTGAGAATGGCGCGATATATTTTGATACTGCTAACCATAACGTTACAGGAACGAAGAGGGATTGGCGGCACTACCGAGGACAATGTGAATATTTTGCCGTGTATTGTGCCGATCTAGGTCGGGTGTACCTTGTTCCAGCCGATCAGGTGGGGAGAACTCGCGCCCACCTGAGGATCGAGCCGACAAAGAACAACCAGGAGAAGAATGCGCGTTGGGCGAAAGATTATGAGTTATAAATGGGCCCAGCTGGGGTCGAACCAGCGACCAACCAGGTAGAGTAGATAACCAGCGTGCTACTTTGGCACACTCCTAATTATCCGCCTCCCCGAACCGTGCATGCACCTTTCAATGCACACGGCTCTCCAGGAATGCGATTTATCCTCTCTGGACTTTTATATCGTCCAGAATTGACCATCTGCCATCCCCTGCGTCCCTTCCCCATGTATCGGACATTACCCCGATCATTTGAGTACTATGGACACTCCGTCGCCATGCATCTCTCGACGTTTAGGCGATCCCCAAGTTCCCTTAAAACTCTGGTCCGAATGTAGGTTCCTCGTTCGTTGTCTCATTCGCTCTTGACGAATATCACAGGGGAAGCGTTCAAAAGCCCTCATAACCACGGCCATTGACCCTGTAAGGCTGTAAACAACTGAGGTTCAGGCAATCCAGCTTTAACCATGTTCGGCCTAGCTGCCTGGCATCTCAAGCTACCAGACTTTTAACAACCATGCTATTGTCCCCTTTTCCTTTCAGAAGTCGGGTAAGGTTGCGCTTTAGTCACACTCGCTTCAGTGACACTGCACTCACGCAGTAAGAATTTTAAGAGCACATGGGCGCAATTCAAGATTATGAGCCGGCTGCTCTAACCACTGAGCTATGGGCCCTCGCGAAAGCTATTATAGCATACCCCATATCCACTGGGAAGAGGGAAATAAGCCAATTTTTCTGACAAACAGCGAAATATGAGAACATATCAATCACGTCACCTCACCACACCCTTTTCCCTATAAATTTATTCACCATTCACAAAATAAACCTCATTCATGCCTCAAGAGCAAGAAAGTGTGATATAATGACAGTATAAATGTAGTGTCTTGTTCCGCTTTTTCTCATTTGGAACAGGAATCAGTTGATGAAGTACAAGTAACGGGCTATCAGGAAACAATCGCAGGCAGAAAGACGATAGGCTTAGTATCCATGTATCACGGTTGCGTAGTAAGTGGTAGAAGATTACGAACTTCCATGGTGTATATCTCGGTACAACCAGATAGATATACAGGCGTTTCTTATAAAAATGCATCCTAGATAACAAGACCGAGACCCGCTACTTTAGGGCCGCGCCATTCGTCGAGTCTGGCGCGGTCAAAAATTTTTCCCAGTCAGGGGGCGTTCAACGATGAATGAAATAACAATTCGCATCGGCGGTGAATCGGGCGAAGGCACTATATCCGGTGGTGACATTATCGCCCTTGGAGCCGCGCGTTGGGGGTATCATGTGTATACTTTCCGCACCTTTCCAGCCGAAATCCTCGGTGGGCCCTGTATGTTCCAGGTACGTATGGGAGATCAACCGATCAAGTCCATGGGCGACTATCCCGATGTACTCGTGTGCTTAAACAAAGAGGCATACGATCGCAACATCAGTGAACTTCGCCATGGTGGAGTGCTGGTCTATGATCCAGCCGATTTTACACCGGATGCCGGGGACTTTATCGCCTATGCTGTCCCGTTCAATGAAATCGCCCGCAAGGAAGTACAACTATTCCAAACCAAAAACATGGTCATGCTCGGTGCAATTTCAGGCTTGTTTGGCCCACCTTTAGAGGCTATCGTCCAGGTCGTGGAATCAAAGCTCTCCAAGTCACGTAAGGCGAATCCAATTTTGATGGAAAAGAATATGCTGGCGCTGGAGATCGCAAAGAAATATGTTACTCAGCAATTATCTAAACGTGATCCATTCCAACTAGGCCCCGTCGAAAAGGCTAATCGTGTTGTGCTCAACGGCAATCAGGCCCTAGTAGCAGGAGCCCTTGCCGCCAAATGTCGGTACTTTGCAGGGTACCCAATTACACCCGCGAGCGATATTATGGAAGCCCTGGCAAAAGAGTTGCCCCAGGTCGGGGGGACCTTCATGCAGGCGGAAGATGAAATCGCAGCTTTAGCTTCTGTTCTAGGCGCATCCTTCGGGGGTGTGCGCTCTATGACTGCAACATCTGGCCCGGGTTTCTCTCTGATGACCGAACTGATCGGTTACGCATCGATGGCAGAGATTCCTGCGGTAATTGTGGATGCTCAACGCGCTGGCCCCAGTACTGGTATGCCAACCAAGATGGAGCAGTCAGACCTGAGCTTCGCCCTCAACGCGAGCCATGGTGACACTCCTCGTATGGTCGTAGCACCTGCCGATGTTGCAGATTGCTACAGCCTGATCATCCAGGCCTTTAGCATGGCCGAACGCTACCAGATGCCTGTTATCTTCCTCACCGACCAATCCTTGACTGCTCGCGTCGAGAGCGTAGATCGCAACGCTTTCAAACCAATGGAGATTGAGGGACGCATCAAATTCGAAGCCAACGGCTCATCCGCCAATGGAAACGGTGCTTTCCAGGCTGCACACAGTTACTCACGCTATGCCTATACTGCAAGTGGCATTTCTCCAATCAGCGCACCTGGTCCCGGCGCTATGGCTTATGTAGCCACCGGACTGGAGCATGATGAGCGCGGCCATCCCGATTATGAACCAGAAGATCATACGGCAATGATGGAAAAACGTTACCGTAAGCTTGATACCGCGGCCGAGGAGTTGCCCAAACCACAACGCTATGGTGATGAGGATGCTACTATCGGTATTATCGGCTGGGGTTCGACCGAGGGAACAATCCAGGAAGCTGTTGACCGCGCTCGCGAAAAGGGCTATAAAGTGGCTGCTCTTCATCCGAGGATTCTTTCACCTTTACCCGATCGCACAATTCGCGATTTTATCCGCTCGGTGAAGACGGTGATTGTCCCTGAGTGCAACTACTCCGGACAACTGGCCAATTTACTGGGCGCTAAGTATGGTCTACAAGCTATTCGAGTGAATAAATTTGGTGGTATTCCTTTCACTGCAGGCGAAATCCTGCGCGCAATCGAGGAGGTTAGTTAATCTTGGTACAGACACCTGTAACTCTTACGCCAAAAGATTATAAAAGTGAAGTAAAGCCAACGTGGTGTCCAGGATGCGGCGATTTTGGTGTACTGAATGCCACCTATCGTGGCCTGGCTGGTCTCAAATTGTCACCGGACCAAACGGTGGTTGTATCAGGGATAGGCTGCTCCAGTCGTTTTCCGCATTTCATGAAGACCTTTGGGTTTCATAGTGTGCACGGTCGCGCATTACCTGTTGCCCAGGGATTGAAAATGGCCCGCCCTGATCTGACCGTTGTAGCGGTCGGCGGTGATGGCGATTTCTTTAGCATTGGAGCAGGTCATCTCTTACATGCTGCACTGCGAAACATTGATATCACCGTCGTTGTGATGGACAACGAGACCTACGGCCTGACAAAAGGCCAGACCTCGCCGACATCACCTCATGGTCATGTAACCAAGTCGACGCCATACGGCCTGCTGGCATCGACATTCAACCCGATAGCAACAGCGCTGACGTTGAATGTCAGTTTCGTGGCGCGCGGCTATTCAGCCAAACCCAAAGAGCTGGCGGCTCTGATCGAACAGGGCATGACTCACCACGGCTTCTCGTTCATTCACGCACTGAGCCCTTGCCCAACCTTCTACAATACATTTGACGCGTGGGATGCATCGGTAACTCCCATACCTGTTGACCACGATCCGAGTGATCAATTGAAGGCCTTAGGGCTGGCAATGGATACCGAGAAGCAATATATGGGCATCTTCTACCAGGAAGAACGCCCAACAATGGACCAGGCAGCCCATCAATTGTCTCAACAGGCCCAGGAATTTGACCTGGACAAGTACATGGCACGCTACGCTTAACACAGTCATAGGGGATAGTGAGCAAGTCCTGACCACAAAAGAGACCGCTCCATTTCGTATCGACCTGATAGAAGGCGATACGAAATGGAGCGGTCTCTTTTGTATTCACAAGTGCACAGAGGGCGCCTGATCTTCGCCAGAAAAACGCTACCTCAGAGTGGATGCAAATTTGTGTCGTTTGCTGCCGTACGCGCAGAGTTCGTTACTACGGCAAGTGAAAACTGCTCACCACAAGGGCGGCAAAAAAGCCCGCCTTCGTTGTGATAGATCCCACCTATAGCGGTAAGTTGCTGCTCAGCAGGTTGACCGCACCACTCACAGCGACTGCCACGCGGAGCCGAATCGACAGAGATGGGCCGACGAAATTCGTTCAATGACATGAGTATCCTCCTAGTTCGTGCTGGTAAAGGGTAACTTTACATCACAAACAAGACTAACAACAGCACAGCAGGGGAAACCCGTATCCGGTGGTCAGCAACGTCGGAGAATCCACGGTGATACGGAACTACAAGAACACGCACCATCGCCCGGGAGCAACTTTGCTCCGTCTATCGGCAAATCGTTGAGAAAGTGAAGAGTACATCCGTTTCATTGCCGATGCAACACAGAATATACCACATTTTTGTGTGAAGTGCCAGTGCGGAATCAAGAAACAAAGCGGGAATGGGAGCATGAAGAGCAACACCCCCTACTTTACAAGGGATTTACAGGGATGCCCCCCGAAAATCACCTCTTTGCAGCCCTAAGGGGCTGGTGGACCGGGTGATGAAGAAGATTGAACATCTTCTTCCAGTGGGGGAAACCTTGAAGTGAGACGATCACCGATAATCCAGCCAATTACTCCCAGACCTAACGTAAGCCCTAACCAGGCGAGCAGCACAGTATTGAGAGCGATATGAAAAACTGCAGCAAGGATTTCAGCAAGAACGATACCAATGGTCATGCCTACAGTTATGCCGATTAAACACCCGGGGTGGGCCAGGTTACGCCCACGAAGTTTCTTCATCATCGAATCTTTTTTCCTGTCGCTAACGTTTGATCGTATTAGATAATAACGCTCCAAAGATTTTGAGTCAAGGTGATATGCTGGCACTCCCGCCTCTACAAATCTCCCCTTTTTAAGCACTGGAGCCGCTCGAAGCAATACTCAGAATTCTGGACAACACAAAAAAATGCGGTTATACTGATTGCACAATGTTGACTGAATAATATCATCTGAAGTGAGATTAGCATTGTGCAGAATGGCAGTACATTTGTTTTAATGCGTGGATTTCCTGGCACCGGCAAAAGTACGATAGCGCGCGCTATCGCAGCTGCCTTGCACGCACCTCTTATCGATAGAGATATTCTACGGCAGAAAGCTGTAAATCTTTTCGGAAACCTGCCACAGGTTGGCCGTTTTTCATACGAACTGATGTTCGCCCTCGTTGAAGAACAATTACGACTGGGGCTCAGTGTGATTGTTGACACTCCATTAACCTATCGCACCACTTACGAACAAGCGAAGGAGTTGGCCAGGAGCTTCCAAACCCCGATGCTGGTCGTCCATTGTCAGTGCCCACCTGAAGTGCAAAGACGCCGCCTGGAGGGACGTAAAGGCAAGGTTTCCGAGTTCCAGATCACCTCGTGGGAGGAGTGGATGCAATGGAAACCACGTTTTGAAAATTTTGACGATGGCGGCTGCGTCATTGACACCTCTAATCCTCTCGACGATTCCCTGGCAAAAGTAATGCGTACCATACATCAATTACACCATCAGCAGCAGTACTCCACCGAGCAAAAATTGTTCTGATCAGCCTCGCTTTTACATTCTTTCGCATGGCATTTAGCAAAAGCGAGGTACCTCGCGTCACCGCCCAGCAGGTCGTTAATACTCTGGTGATTCTCCCTAAGTCCGCCAAGCCACGTGAGGCAGGGGGGCTGAACGAAGGCGTCGCAGAGATCCTTCGCGTTGCTCAGGATGACAGCCTGGGGTTCTGTCATCCTGAGCAACGCGAAGGATCTCTGGCGGACTTAGGGAGAATCACCAGTTAATGCTTCATTGACTTCACTAATTCCCTGTTATATACTCTCATCAGGCAAAGCTTAACCCTTCACCCAATGGAGAGACCCTTGAAAAAGAAGTGATCACAACATACAGGCAGTTAACATTGTTGTAGCGGAACATATGCGGCCCGTCAGCCAAATACTTCCCAACAACCTTTCTCACTTTCTAATCTTTTTATGCGCTGCCGTATGTCGTGCTCATGGGATTGTGGTAACCATCATCCACAATTTGGGCTCTCGGGCTTCTTCACTCCTTCTTTCCAAAGTAGTGTATTCACTGGCCTCTTTGCATCCATCGGCAGCACAACATACGGCTAGCCCGCTATCACATAAGCAAGCGAGGTCTAATTATGATGTTCTTAGCTGTGCATGATGTATCAAAATCATATGGTGCAATCAGCGTACTCAATGACATTTCCTTTATCATTAACGACGGCGATCGCGTTGGTATTGTTGGTTCCAATGGTGTTGGCAAATCTACCCTGTTGAAAATCCTGGTCGGGCAAGAAGAGGTTGATGGCGGTACATTCTCTTTTGCTCCCTCAATAGAAGTGGGCTATCTGCCTCAAATAACCCCTGATTTTTATGGGCGCACAATCGAGGACTTGATCCTGGAATCGGTTGGCAACCTGCGACAGTTAGAGGAACGCATGCGACAAATCGAGACCAGCTTATCGACAGCAAGCGAGGAACGAACAGCTGCACTCCTGGAAGAGTATGGACATGTTTCTACAAGATTCCAGGATCGTGGGGGCTATGAGCTTGATTATAAAATCGACACGGTGCTGCAGGGCCTACGTATCTCGTACCTGCCGCGCACCCAGGCGGTAGAGACTCTCTCCGGGGGAGAGAAGGCACGTATTGGACTGGCCACGCTACTGCTGCGATCACCAGACTTGTTGCTCCTGGACGAGCCGACCAACCACCTTGATTTCGCCAGTATGGAATGGCTTGAAACGTACCTTTCACACTACAGTGGCGCGATCATCATGGTCTCACACGATAGACAATTCTTGAACAGGGCAGTCAATCAGATTTTCGAGATCGACGAGTACAATCACCATCTCAAAAGATATGAGGGAAACTACGACGCCTATACGCAGACAAAAGCTGCTGAACGCACAAAATGGGAGGAGGATTACGAGAGACAGCAAGATGAAGTCAAGGAGCTCCGCAAGCGTATCCGTGAGACAGCGCGCCAGGTTGGTCATACATATCGCGCCCCCAGAGACAACGATAAATATGCTCGCTACTTCTTCGCGCAGCGAGTTGACAGCACCGTTTCGCGCAATGTACGGGCGGCTGAGGAACAACTCAAACGCATCGAAGCGGATCCTATCCCCAGGCCACCGGAGTTGATCAGGGTCAGTTCCTACTTTCGTACTGAACCTATACAGTCTCGCGTAGTTCTCAGTGCCACCGATTTGACGAAGTGCTGGGGCGAACGCTGCATCCTTTCAGGAGTACATGTGACCGTGCCTCCAGATGCTCGTATCGTGCTCATCGGACCAAATGGGACCGGTAAGACAACGCTTCTCAAGATTCTGATGGGGCTCGAAACGCCAGATAAGGGTGAGGTGCAGGCGGCAACGGGCGCCCGCATTGGGTATCTCCCCCAGGAACCAACCGACCTTGATCTGGCGAAGACAGTGCTTGAGACGTACAGGTATGGTCACATAGGATATGAGGCGGACTTTGTAGCAAAGTTGATTGGATATGGCCTGTTCCGCCTTGAGGATATGACAAAAAGAGTTGGTCAGTTGAGCGTCGGTCAGAGACGCAAACTGGAAATTGCCTGCCTGATGGCGCAAGGTCCAAATGTATTGTTGTTGGATGAGCCCACAAACTACATCAGTTTAGATGTGCTCGAAGCTTTTGAAACGGCTATCCTTGCTTTCCCTGGACCCGTCATTGCGATCTCACACGATAGATGGTTTATCCAGCGCTTCGGCGGTAAGGTATGGGAACTTGTCGATGGCAAGCTCACTGACGGGAGCTAAATCTAACGCTGCGCGGTCCCGCAGAGTAACCTGTTTGAGTCACTTGATTTTTACGCGCAACAATCCAGGAACGCAGGCAGCAATAGCGACTGTCGCAAGGATACAGGCTACTCCGCCGCTCACGACGGAGAACTGTGGGCTCACTACGCCAGCCACAACACCTGACTCGAACTGTCCCAACATAGGACCACCAATGACAAACATTGCATTGACCGCGCTGATACGCCCACGAAACTCGTCGGGAGTGGTGAGTTGAATCACCAGGCCACGCAGGATCATGCTAACCATATCAGCCGCACCGGAGCCCGCCAGGAAGAGCACAGAGAGCCAGAAAGGTCCTGGCGAGAACCCAAAGGCAATAATACAGATGCCCCAGCAAATAATCGCCAGCACAACACCTAACCCCTGGCGCGAGATACGACTGATACGCCCGGTGAAGGGAGTGAGAGCCACAGCGCCAATAGAGGTAGCCGCTAGCAATAAGCCCAAACCCTGGGGACCGATATGCAGGATATCACTGGCATACACCGGTAGAAGCGCACGAGGTGAACCAAAGAAGGTGGCGAAAAAATCGAGCGAAAGGACAGCCAGGATGATTGGGTGTGCGCGCAGGAAACGCATACCATCCACCAATGCTCCTACACCTGCCTGCGCTCGCTTTTCGACAGGAACGCGTGGAATGACCATCAGGAGCAGTGAAGCAATAACCACGAAATAGGAAATGACATCGATCCAGTAAGTATTTGCGACCCCCAGCCAGGCAATGATGAAGCCACCCAGTGTCGGGCCAATAACGAAAGTCAGCTGCATCATGACCATGCTCAAAGACATGGCGTCAGGCATCTGTTCCCGTGGCACAAGCGTGGGAATGACGGCCTGCCGGGTTGGGAATTCAAAAGCGGATACGCTGGCGGCAACCAGGACGACGCTGTAGATGATAAACATGTTGATTACGTTGAAGATCGTACATAGCGCCAGCGCCGCTGAGGTAGCAGCAAGGGTGATCTCGATAATGAGGAGCAATTTGCGCCGATCAAACACGTCGGCAAAGACACCTCCGGCGAGCGAAAAAATTAAACGCGGGATGGCCTGGACGAGACCGATCAGGCCCAGGGCAATGGCCGAATGCGTGAGGAGAAAGACTTGCCAGGCAACAGCAACAACCTGCATCTGGGTACCCGCAGCGGAGATGAGCTGACCCCAGAATAACAGGGAATAATTGCGGTTACGCAGCACAGCCCATGAACCGGCTGGTTTCTTCGTAGGGACAGGAACATTGGAGGGAGAGGTTTCTGGCTGGACTGGCTGGCTTGAGGGAATCTCTTTCTGCGGTTCGGTCTGCATTCGGTAACTCAAATCTACGATAGGCGACGGCAATACTTTATAAAGTATATCACGAGGCGGTTTTCACCAAAACAGACAGGTTCTTACTGGGGCCTTGCAGGCCGCATCAACAATACCCTGTTGTTGATCTAGGCGCTCGAAGTAGAGGGGAGTACAATGATTTCTTGACCCGGCTTCAATGTGGTCTGTAAGCCATAAGGGCCGGTAATCATCTCGTTGTTGACAAAGATCTTGACATGCTCGCGGACATGGCCTTCTTGCGTACAGAGGCGCTCCCAGACTAAAGGATGCAGGCGCTCCAATACCGCCAGGAGTTGCTCCACAGTGTCTGCCTTCACCTGGATCTGACTTTTGCCTCCACTATAGGCACTTAATGTTGACGGCAAACGCAGTGTCACAGCTGCTTTTTCTTCGTCGCTCATGCTTCAGGCACCTCTGCGGAGTTGCGCGTTGTACAGGGCCCTCCGCCAACTCTAAAGGTTGATGCGCGTAAAAGTAGGGAACATGACTGGTACATGTTCTAAGCTTCTTACCATGATTAGGATGGACGCTCGCAATAGTATACCCGTATGATACAACGTTCGCAAGGGTTTTTATCAGGAAAAAGCGTTGAATAAGATAAACACATCCATTTCCAGCACTTTTCAGCAGCACAAGTACTATTTAGAGCTGCTTCACTATGTCCATCGCTCCTCCCACCGATGTTACTGTTTTCGCCCCCATACGTACCAATGCATCCAACAATTGTTGGCCCTCACCGCCGGTGTAGTCCCGCTTTGCAATATCTGTAGTATGCAGTAAGAGCACAGGTAAACCTCGCTGTCCCGCTGCTACGGCTTCTTGCAACAAGGCTAGGTTGCCGGGTCCAATCGGCATGGGACAGATGATCAGGAGCTCTACTGCCGCAAGGCTTGCTCGAACTTGTTTCTGGACTTGCTGAGAAATGGGCGCATAGGGCTGTTCCGTGATCACTTCACTGGCTAGACGCAGGGCCAGCGTATGGTCACTATCACCGATATTTAGGGCGCCAGCAATAAAAGGTATATGTGCATCTGCCAGGGCTCGCATCATCATTTCCCCTGTACCACCACCCGCCATAACATGCACCAGCGGGCGCGGACCACGCTCCCCGAACAGATCTTCTTCGGCAATCTCACTACCTGGCGGCAAGACACTGATATGCTCCGCACCGCGTAAAATGCCTATCTGGACGTCAACTCCATAAACTCGCCTGAGCACTCCCGGCTCCAATACTTCAGCAGGGGCGGCGTCGGCTACAATGCCCCGTTGAAACAATAGCAGCCGCGGGAAATAACGCGCCGCGAGATTGAGGTCATGCATGGCGGCAATCACCGTCACTCCCCGCTCCCTGTTCAGGAACTGCACCAGCTCCAGCGTTTCAATTTGGTATTTTATGTCAAGATGAGAGGTCGGTTCGTCTAAAAGCAAAAGCCTCGGTTCCTGTGCCAGGGCCATCGCAATCATCACCCGCTGTCGCTCACCTCCACTGAGCTGGTTAAAGACGCGATCAGCAAGGGATTCGATAGTGGCGGCTTGCAGGGCATCCTTGACGATGCGCTCGTCACGAGCTCCCAACGACCCGAAGAAGTTGACGAACGGCGTCCGTCCCAGGCTTACCATTTGTTCTACAGTGAAAGCGAAGGGCATATGCAGCTCTTGAGGAACGACTGCGATACGCCTGGCGATATTGCGCCTGCCCCATTGCTGTAGATCATGACCTTCCAGGAATATCTTGCCCTGCTGGGGACTATAGACGCCGCTGAGTAAGCGCAGCAACGTTGTCTTCCCTGAACCATTGGGTCCCAACAATCCAATCATTTCACCAGCCTGCACCCGTAAATGAACATCATACAAGAGGGGTTCTCGCCCGTAACCAAAGGTTACGCCATCTACAACCAGGAAGGATGGTTTTGGGGGGTCGCTGGAGCGCGTTTCCATGTCTACCATCGGTAATCTCGTTTGCCGCTCCTGAGCAGGAACAGGAAAAATGGCGCCCCTACCAGTGCAGTGAAGATCCCCACAGGCAGCACGGCGGGTGCAATGACGACGCGCCCCAGGAGATCGGCAAGCGTAAGAAAGATGGCTCCGCCAAGAGCAGAGGCAGGAAGAAGCAGACGGTGGCGTGGTCCCAGCATAAGGCGCATGGCATGGGGTGTCACCAATCCTACAAAACCAATCAAACCACTAATGGAGACGGCGGCCGCTGTCAACAATGAACCAACAACGATAATGACGAATTTGCGCCGTTCAACATTCAGACCCAGGTGCGCCGCACCCTCTTCACCAAGGGCAAAGGCGTCAAGTACGCGAGTAAGCGCCAGTGAGAAGGCTATGCCTATCAGTATGATCGTTCCAACAACAAAGATTGGTGGCCAGCTCGTGACCGACACACCTCCAGAGAGCCAGCTGAAAAGCGCCTGTAGACCGAATTGCGCGTGAGGGCTGAGCGTTAAAACAAGGGTCTGCAAGGCCACCAGTACCGCATTGATCACAACACCCGCTAAGAGGAGGGTTACAATGGGCGTATGCCCATCACTACGAGCGACACTGTAAACGAACAGCACCGTTAGCATTGCTCCGAAAAATGCTAAAAGAGGAGTCAGAGAAAAAAAAGATCCATAGACAGTATCAACGGGCAGCACAAAGGCGATCGCCGCTCCCAGGGCCGCGCCGGAAGAGGTTCCCATAAGGTAGGGGTCAGCCAGGGGGTTGCGTAGCATTCCCTGGAAAAGTACTCCTGCCACGGCCAGCGCTGCGCCCACCAGTGCTGTGCCAATCACAACAGGCAACCGTACCTGCCAGATAATTATCTCGGCTGTCGGATCCCACCCCCGCGCAAAATGGAAGATACCCGTGCCATTGAGGAGAATCTGTGCTATCGTCCCCATCGGTATTCGCGTTGAACCAAAGCTCACCGCGACCAGGATGACAACACATAACAAAACACTCAAGATCAGCAAAATAAGAGGCATCGACAACTTGCGCAGTCCTTTTATGGGCTGTTTGTCGGGTCGTTGTTCAATTTTAACGTTCCGGGTTGCTATCTTCATATGTTAGTTATCGTGGCTAGTATACGCGTAGGTTTTCCCTATTGTCAATCAAACTGCGTCATTTCATGAATGAGCAACGTAAAAGAGATCAAAGGGACAAAGAATCTGGGGACCTGCCACTCCAGCTTCTGTAATACTGGCCTGAACTTAAGGACAGTTGACAAGAGGTGTAATCAGGATGATACTACTATACAAAAGCTACTGACACGCAGTATTGCCTCCGATTGAAGGACAGTTCATACATGACAATTGAAAGAGATTTTTTCCGGCAGGTTGCAGGGCAATTCGCTACGGGAGTCACCGTCGTCACAACACGTAACCAAGGAACGCTCGCCGGCCTGACCGTTAATGCATTCTGCTCGGCCTCCCTCGACCCACCATTAGTATTGGTGTGTGTCGATCTTACCAGCGCTACACTCCCAGCTATTCGTGAAAGCGGGATTTTCGCCATAAATATTCTTACCGATGAACAAGAGCATCTTTCGCGCTGCTTTGCCACCTCTACCGAAGAACGCTATAAACATTTCTGCCATGCCAGCTTTCAAACCGCCGCGACTGGTTCACCAATCATCGAGGGCGCGCTGGCTTTTCTTGATACTCGGGTGGTAGCCGAATATCCTGGTGGTGATCATGTCATTTTCCTGAGCGAGGTCGTGGCAATGGGTACCGACGGACGTATCGATTTTGCAAAAGAAGAAGATAAATTACACGCAACCGTCCTTGAAGGTGCAGAAAGTTTAAACGGCAACAAACCTGGAGAAGAGAAGATACCCCTTGCCTACTATCGTGGAAAATACCGCCATCTCGCCTCCGGCTACCTGAAACCCAGCCTGGCAAAATGACAACGATTCCCAGCAGAGATCAAGAAGCGGCGATTACTTCGCTTCAACAGCGTATCCTCTCATGTCGGCTCTGTCAGCAACACAGCTATATACCCATTGCTCACCCCATTGTCAGTGGCAAAGCCAGCGACCGTGTGCTCGTCATCGGCCAGGCACCCGGTCATCGCTCTGTCACCAACAATCTCCCGTTTAGCGGTCCGGGTGGGCGTATCCTGCAAAAGTGGCTTGAACAGGCCGGTTTCCCTCCCAGGTACCTTCACGAACATACCTATCTCAGTTCATTGACGCGCTGTGATCCGGGACGCAGTCCAAAGGGCAATGGCGATAGACGACCTTCCCCACAGGAAGTCGCGCTGTGCCGGCCCTACCTTGAGGAGGAGATCAGGCTCTTGCAACCAAAAGTTGTCTTGCTGGTAGGTACGATGGCGATAGAGGCGTTTTTTGGCAAGGTGCGCTTAGAAGAAGTCATTGGTACGTATGAGGAACGCGACAGGATGCGGCTTTTACCTCTGCCCCATCCTTCAGGCGTGAGCCGCTGGCTCAATGACCCGGCCCATCAAAAGCTGCTTCAACAGGCCCTGGGGTTACTCTCATCGTGGAGAGTCACGTTTGCCCTGTAGCCTGGACAACCACTATGGTTGTCCAGTTAACTCGAAGTCGAAGGGGTTGTGGATTCGTCAGAGAGGGTGGGATAACGAGCATCTTCAGCTCGTTGGTGCATATGATATTCGTGCACACCCTTCTTTAAGGTCCCCAGCGCCAGTGTTGCACAGGTTGGACGGGTCATGACCAGCTCGCGTCCAAGCTGTTCAATGAGGTCCTCAAAACTCATTTGCTCGATCTCATCCGCCGTCTTCCCTGGCGTAATTTCTGTAACGTAAGAGGCCGCGGCCCGGCTAATCGTACAGCCCTCGCCTTCCCAGTTGACAGCTTCCAACTTGCCTTCCTTGTCGAAGCGAGCGTGCATCGTGATAATGTCGGCACAGCCAGGATTGCCCCCAGTGAGGCTGACATCGGCATGTTTCAACGGGCCACTGTTGCGCGGATTTTCATAATGATCCATCAGAAATTCAATGGCTTCTTGACGATCCATATTGGTTTTCTCCATGAGAGTCTATGAAAAGTGAGTGGGCGCAACAGGTTGCGCCCGCTCTTGTAGTCACTATACACCTATAAGGTGCGCTGAGGCATTCCAACAGCTATGGTTTCTCGATAGGTGCCTTGACCAGGTTGCCCCACTCGGTCCATGAGCCATCATAGTTACGTACGCGTGGATACCCCAGCAAATATGTCAGCACAAACCAGGTATGGGCTGAACGCTCACCAATGCGGCAGTAGGAAATGACATCCTTATCAGGTGCGATTTCCCGGCTGAGGTAGAGCTGGCGTAGTTCTTCAGGAGACTTGAATGTTCCATCCGAGTTGGCAGCCATACCCCATGGAATGCTCTTCGCACCAGGAATGTGGCCGCCGCGCTGGGCTCCCTCCTGCGGGTAGTTGACCATGTGTATTAACTCGCCGGTAAATTCCTGGGGAGAGCGCACATCGATCAGGCCACGGCCGGGATTCTTGAGCCCACTGGCAACGTCGTCGCGGAAAGCGCGGATGCTCTCGTCCATGGGCTGCGCGTGATATGTTGTTGCTGCAAAATGAGGGATTTCCTTCGTCATTGGACGCTGCTCTGCCTCCCACTTCTGCCGCCCACCATTCATGATCCTCATATCCTTGTGCCCATACATCGAGAACAGCCAGAACGAATAGCACGCGTACCAGTTGTTCTTATCGCCGTACAGGACAATGGTGGTATCATTGTTGATGCCCCAGCGGCTCATGAGCTCCTCGAAGCCCTTCTGGTGCACGAAATCGCGCGTTACCGGGTCCTGCACATCGACATGCCAGTCGAGCTTGACTGCACCTGGCAAGTGACCAACTTCATACAACAATACATCTTCATCTACCTCGATCAGGCGAATATTGGGGTCGTTGAGATGTTCGGCAACCCAACTTGTCTCTACCAACACCTCAGGATGTACGTAACCAGACACGGCTCCCTGGCCGGTTGTGGCGGAATCAGTTCCAGCCATCTGTAATGTCCTCCCTAAAATAGATTAAAATGTGTAATTCACCAACTCGCTATCAGGCATTAGAGGTGATATTGAAACGAAGCCCCGCTTCTTTAAAAGATAACAAAGTTGATACACTTTATATTCTACCCCAGAGGTCGGAATTAAGCAAGTGAGGAAAATTGGGAAGCTTTCACCACTTCAATCGTTCCACCAGGCCTGTATTGCGATGCGCGACACGGTCATTTCTCACCGCCCATTCTAAAGCACGCTGTTGTCCTACCAGCACGCAGAGTCGCTTAGCCCGTGTTATGGCTGTATAGAGAAGATTGCGCTGCAAAAGCATGGAGTGTTCCCTGGTGAGAGGCACGACAATGGCGGGATATTCACTGCCCTGACTTTTATGAACCGTGACGGCATAGGCCAGGATAAGTTCGTCCAGTTCCGCAAACTCATAGCTGACGAGCATGGGACCAGCTTCTTCCAAAAATTCTACTTTGATGTTGGAGTTCTCTTTATTGATGCTGCGCACCCAACCGACGTCTCCATTAAAGATTCCTTTGTCATAATTGTTGCGTACCTGCATAACTTTGTCACCCACGCGTATGATGCGACCTCCCCACTCGACCTCTGCAAAAGCCCTGGGGTTCAACCGCGCCTGTAGCTCTTCATTGAGGATGGTCACTCCTACCGGTCCTCTATACATCGGTGCGAGAACCTGGATATCGGTAATAGGGTTCAGCCCATAGCGCGCAGGCAGGCGACGATGTACAAGATCAAGCACAAGTCGCTGCGTACGAACGGGGTCCTCTTCAGACAAGAAGAAGAAATCGCCTGCAGCCTCACTTTTCAAATGCGGCATCTTCCCGGCATTGATGCGGTGTGCGTTGACAATAATTTTGCTCTGCTGGGCCTGGCGAAAAAGCTCCATCAAGCGTACCGAAGGAATGGCCTCGCTCCTCAAAAGGTCTCTCAGCACATTCCCCGGACCTACAGAGGGCAGTTGGTCAGCATCACCTACCAGCAGCAGGTGCGCTTCTTTTGGCAGCGCTTTGAGCAAATGATAAAAGAGCAGGATATCGACCATCGAGAACTCATCGACAATGACAAACTGATACGGCAGCGGGTTCTCTTCATTGCGCTGGAAGGTATTGTCATGCGGCGAATATTCAAGCAGGCGATGCAGCGTTTTCGCCTGGAAAGCCGTTCCCTGCGCGCCTGTGGCCTCGGAGAGCCGCTTGGCGGCACGTCCTGTTGGAGCGGCAAGGGCTACATCGATCTTGCGTTTGCGCAACAACATCAGCAAGGCGCGAATGGATGTCGATTTTCCCGTACCTGGCCCACCCGTGAGGATACTTACCTTTCTATTGTAGGCCGTTTGCACCGCCTCCCGCTGCTTCTCGGTGAGTTGCATTTTCCCGTTCTGTGCCAGCCTCGTAAATACTGCGTCCCATAACTGTTGGTTCGCAGGGGGGAGTCCGCTAGGCGAGTGTAAAAGGATGCGTAAGAGTCTTGCCGAACCCTGCTCGGCATACCAGAACGGAGCGAAATAGACGCGCTGCTGCGGTTCTGGTTCCTCGACTTCACTCCAATCGATGGGATATTCTTCATCATCGATTTCGGAACGCGTTACCGGCTGCGCAGGCAGAGGAGGTTCAATAAACGCATTGTGCTCGCAGCGCAGTTGTTCCAATGCTGCCGGCAAGGCATCATATGGAGCCTGTAAGATGTTGGCGGCGCGAGTGAACAATTCACCCTCGGGCAAGAAACAGTGTCCATCTTCGTTGGCAGCCTGGGCAAGTACATAGGTGAGGCCCGTTGCCAGGCGCGGCACACTATCGGAGGGCAGCCCCAGTTTCACAGCGATATCATCGGCGATGCGAAAGCCGATGCCATGTACGTCCTGCGCCAGTTGATAGGGATTTTCACGAATGACCTTGATCGATTCCTTGCCATACTGCTTGTAGATGCGCGTGGCGATGTTCATCGACACATTGTGCGTCTGCAGGAAGAGATGCAGTTCTTTGATCTCGCTCTGCTCGGCCAGCGTCTTGATTATTTGTTCCCGGTCTTTAGCGCCGATGCCCTTCACTTCGCTTAACCGTTCGGGCTGTTGCTCCATAATTGCGAGCGTTTGTATACCAAATTGCTCCACAATTAATTTGGCCTTCTTTGGCCCGATGCCCTTGATTAAACCCGAACTCAGGTAGCGCGTGATACCCTCTACAGAAGCAGGCAGGCGTTGCACAAAGCTGCTGACATGCAGTTGACGGCCATATTTGGGATCCTTTTCCCACTCACCTTCAACCGACAAGAGCTCTCCCACGTGTACTCCTGGCAACATCCCCACGATGGTCATCAGGTCGTCACGAAAGAGTCGCCCACTATCTTTAGGACGAAAACGGGCGACGGTATAATGGTTGTCCTCGTTGCGAAAGACGATATTTTCTACTGAACCTTCGAGTGTTGACATACTAAAACATTCCATCTAATGGACAAGAGGTTGGAAATCGTACCTATGTACCTTAATCTTAGCACATCGAACGCTTCTTTACCTGGAGCGTGACATTTCTCCTCCCTTAACCGCTTAAAATAGAGTATCTACAAAACATTTCACAACTATAGAAAGTTTAATGCAACATGCCCAATACACCACAACACAATCATGATGAACAAAAATCACAGGTACAGGATTATTTCTCACGAACAGCGGAAAGCTATGTGAGTAGCTTCTCGCATAAAAGTGGAGACGACTTACAGCGTCTGGTCGAATTAGGGGAGTGGGATAAGGGACAGCAAGCGCTGGATATCGCAACTGGCGGTGGTCATACCGCGCTGGCAATTGCGCCTTATGTTGCGCAGGTAACCGTCAGCGATCTGACGCCTCGCATGTTAGAAAAGGCGCGCGAATACCTCACTGTACAGGGTGTGACTAATGCTCACTATGTTGTCGCGGATGCGGAACATTTGCCGTTTGCGGCAGAAACTTTCGACCGGGTCACCTGCCGCATCGCCGCGCACCACTTCCCGAACGTCGCCAGGGCTGTAAACGAAGTAGCGCGTGTGCTAAAAGTGGGAGGGATCTACCTGCTGATCGATTGTATGGCTCCCAGCGATCCCGAGCTTGATAGCTTCGACAATACCGTTGAAAAATGGCGCGATTCCTCGCATGGACGGTCCTGTACGCCCGAAGAGTGGCAGGCATTCTTTACCCAGGCAGGTTTGCAGGTAGAGCACCAGGAATTTTTCCGTAAGACGCACCACTACGACGATTGGACGCTGCGCTCTCAACTCCCCGGCAGTGAAAAAGTGGAACTGGAGCGGTTTATACTAGAAAGTAGTCCTCGAATTCGCAGGTATTTCGAGGTTGTTCAACGGGCGGATGGCCACCTGAAGAGTTTTACCAATGACTTCATCCTGCTACAAGGCCGCAAAAAGCCATTTTCAACTCTACCTCAAAAGTGAGATAAGAAGGCCATGTGTTTGTAGCATGGTGTAATCATGGGTTATAATACTTTTGTCTTCTGTAAGATTGGCATTGAAGTGGAGTGGGCGCGCTTCACCTATACGCAGGGGAACCAAACCGGTATGAACGCCTGAGAGCATCCGCGCAGGGACCCATTGCATGTATTCTTCTTTAAGGGAGAGCAGGTAAGCACTTGGCAATGAGCAGTAAAGTCACCTATCGCAAGCAGTACACGCGCTGCGGAAAAGAGCGTTGTCGCAAGTGTAAGGAAGGAGACGGACACGGTCCCTACTGGTACGCTTATTGGAGTGAAAAAGGGCGCACTATTAGCAAATACATTGGAATACACCTTCCTCCAGGTATTGACATAGAGCGGCAGACGGCAGGAGATGTGGAGGCAGGGAAGGAAGTTCCTCTGCCGGCAGCTAACCAATCTTCACGCATAAATAAAGCAGGAACATCCCATACAAGCATGGGTTCAGCACATGGAGAAAGGCTGCCGCTCCAGCTGAACACACAGGTTCTCCGCATCTTTGCCCTCGGACAATTTCGCATAGAACGCTTACAGGGAAACGAGTGGTGCGCGGTCATCAATCGCACCTGGCATCGCCGGCGTGCGCGGGCGCTCCTTGGCTGTCTCCTCAGTAGCCCTGGTCGCCGCCTGGGTAGAGAACAGGCAATGGAAGCATTGTGGCCCGACCTGGATATGGAGACGGCAGCTAATCGTCTGAATGGTGCGGTACACGAGCTACGACAGATCCTCGAACCCGAAATTGCACGCCCTGCAGCTTCTCGGATGCTGCGCCTGGAACGCGATGTACTTGAATTGGCGGATCGCACCGAGATCTGGGTCGACGCAGAAGCATTTGAAAGCGTGCTGAAAGAGGCAAATTCCCTCCTTGGCATACATGGCAGTAACCAGGCTTCGACAAATCAGAGTTTGGATATTGCCAGCGCTAACCAGCTTGAACACTTGTTAGAGGTCGCAGCTGTCCTGTATACCGGCGACTACTTACTGGAAGAACTTTATTCAGAATGGGCAGCGCCTCGCCGTGAGGCCCTCAAGCGTGGCTGGACTGGTTTGCTGCTTAAATTAGCAGAGTTGCGTGAGGCGCGCAAGGCCTTCGCCAGCGCCATGGAACCGCTTAACCGGCTCCTCGCTACCGACCCTACCGATGAAACAGCCGTACAGCGCCTCATGATATTGCTAACACAGCTTGACCGGAGAGGAGAAGCGCTAAACACGTATCGCCTGCTTGCCACCAGGCTTGAGCGGAACTACGATAGCGAACCTTTACCGGAAACGCGTGAGCTTTATGAAAAGCTGCGCCTGGGGCAAATCAGCGAAATTGCCCAGCCGAAGTTCCTCATCTCACATCCCACAGACGTCCAGGAGATCCTTGAGACACGGGACGAGAAACAGGTGGAACAGTCACAGAATGCCCTGAATCAGAAAGCTGCGCAGGAGAGAGAAGCCCCGTCTGAGTTTCGCATACCCCAACAATCTTCAGGCGCAGAGAAAACCATTGCCCATGTAGTAGCTCCTTTTGTTGGCACAAGCCAGTTAGGCCGCTATAATCAGAGTCCATTGATTGGTCGCGAGCGTGAACTCCAGGCGATGCGGCGCGTTATGGTTTCGCTTGAAGGAGAGGTGATACCTTCAGGTAATACCCCTTCAATGCCCGGGTCTATGAGGAATCCACATGTGTTACTCCTGATGGGCGAGGCAGGTATTGGGAAAACACGACTGGCCGAGGAATTGAGTCACGAGGCGAACACAAGAGGCTGGGTAGTAGCATGGACGAGAGCATATGAACAGGAGGGCGCTGTTCCTTACCGCCCCTGGATAGAACTCTTGCGCACACTCTTACAACATGTTCCCACCGAATTACTCATTTCAACCGTCAATTCCCACGCCAACATGGAAGCTGCCTCCACTGAACACTATGCCCCAACCTTACTGGAAAGACTGAGCACATTACTCCCTGAATTGCGCTACATATCCTCGCAAAATGAGAGAACGTATCCACAACTTCCTCCTGAGCAGGAGCGGCTTCACTTGTGGGAGGCCACCGCCGGGCTTTTGAGTACCTTGAGCAAAACTAATCCCTTGCTGTTAGTGCTGGATGATCTCCATTGGACGGATGGCAGTAGTCGAGAGCTACTTGCTTATATTACACGTCATTTACAGGACGAGCGCATCTTGTTACTCGGGACGTGTCGGGACGTCGAGCTTTCTCCAGGCCACGGCTTACGTACCCTCATCGCCGACTTGCGCAGGGAACAGGCTATCGTTACGATTGCAGTAGATCCACTGACTCAATCTCAAATAGGCACACTCGTTGCCCATCTGCCACAGAATATCGTGCATAGCATCCAGACGCAAGCGGCGGGAAATCCATTTTTCGCAGAGGAACTGGCGCGTATGAGCGAAGCCGCGCAGGCTGCTTCAGTTCAACCAGAGGTTCACAGGCAGGGAACACCTTCACATAAAATAGGTTCTACAGTCGAGGGAGAACACCTTCGAGTCTCGCCTGGCAGCTCATTGCCGGAAGGTATTGCCGCCGTTCTTGAACGCCGCCTGGGAAGATTAAGTAGCGAGTGCCAGGCGCTATTAGGAAAAGCAGCAGTTCTGGGTGGCTCATTCGAGTTCGGTCAGCTACTTTTCATGGCCAATGAACACCCGGAGGACATGATCCTCGATCTACTTGAAGAGGCCTTGCGGGCTGGATTGCTCATGGAGGAAGGCACCGGCTCACGCATTATCTACCATTTCTGGCACCCATTGATTGTGAGCCATTTGTATGAGCGTCTCTCTGCGGCAAGGTGCGCGCAACTCCACAGGCGTGCAGCAAGTGCGCTATTGCGGGCTCACCAGGGGCACGAGGGAGAAATCGCTGCGGCCATCACCTATCATCTCAGCAAAGGCGGCGCTGACCCCACCGAGGTAGCCCACTACGCCGAACTCGCTGGAAACCAGGCCTATTCGCTCTCTGCTTTCGCGGAAGCAGAACAGTACTACATCCAGGCCATACAAACAATTACCCACGGTAAATTGCCTCTCAAAGAAGGTGACTTTGAAGCTGTACTTCATAAAGCGGACATAACAGCACCGCTACACGTGGCTCGCTTATTGGAACGTGTCTGTGAATGTATTGAAGTTCAGGGCAATTATGAAGATGCCCGGCGGACCTATGAGTGCATCCTTGTGTTGCGCAACCAACAACGAACATTTGCATCAGAGGATGAATGGATGCGGGAAGCTCAGATACAGGCTTTGATATGGAGAGAGATTGGGCGTACGTGGACCGCTAACGGCTTCTTTGACCAGGCTTACGTGTGTTATCAACGTGGGAAACAGGCTATGCTTGAAGCAGGTGTCACCTCTGGCGCAGCCTGGGCCTGTGTTCATCTTGAGCTTGGCAGTATACGCAGCCTGCAAGGCAACTACGATGAGTCAACCCGTATTGCTCTGGAGGCCCTTGAGATGCTCGAGCAGGCAATGCAAGAGCGGAATGAAGAAAGCGGGTACCCCCCAGTGGGCCATCCGGTAGGCCACAAGAGAGAAGAGCAGCCAGGTAAACTGTACGAACTCTCCAAACTCAACGAGCGCAATGTGCACAATAGGGACAACTACAATAGTTTTCAAACACGCACGGAACGAGCTATCTTAGGAGCTCCTTTAGAAGTTGGGCGGGCGCATGAACTGCTCGGAGTCATCGCGGCAAATATCGGTCAATTTGCTGAAGCGCTGCAACAATTGCACGAAGCGCTGGCAATTTTCGAACAGCATGACCTCGCCACGGCTCTGGCACAGGTCTATAGCAACCTGGGAGCAGTTCACGCTGTGAAGTCAGAAAACAGTATGGCCTTGACATACATGCAGCGTTCACTCGAGTTAGCTGAACGCCTGGGAAATCAGCCGAATATCGCCATTGTCACAGGCAACCTCGGCGAGATGGCAACTCGCTCTGGTAAATTACGAGAGGCAGAAGAGTGGTTCAGGCGCAGTCTGGCGATGGCGGAAAGCATTAATGAGGCAGACCAGATAAGCTGGTGCAACACTGCCCTGGCGGTAACGCTCCAGGATCAGGGCGATTTGATGGGAGCAGCGGAATGTATTCGTCGCTCCCTCAGCATCGCACGCTCCATGAAGAGTACGCGCAATATCGGCGGCGCTCTCATTGCCCTGGCGAACTTGCGCATTATGCAGGCGATCATCGCCGGCAAGCTGCACCACGAGGCCACAAACGCTGAAAACGTTTCTTCTTCAACAGTGCTATGTACGCGGCTTCTTATGCGTGCGATGTCAACCCTACAGCGAGCAGTGGTGGTCGAGGGGCTGGAAACCGAACTGGTTGTAGAAGGACAGTTGATCCTGGCAAGTATCTACTTTTTGCTTGGTGATATGGAGAGGGCAAAACAAGAGACGGTGCACACTATGGAGGAAGCAGAGCGGTATGAGCTCACCAGGATGCTAGCTCGCTCGTACCGCTTACTCGGAAGGATACTGGCCGTGTGTGGAGAATATACACAGGCGAACGCCTACTTTGATCGGGCGCTCCAAATATTTCGCGAGTGTGAATTTCGTCTCGATTACGCTCGCGCCTTGCATGGCTATGGCGTTACTTTGATCGAGCGCCGTGCTCCAGGAGATGTGCAATTCGGCAAGGGTCTGGCTTATCTCCACCAGGCACGCGATATTTTCGCCGATTGTCATGCCAATATCGACCTGGAGTGGGTCGAACACGTCCTGGCTAACTACAGGTCCGAGACGGTAAGGGCATGATTCAATGCAGAAAACGCATTCAACAGTAGAATAGAGAGGTCTATCTTGTCAGACAACGTTACGGAATTGACAACATTACAGCAAGCAGCAAAGACACGTTGGGATATTCAAGCAGCCATTACCGACATGTTTGCAGCCGAAGATGAAGGACTGCGAGCCGCGTTGACATCAGCCAAACAGGCTGGTTTACCAGAAATCCAGATTTCGCCGATCCAGGGCAAGTTTCTGCAACTGCTGGCGGCGACTTGCAATGCGCATAAAATACTGGAAATTGGCGCCCTGGCCGGGTATAGCGGCATCTGGCTTGCGCGCGCCCTACCCGCTGGTGGCCGCCTCATCTCCCTGGAGGTGAACCCCGATCATGCCAAAGTGGTGCGAGACTCCTTCGCGAGGGCCGGTGTCGGCGACCGTAGTGAAGTGCGCGTTGGGAAAGCGCTTGACCTTCTGCCAGCGCTAGAAAGTGAGGCGCCCTTCGATCTTGTTTTTATCGACGCCGACAAGCCTCCCTATGCTCAGTACCTGGACTGGGCTCTACGGCTGAGCCGGCCCGGCAGCATTATTGTGGCTGACAACTGTATACGCTCGGGCAAAGCATTCAAACAGCCAGAAGATGAAGGGCTGGCCGGTATTGCCGAATTTAATAAACGTATAGCAAGCGACTCGCGCCTCGTCTCCCTTCTGCTGCCCATGGACGACGACTATACGGATGGTTTCGCCATCGCGGTAGTAAAGCAGCAATGATGACAGCAGATATCGTCTTTTCGCAGGAGAGCTGTGCTGCATGAAAATCAAGAGCGACTTCCATAGCCATGTCTCTCACAGCTCCGCTCACCAGGTGGTTGAGGCAGCACGTGAGAAAGGGCTGCGCGTTCTCGGCCTCTCGGAACATATTTTTGAGATGGGCGAAGCACGCCACACGCTGGAACATCTGCCGCTCGAAGGGCCGCTGCTCACCTTTCCTGGCTATATCGAGGCAGTACACGCTGCGGCACATCTTCCAGGCATTGATGTGCGGCTGGGAATGGAAGTTGATTTTATCCCTGCAAAGAACGATGTCATCCAGGGATACCTGCAGGGCTTTCCCTGGGATTTTCTGATTGGCTCTGTGCATGAAATCGATGGAGCGCAGTTCGAGAGCGAGAAGAAATGGGACCGGGCAGAGGGAGAAAGATCCTGGCTGCGTTACTTCGAGCTCTTGAGGCAAGCTGTTAGCAGTGGCTACTTTAGCCTGGTAAGCCATCCGGTTCGTATGCGCCGCAAAAACCCCTATCTCCCGCCGCTCCTGGACGAGGAACTTGAACGTCTCGCGGCTGAAGCAGCACGCTGTGACGTTGCCTTGGAGATAAATGGCTATGACGTCCTGAGTTATCCCGGCCTGGTGCGGCGCCTTGCGCGTGCCTGCGCTCTAAACGCAACGCCTGTGAGCGTGGGATCAGATGCACATTTTCCAAGGGAGGTCGCACAGGCCCATACACAGAGTGAAGCCATTCTTCAAGAGGCTGGTATAACGAAGGTGAGAATCTGGAAGAACCGCGTGGCAGAGGAGTACCAGTTGTAGTGCTTATCCCCGATGAACCTCCCTCCTGGTCGATCGCATTGTGACACCATCCTGGCATGCGCGGAGAGGAAAATATTATAGCGCTTTGAAGCGTGGCAAATGAATATCGTCGTTGACCGCATCAAAAACGACCGTGACCGGCAGATCTACACGTAGTTCGGCAGGGTCAGTTTCCACGATATTGCTCATCATGCGCGGTCCCTCTTCTAACTGTACAACTGCGACGTTGTACGGGGTATCCCGCACAAATTCAGGAGATTTGTTCTGGTATATGATGGTATAGGAATAGATTACACCGCGCCCAGAAGCTTGAACCCAACGTATGCTGCTAGAACCGCAGTGCATACAATACAAACGCGGATAGAACTGGTGTTGCTGGCACTGGTCGCAATACTGTAACAGCAGTTTGCCCTGCCTGCACCCATCCCAGAACGGGCGATTTTCATCTGTCACTATAGGCAAGGGTTTAGGCCGGGAATCAGCTGCCATGGTCATCCGTTCTCCTCGCTACTGTACCGTTTTTCAGAGTATACTGCATTTTCCACGCAGAAACAAGAAAAAAGCATCACTTGCCTTGCTCATTACCAGGAAGCTATAATGGTGCAGCCGAGGTAAAACGTGAGCGGGACTATTCTCCCTAAAAGAGAGCCTGGTGCGCACGCGCTCAATTGGTAACTACAAAGCGTAAGCAAAGGAGCACAGAGCATATGTCCTCATATAACGGGCGCGTTGCCATTGTCGGCGTCGCCGAATCGGATTACGGTCGAGTTCCCAATATGACCGAGATGCAACTTCACGCACAGGCGATATGGCGTGCGCTCGATGATAGCGGCCTCCGTAAAAACGATATAGACGCCGTCTTTTGTAGTTCACATTCCCTGGGCATGCCTACCGTCATGCTGTGTGAATATTTGCAGATGTTTCCACGCTACACTGATACCACGTCGATCGGTGGATCCTCATTCGAGGCACACCTCAACCACGCCGTAGCGGCGATCCGCGCGGGTAAGTGCGATGTAGCGCTGATCACGTACGCCAGTACCCAGCTTTCGAGCAGTGGAAGGATGATAGGCACGGGCGCGCGTCCCGCGACCATTCCCGAAGATACGTACGAGGCGCCCTATGGTAATACGCTGGTTGGAGCATATGCTATGGCTGCACACCGTCACATGTATCAGTATGGCACTACCTCGGAACAACTGGCTGAAATCGCGGTCGTAACGCGCCGCCATGCCATGCTCAATCCACTTGCTATGTACCGTGAGCCAATAACGGTTCAGGATGTGCTTAACTCGCGCATGATTGCCGATCCACTCCACCTGCTCGACTGTTGCATTGTAAGCGACGGCGGAGGAGCAGTACTTGTGACGACTGAAGAACGAGCGCGGGATCTGAAGCAGAAACCCATCATTGTGCTGGGGAGCAGCGAAAGTCACACCCATGCACACATCTCGCAGATGCCGGATATGACAGTTACCGCCGCAGCCGTCACCGGGCCACGCGCTTTTGGTGAGGCCGCTATCATACCTACCGAGGTAGACATGGCGATGCTCTATGACTCGTTTACCATTACAGTGCTCCTGCTGCTCGAAGACCTGGGATTTTGCAAGAAAGGTGAAGGAGGGGCGTTTGTCCAGCATGGACGCATCGCTTTGGGAGGACAATTGCCCATCAATACGGACGGTGGTGGACTTTCATCCAACCATCCTGGCATGCGTGGGATATTTCTGATCATAGAGGCCACGCGCCAGTTGCGCGGTCAGTGCGGCCCTCGCCAGGTGGAAAGCGCAAAACTGGCTGTAGCCCATGGGAGCGGCGGCCTGCTTTCTTCACAGGCCACGACCATCCTGGGAGCCTGATATGCCGCAAGGCGCACCACACTATTCAGGCAACTGGGCCAGCGATGACTTCACCTCGATATAGCGCGCGATGATAAAGACCAGGTCAGAGAGCCGGTTCAAGTACCGCACAACTTCACCATTCTCGATGACGCCATCATGCAGCAATTTGACCGCCATGCGTTCTGCGCGACGAATGATGCTGCGTGCCAGGTCAAGTGCCGCCCCATCAGGAGTATCCCCAGGAATGATAAATTTGTTGGGTATTTCCACTTCCTGTTTGAGGGCCTCTTCTACCTGCTCCAGCCTCTGCACATGCTCAGTCGTCATGCGAAAACCCATTTGTTCATAATTCTCTGGTGTCGTGGCCAGTTCCGCCATGAGATAGTAGAGTTCATTCTGAATGTCGAAGATGATTTTTTTGACCTTTGCATCCTGTGTCATCGCACGCGCCAGGCCCAAAGCAGATGTTGCTTCATCGACCGTACCAAATGTGTCGGGCCGCGGATCGTATTTAGCTACACGTTCAGACCCGAGTAAACCTGTATACCCTGTATCGCCTGTACCTGTCGTTACTTTTGCCATATGCTACCTTTTTATCACTATAATCGGCATCCGAGATCGCTAAAATATGCTCACTCTCTTGAAGCATGGTAGCGATAGGCTCGACTGACGCGGCGCCAGTCGAGCTCACGACCACGCACGGGGCGCTCTTCATCTAATGGCTCAAGCCGGTTCGTTGCCAGGAAACGCCGCCGCAAATTTGAAAGGTCTATTTGCTCATCCACCGGGAAAAACGCCTTGTAGAGCATGGTAGCCTCGGCAAGCGTCAGTATACCATCACCGGCCGAGGGTTCTTTCAATATCCCCATTGGGCGGGTCTCTTTGTTTGCAAACGCTTTCCCTTCCTGTCCCCACCAATCCATACCCTGACTGATACCCATGTCCGCCAGGTAGCGCAATACAATCTCTGGATCCCGTTGAACCAGCGAACGAAGAGTATGCAGTGCTGTGCGCAAGACGGGACGCACTTCTGCATCCAGTGCACGTTGATTTGACTCGATCTCGCCCACCGGTGCCCATCCCACGCGCAGACTGGGTACCGCATGTGCATGGAGATTGGGGCGCAGTTCATCACGGTTCGCTCGTAACAGCACGCTGTGAATGAGTGTGACAGCAGAACCCTGTTCCGTACTGCCCCACACGTAGACCTGCTGCTCCTGCCAGCCCGCCTTCATCTGGATAAGTGGAGCATTGGCCGGCCACATCAAGAGCGCTTCGATGGTGCGCTCCACCGCGTCAGTGACAGATTCTGTGCCGAGGACAAGACGCATCGGTGGCCCCCATGGGCCGTCACGCAACAATATCCACAGCGACCAATCACGTATCGCAAAAATAACGACGCTGGCAGTGACGATCAAGCGGCGCGGCGCGACATTGCGAGCAGGTTGTGAAGCAATCGCCGTATTCGGCCTACCAGGTTGAGATGTACTCATAATCAGGCTCCGTCTTATCGATGGTTTTATTACTATCGATAGTGTACCCATTCCAACTGCTGGGCGCAAGTCCATTGCAAACACGACACAAAATATGTACAATTGTGATAACTTCAGTTCATGTCTACTTTCAGTCAACTGGCCGCGAGTCATGGGAAAGGCAAGTGTTAATGAGCAGTGATACGCCACTAGTTGTCAATCTCGAAGTTACTGTCCCTCGCATTATCCCTGCAAAAGGGCAGCCCCCTGGCCGGAGTGGCACAGCAACAGGTGAGCAACGCAGCGAACACTCGCAGAGCGAAGACGTAGGAGAACAGGTGCGCATCGTGCCGCTTGACCAGCCAGCTCGGCAGCATAGTATCCCCCGTCAGGAAGGCACTTTGGTTGCATCACGTATGGTCCATACTATGCCCTTTCGCCTCTTTCGTTTGAAAGTACCAGACCAGGCCCAATCGTTTCTGCTCCAGGTTTTCCGACGGAGCAACCGGCTCATCAGCGAAGTAGGGCCAAAAACCCCCAGGAGCGACACTGAATCGCTCTATCTTTCGGACGAAATGGCCCTCTCCATTGAAATCCGCCACACCGGCGAGCCTGGTAGGGCACCAACTGAGCCTACCACTACTACTCCCGCTCTCCCCATTATCGGGGGAAAGAACAGGGTCGTAATGTATCTAAACAGTGAAGGTACGCCAGAAAGCTATAGCATCGATGGTGTAAAAAGCTGAGGAGAGAGGACGCTTATGCCCGCATTTCTCACACATTGGCGCATCCTGATCGAAACAGCTCAACGCAGTCAGGACGTTGGTAATAACCTTGGCTCGCTGATTATCGATGCTTCCACCTTACGCCATCGCGTATCCGAGATAGCCACCCCACCACAAACTACACCGGCAAGTGCCGTATGGCATACAGGCCCACTTCCAAAGATAGATATGCGATTCCCCGGTAGTGATATATCAGCGATGGCCTTTCTGGGGGCAATGGCTCCCGATGTTACTACCTTTCAGAGAAGGCTCTTCCATCAGAAGATTTCAGGCGGCAGGCAACACAACCCTCAAACAGCTACTGAGCACGAAAAGCAGTGGGCTCCATTGCTTCACTGTAACCGCTCAGGTGACGTACTACTTGCTTTCCTCGAACTTACCGCGAATATCCCATCGCCCGCGCTGCGCAGCCAGGCCCTGGCGTTCGCCCTGGGCTATCTTTCACATATAGCGGCAGACATCGCTCTCAACCCTTATATCAATACCCTGGCAGGAGCTTATACTATCAATGACGTACCAGGAATATTCACGCCGCTGGGACTGCACTTCTACGTCGAGCTCTGCCTGGACGAGTATCTTGCCGGGATGTACTTTAGGCGTCCGCTCTACCGCTGGCTGCAGCAGCCCTGGAGAGAATATATTGAGCCGGCAGCGGGGGGCTGTTTAACGCCTCGCACACTCTCAGCACAGGTGCTGGATTTACTCAGCGACGCGCTAGAGGTCACCTATGGATTGACACAGGAGCTACGGTATCACTATAAGCAGAATTTCCTGGCAGGGCTGCGGAGTCTGCGCAGATATCTGGCGGGACAGGGCATCTTCCAGGTATTGACTTTCAATGTATTGACAAGGAAACGCGAGAATGATCCAATCATTGCCAGCATTGCGGGAGAACTTCCCGAGCCAGGTTCGTTGAACGTTGAGCAGGTCATTGCGTACGCTATACGCCTGAGCGAGCATCTCTGCCGGCGCGCCATTGGCTATTACGTGGCATTACGTAATACCTCGGCCACAGCGAGCGAAAGGAACCAGCAACGAACTGCTCTTTGTGAAGACCTGCGCAACTGGAACCTGCGCACAGGATATACAGTGGAGGTGTCTTTTGATCAGGAGATCACCCTGCGCCTGCTGCATAACTGGATTCATTTTGCACGCCTGTGGGAAGATGAAATGGCAGCGGTAGCCCAGGGATTCGGTTTAAACCATTAGCTAAAGATCTATTTCTTAGCGTGCAAAAATGTAGTGTAGACCAATAGCGCTGGCAACTCCAAGAACGAGAGCCATGAGTTGCAGTAGACGATATCTTAAAAGAAGTAAGCGTTTATCAATAGCTATAGCTTTGGCACCGCTGGATTGTCGAACATAATGTTGTTGCATAATTTCTTTCCTTGAGCTAGAGAGTTCAGCCAATGTTCAAACAAAGTAACCTTGTTCTGAAGTCTTCCTTACAATACTATACGCTTGAGTTAGCAATTTAGTTGCATACCGCTACTCGATAGTACTGTGTGAAGCTCGTTACAACCATTATAACATAGAGGGAGGGATGAATTATTCCGGCGAGAACGGATTTTTCATGCTCATTCAAAACTACATCGACAACCCCAGCGGCTCCTACCCATCATTCTGGCTCCCTCCCCACCATCGAAGGGTCGGAAGCGCCCGGTTCTGTATCCCTGGAAGTCGAGAGCAGATCTCTATACATTTCTAGTAAGCGGCGTGCCCGCGTGTAATCTTGCTCAACGAGCACGCGGAAAACTTGCTCACACACAGACAGAGACTCAGCTGCGTCAGCACGCTTCGTCGCTGTCAGTGATCCCAACAGATCGTGACGTTTGGCGGTACGAAAGAGGACATGCACTTTTTCCAATACTTCGGAGAACTCGGCGTGAACCTGATCGTTCCAATTTTGTGCTTCAATGAGGGACGCAGCCTTCTCTAAAAAGCGAGCACAAACTTTTATGACCGTATTATATTCAGTGGTACGAGCCTCCACCAGCGTTTGCATGATGCGCCGTTCGTCAGCCATATCGAGCGCAACAACGGAAAAGATACTGGCTTCACCACCCATCTCCCGTATCTCATGAGCAAGCTGGCGAAAATGTTTCTCTACCTCTTCCGAAAAGGGAAGCAAGTAGACTGAATTTTGCAGAGCAAAAGCGCCAAGATTTTGTAAATGACGCCAAACCCAGACTCGTTTCTGTGACGGTTCACTTGGCACCTTATACGTCAGTTGTAACCAACACATCGGCTCACGTTCTAGCATAAGCGTTATCTACTCCTGGTAAGTAGGGATACGTGTAACCCTGGTTACTAGCCGAAGCTATGGTACTCTAACGCTATGACAAAGTCAAGACTAATCGATACCGTCATAGATTCGCTCCTATAAACAATCTAGTAGGGGCCAGTTTCATTTTTCATATGATATACTGTATTTTCGATACAGGAGCAACTACCCTCCCAATGCAGAGCTAACGATCTCCCCATATCACGAACGGTCGCAGGTGACGCAGGAAGTGGACCACCAGGTCAGCTGCATAGGCCTCGGGGTGTGTCCGCAAGACCTCCATGAGACGATCGTAAAAGAGCGTCTGTCCATCGGCACTCCTCGCCGTCAAGACCGAGCCGAAGGTGACGTGCAAGATCTCTCTCGCGTCAAACTGCTCCAGCAGCCCGGGTAAGTCCGCGTCCGTCAGGGCATTTGGTGCTGGTGCATGCTCCAACAGAGCCGACACATGATAGCTGGCCCGGTCTACCTCGTAGTGCTCGCGGGCAAATACATAGATGGATCGCAGCAGGTCAGGCTCCAGTACGGCAATCGTTCGTAAAGCCTCCAGGTAACTCGTCCCCGCCGTCTTGAGATGTACGAGGCCGCGTGTCTGACGTGCGGTCGGCTCGTAGACGCTGAACTTGTCTGACCCGGAGTGCAGGCTGAGCTTGTAGGGCCCCAGCGTGCGAGCAATCGCCGCATGCACGCCCATTTCGGCCTCAAAGGCGTTCACGTCACCGATGTAGTTGACTCCCTTCTCGAACCGGCCAATGTAGCGTGGTGCCAGGCTCACCCAGCGAACGCCCAGGCGCCGCAACTCTGTCGCGATGTAGACATGCTCTGCGGAGGTGGTTGGCGTCTCCGTCTCGTCGACCGAGATCTCGACCTCCCACTCCCGTCCCGTAGCAGCCTGCGCCAGATGCCGATACAACAGCGCCACATAAGCGATGGCTCGGCCGTACTTGACAGCGGCACGCATGAGGGTGAGTTCGTCGAAACGGATGATGTGCTCCTCGCAACGAACGGGAGTCGAGAGATACCGTGCCGCGAGGGCTGCCGGGCTATCTTCCAACTGCTCCCATGGTAGCTCGTCCCAGCGGGTACGTAGCGCCTGAGGTGACGCGTTGTCTGCCCCACTCTCGACGTACTCGCCTGGGTCGAAGGTATAGAAGGTATAGCCGGTGGCTACACACCGATCAATGTCCTGGGGCGTTTTGAGGTGATCGGCGTCGGCCCCGAAGCCCGAGCGCCAGCCCTCGGCGAACGCCCCCCACATGGCGTCATCCATGACCTGTTGCGGGGTTCGGCCAGTGCGACTCATCTCACGGATCGACTGTTGCGCGGGGAGGGGCACCAGATGACCGCCCGCCTCTCGCACGGCGCGTAGATGCCCAGGGGTCGCCAGACCCAACCGATCACCGAGCCCGACTGTCGTCCGCAATCCCTGGACCGCTGGCAGTAGCCATGCTAGCCGTTTGCGCAGCGCCGCGGCATTTTCCGCGCTTAGTGGGCAGAGCAGCAGAGTCTGCTCGTCGAAC
>Ga0209027_1000038_pt1 | contig 32953 bp, 32 predicted proteins | sample GraSoi013_1_20cm_3_FD_185821 | JGI IMG/M metagenome (GOLD analysis project Ga0209027, IMG submission 185821) | Grasslands soil microbial communities from the Angelo Coastal Reserve, California, USA - Sample 09_27_2013_1_20cm (SPAdes) (version 2) | ecosystem: Environmental > Terrestrial > Soil >...
CGGGTCGTAGCCGCACCGATACCCGCCCGCTACCGCAGGCGGTACTGACCTGCATGCCTTGATCAGAGTGGTCGCACCCAAGTGAGAACCGCTATAGTTATATGTGTCCTGCAACGAATCGCACGATCATGATGGTGAGCGCGATAGAGCTAAACAGGAGCGCTAGAAGTAGAAGTATGATGAAGCCCAGGAACAGCCAGTCGCTCGTCCGTCCCGAACGTGCTTCTTTCGCCGTGACGGTTGCGCGCCTTCGTAGCAACTCTACATTCATCTGATTCGATTTCCAGAAAGCGTCGAAAATGTCTCCGATGATGGGGACTGAACCGAACAAGTAATCAATTCCTATGTTCAATCCCATGCGCAGCAACGTTATCTTCGGCACGCGATAGCGCACGGCAGCGGCCAATATGTAGAAGGAGACGAGCGTGGTCGCTGTATCGCCTATGCCCGGAATCAAACCAACTATAGCGTCCAGGCCGAAGCGCCAGCCCACGCCGGGTATGCGGAACAGCCCATCCATCCAGCGGCTAATCTGATCCAGACTCTCCTCAATCTCGACCTGCTGAAGGCTGCGCGCCGACGTTGGCGTTGCACGACTCTTCAAATCCAAAGCTCTTTCCATCTCTCTTCTCCCTCTACCTTATTCTAGTCATCTGCTGCCAGAAGAATTTTCCCAGACGAGCGAATGCGTTGCGGTCGTTGTTCTTGGAAAAATTCGGGTTAAGCCCTAGCGCAGCCGCAAGCTGCGGGTCAGGGGGAGAGATGTCTTCGTCGCCATGCTTGCCTGAAAGCCAGCGATTGAATGTTCGAGTGACGGCGCGACGCTGCGGCAGCGCAGCTTCGGCCACGAACGCGCCGCGCAGGTCGTCCATCTCGGCTATCTCGAAAGTGTTCGTCTTGTAATAGTTTCTGAGAGCGCGGAAGAATTTTTCGTGTCCCAGCAGCCGATGAAGCTCCGCAAACATCAACGCTCCCTTGCTTGAGACGATTGCTGCGTACTGGAAGAAGTTGCGATAGTCGCGCGCGTCGTGATCCGCTGTCATGTCCTCGCCGCCGAACGTGCGATAGATTTTATAGACGCCGCGCAGTTGATCTTCAAGCACTGCGTTGGCGCGCTCTTCGCCATGAATTTCGCGGTAGTAAAGAAGCGCAGACCAATTAGCAAGCGCTTCATCCATCACAGGGTCGCGTTCGGGATCGCTGCCAACGATAGCGCCCCACCACTGGTGCGCAATCACGTGAGCCGTAGTCCATTCAAGACTCTCTTCTACAGAAGAACGCTGCTCGCGTATCATTTCGGGCAGGTTGCGCATGAGAGGCGAGTTGAAATCAACGTAGTAGGCGCTCGCAATCGCGCAGAGGCCAGCGAATTCCACACTGCCTAATCCAGCTACGAGAGGCACATCAACTATGTTGATGGTCTTGTACGGCATTGGGCCAAAGTGCGCGGCGAAAGTCTGAACGGCGTCCGCAGATTGCGCGAGCACGCGGCGTCCAATCTGTTCGTGCTCCGCAGGAAAGACAGAGCGCACCCTGACGCCATCAACGACGCGCTCTTCAGCATGAAGCGAGCGCCCTGCGAAGAGCGCAAAGTCCCTTAAATTCTCGCCCGAAAATTCCGTCACGCGGCGCGCACCGTTCACAGTTGTCTCATGCTCTTCGCCCGAACTGTAAACGGCGAGGTCTGCGGGCGCGTCAACCGTAACCCTATAGTCTGCGGCTTCAGTGAAGACCATGTCGCCTATTGTCGGCTCGACCTTTCGTTGCCAGTCGTCGCCATCGCGCGTAGCAAGCACAGGGTAGGATGTGCCCAGAAGCATCATCTCGCGGCAGCGGAAGTTTACGTCACGCGCGCGCCGCATCTCGCGCTCGCTTCTGAGCGCTGCGCCGACCTGCTGCAACACGTGCACGAACAGGCTTGTCTCTTCAGGGTCAATCTCGGGCACGCTTCCCTTGTACTTCAATTCTATCTCGGTTGAAGCGCCTGCGGGCAGAGGCTCGTTTAAATTCACACGTAGCGTAATCTCTTGATCGTCCAGAGCGAAGGTAAGCTGCTCGCCTGTAGTCGCAGAGCGAACTTCGCTGACGTCAACGCGCGGCTCGTCTTGAGCGGAAGCAACGGGCGCAGCAATGGTTGATGAAGGGTTTGCTGTTTGCGCTGGAGTTGGCGAGGGCGTTGCGAGTGGCTTCGGCACGCGCATGTTTGCGTAAAGGTGGAAGAAGATAACGCTCGTGGCATGCTCGCTCTGGTTAGTCCAGCGCACGCGCTCAGTGCCTTGAAAAGTGCGCGCGTCAAAGTCTAGCGCCATCTTTATCTGATAAAAAGTGCGCGCAGCATCGCTAGCCTGCGTCCTGCCGGGATTTTGATGCGCCGTGATGGAAGGCAACGCGGTCGCAGAACAAAGCGCAAGGCTGAGAAACACACGCGCCGCAACGTAATAGAGTTTTCTGAATGCTCTTTTCAACTTTCAGTTACGTTTCTTCTTCAATGGGGCGTCGCCCTTTTCTTCTTCGTGGAATTACCCTGCTGCCTGTTAGCCGCGCCGCCCGTGCTGGCCTCTCGCACGGTCGCACGATTGCCGCCCGCCGCCGGGCGCGTAGAGTTAGATGCAGGGCGCGCCCCTTCCGTTATCGTCACGTTCAAAATTCTGTCGCCGCGCGCTATCTGGTCAACTACGTTCATGCCGTCTGTGACTCGACCGAAGACTGTGTAGCCGCCGTCCAGGTGCGGTTGCGCAGAGTGCGTGACGAACCACTGCGAGCCGCCAGTGTCTTTGCCCGATAGAGCCATGCCGACCGCGCCGCGCTCGTAAGCGACTTCGTTTATCTCGCAGCGAATCTGGTGGCCGGGGCCGCCGTTCCCGTCGCCGCGCGGGTCGCCGCCTTGAATCACGAAGTTTGGGACGACGCGATGAAAAGTTAAGTTATTGAAGAAACCTGTGCGCGCCAACTGCACGAAGTTGTCAACGGTGAGCGGCGCATCGTCCGGCAAAAGCTCAATCGTGAATGAGCCTTTCGTAGTGTTGACTACGGCGCGCACGAGTTTGCCGCTCCGAGCGAGCGCGCGGCGATAATCCGCTGCGGTGTTGCGCGTCTTCACCGTTCCTATGCGCGCGGAGAAATCGCCTGCATTATTTTCCCTCAAGCGCTCGACCGCGCGACGACGAATCAAATGATCCTGAGAATCAAGCGCGCTCTTGATAGCATCGTTCGCTTTTGTAGTCTTCTGTTTTGCGAGCGAATCGAGAATGGAGAGAGCAGCATCGTTCATCTCATCACGCATCGCTGCGGGCAGAGCTTCCACAAGCGCGCGAGCGTTCGTATCGTCCGGCGGCAGATCGCCAAGCATATCCGCTGCGTTTGCGCGAACTATCACGTCCGGGTTCTTTAACTCTTTCCGCAAAATTTCTGCGAGGTCTGCGGGCTTGAAAGCCGCAAGAGCGCGCAAGATATCTGGACGAGCGAGCGCAGGCAGAGGCGGATCGTTTAAGAGCAAGCGCAACATGATTGACGCATCAGCTTGCAGAAAGACTATGCCGTTGCCGGCAGCAGCCGCAGTCATCCCTGCGATTTCGTTTAGTCCCTGCGCAAAGCTCGACGCAACGTGCCAGTCGGCTTGCAGCCGTTCGCGCGTTGCTTGAGATGAAAGCTGGCTGAGCGGCGATTCGTGCAGATAAGCTGCGGGCGCGATTCGCGCGAAAACTATTTCAATTTCCGGCGCTGTCAATGCTTCAGCCGCGCGAAATTCTCGCAGCCAAGCAATGGCATCCTGATTGTTCGTGCTTGCTAAAATGCGACCGAGCGTGGTCGCTATTTCCAGAAGCTCTATGACTTCGGCAGGCTGGTAAACGGGCGGCCTGTAAGCGGCTCTGCTGAAGTGAGAGAAGAGCGTCTTAGCCCGTTCGAGCAGAGGCGCGGCTGCGCTCGCAACTTTCAATGCTCCGAGCGCGCGAATGGCGCTAACGCGAACGCGCGAATCGGTGTCATTAATAGCGCGCTGCAACAGCAAGTCTGCGGAAGATTGATCCTCGGCAGCGCCTAGGGCGCGTGCGGCGTTTGCGCGCACGACGGCGTCCGTGTCTCTCGTCAACAGAGTGCGCAACTGCGAATTAGCATTCTTCGCTTTCAGTCGCGCGAGCGCGTTTGCAGCGTCTGCGCGAACTCGCGCGTCCGGGTGTCCCAGGAAATTCACTATCACAACGCTCGCGTCATCAGGCTTGGCGCGCAGCGCAGCCGTCAGCCCCGCTAGGCTCACCTCTCTAACGGGCTGCCTGCGATTCAGGCTCGACTCGAAACGAAGTGCGTCAAGAATTGCTTCGCCCAGGATGTGCGCGTCCACGGCCTGCGCTTTCGGCAGTGCGGCGGCTATCTTGCCCATAGCCTCTATTGCGCGCACGCGCAGTTCGCTTACATCGTGCGACCTCTCGCCTTTTTCGCTATCAATCAGAGCCGATATGGCATCGTCCGTTCCCGCAGGAGCTTCAATTTCGCCGAGCGCAAACGCGGCCATCGCGCGAACGCTCATGTCAGCATCCGCGCGCAACAGATTCACAAGCGCTTCAACCGATTCTACATTTCCTATGCGCCCGGCAGCGAGCGCAGCACGACGACGAACGCGCGCGTCTCTGTCAGAGAGCAGTGCGGCCAACCGTTCGTCCCAACGCCGCTCGTCCTCCGCGCTCACGATGCGCAGCATAATCTCTTCAGAGATTGGCGACGGTGTCGGCGCTGGCGCTGATGCTCGCGGCTGCGGCTGTTGATTGGAACGTGCGCGCCCCTGTCCCGCTATGATGTTTGAGAAGAAGAGGCAGAACGCGCAGGCTAAAGCCGCGCAGAGGCCAGCGCGCCACTTTAGCGAAGCGACGTGCGTGAGCTTTTTAGCCGAACAATTCGTCATTGGATTTTTGACATTTAGTTGCTGATGATCGAGCGCGAAATTCGCAGCGCTTCTCTTAAGGCACGGGGGAAGTTCTTCATTCTATGTATCAGGTAGAGACGGCATTCATGTCAAGTGGAAAGAAGTATCTTATACCGGATTGCAGAACAAAATAAGGTTCAGCAAAAGCTGTCCACGCGCATCACACGCGCACAACACGAAGTCAGGCGCTATGTTTAGTGACGTTTCGTGTGATTTATGTACTTGGACAAAATTAAGTGATGGTAGAAGCGGCAGGTCAGTACCGCCTGCGGTAGCGGGCGGGTAGTAGCCGCGATAGAACCCGCCCGCTACCGCAGGCGGTACTGACCTGCTTCCGTTAGCTCAACCTAAATTTGTCCGACTACTTAGTTGATAATCTGTTGACCTTATTTTATTGTGCAATCCGGTATTAGTTGCAGGCACTATCCTCTACCATTTCGTGCCTTGAGGATCTGTAAACGGTAAAAGATGAAGAAGGCGCTCAAGCTACATTAGCCTGAGCGCCTTCTTCATCTTTCTCTGTCTCTCTACCTGCTCTAGCTAGCCACGTCCGAATAGCTGGAGAGGTCTGTGGAATCGTCTGTCGAACTGGTGTCGCTGACAGCTTCCATACCGGAAGTGTCAAGCGCTTCGCTGTCATATGACTCGCTTGTGCTCGCGCTCCCGCTCGCGCCCGCCGCGGCGCTCTGCGCCTTCTCTTCAAAGTCGGCCTTCTGCTGCATCATGCGGCAGCTTCCCTCGAAGAGTGCGCCCTGCTCTATGACGAGCGACGGGGTCTGTATGTTGCCGTTGACTTTCGCAGCGCGCCCCAGTTCGAGCCGCTGGCTTGCCACGATGTCGCCGTTCACAGCGCCGTGAATGACTGCGACGGCCACGTCAATGTTGGCGTCAACCTGTCCGTTCGTGCCTACTATGAGCGTGCCATCGTCAGAGCTGACGCGGCCAGAAAGGTGGCCGTCCACCCTCAACATCATCTTGAAGTTCGCCTCGCCCGTGAGCGTCGTGCCGTTGCCCACGTAGCCACTCAGGTTTCCCTCCTTGATGTCGCGCGCTAGCGATTCACTCTCGGTGACGGCGCGTGTACCCGAGTTGCTGACCGAGACTTGCGCCGGGGGCGGCTGTGGCTGGTAAGACGAGCCGTAGCCGCGTGACGAATCGTATTGTGTAGTCTGATTGTCGTTCTTGTGTTCGGTATCTGTCTGATCCGTACTGGTATTCTTTCCCATTCTAAACATGATGAAACCTCCGCTTTCGCTTTCATTACCGCGAGCAGGGGGATTCTCAAGTGGCGAGTAATCACCGTATGAGTTAACCTGACCAACGCGCGAGAGTTGTGGGCTGATTTTGTCAACTGGATTGCGTAAACCAGCAGGGCGATTCGTGCTTGTCGCCCATCTTTTAAGGCAGAACGCTTTCCGACGAAGCGCGACTCATAATAATTAAAAGCCCCAGACGTGTCCAGCCTTTTCAAGGTAAAAGTAAAAAGGAAAAAGGAAAAAGTGGCTTGCGGCCTCACTTTTTCAGATTTAGAGAGAGTAATAGAACTCTCTTCATCCTTATTCCTTTTGCCTTTTACCTTTTTACTTTTGCCTTTTTCGTGTCCGGCGTGGCATCCTGAATAAGCAAATCAAGGCGATTCGAGGAGTAAATTTCCAAAAATGTTCGTGGAGAGCAAAATCAAGACAAAGCTGCTCAGGCAGATGGGCGAGGCTATCAAGGATTTCGGGATGATAGAAGATGGCGACCGCGTGATGGTCTGTTTGTCGGGCGGCAAGGACAGTTACACCATGCTAGACCTGCTGCTTGACGTGCAAAAGCGCGCGCCCGTGCGATTTGAGATTCTGGCTGTCAATTTAGACCAGAAGCAGCCGAACTTCCCCGAACATGTTCTGCCGGAATATTTGACCGAAAGAGGCGTGCCCTTCCGCATAGTAGAGAGCGACACCTACTCGGCTGTAAAAAGATTAGTGCCCGAAGGCAAGACCTACTGCTCTGTCTGCTCGCGCCTGCGACGCGGCATTCTATACAACACCGCTGTCGAAGAAGGCTGCACGAAGATTGCGCTAGGCCACCACGCTGACGACATCATAGCGACTTTCCTATTGAACCTCTTCTACGTCGGCACGCTCAAGGCTATGCCGCCCGTCTTGCGCTCTGACGATGGGCGCAACACTGTGATACGCCCGCTCTCCTACTGTCGAGAGAAAGAGATTGTAAAGTTTGCCGCAGAGAAGAATTTTCCGATTATCCCTTGCGACCTGTGCGGCTCGCAGACTACTTTGAAGCGAGTGCGCGTCAAGCGACTGATTGCCGAACTCGAAAAAGAGATTCCGTACATACGCAACTCCATGATGACGGCGCTTACAAACGTTGCGCCCTCGCATCTGCTTGACCCGAATCTCTTCGACTTTAAGCGACTCACGGCTGGCAGGGGCGACATAGAGGCCGAGCTTGATCTGGCTGTAGGACACACGGACGTTGATACAGGCCCGTCGCTGGTTTCAATTGCGTAAAATGAATTCAGATTGAGTTGAAGAGTTGTAAAGTCTATGGTTCACGCTCTCTGGCGCAAAGACGCTAAGAAACGCAAAGGTGCTAATAGCCTTTCAAGCTTTATGCCCGCTTCAGCGTTGAGAGATGCTTAACCTTCTTCGCGCCTTTCTTTGCGTCTTAGCGTCTTTGCGTGAGACCTAATTCTTTCAATCATGTCTCCTGCCGCAAAAAACCGCGAACTTGATCTGAGCGGCTTTCCGCCCGGCACCATATCCGAGTACACAACTCACGTTTGCCTCGCCTGCATCTTTGACATATTCACAAAACAGTTGGGACTCGCGCCGCGCACGGCCTATTCCGAGATCAAACGTCACGCGCCGACCATAGAAGAGATGACCGAAGCCGCAGCGCAACGCCCCTACTTCGACAGCGATGAGAAGAACCCTCATTGCCCCTACTGCAACGCTGCAAAGCGCTGGCACGCGCGCTTTGACACCTATCGAATAGAAGGCGGCAAACTGACGGACGCGCAGCGCCGCGCGCTCATAAAATCTCTTCCGAAGTCGGACGACCAATTCATCACAGCCGAGAAGAAATCAACGCGCCGCGCAGTCTTCTTTGAATGGCTGGACACATTGGGGCGCTCTCTTAATTTCGACGATGATGCGTGGTTGATAGAAGCCGCGCGCGCCTTTATGGAAAGGCGCGAACCGAAGACCGACTGGGCGCAAACCTTCGATGGCGTGCGCGCAGTGCGCCGCTCGCAAAGAATCGAAGAGGGATGGGAGCGCGACCGCGACCGTCTCTTCCTGGCCCCCGCGCTTTACAACGATGTGCTGTTAGTCCAATACCTTGTCAGCCGCTCGCACCAGCACGGCGGTCGCACCTTTGAAGGCCGCCTTACGCTGATAGAACTCGTGCGCCGCATGCGCTACGGCGGCTATCTGGAATCACAGGGCATAACAGAGCGCGACCAGTTCGAGATTTTAGAGAAGCTGGTCGAACACCTCACGGGCGGGGACGAAGCCGTAAAGCTCCACTACATAGTTGACCGCCGCGACTTCCTCGAAAAAGTCAAAACCGTCTACGCCCGCTACGCCGCATAGCGGAAAGGCAACTCAACCTTTCCTCCTTTAATACGCTAATCCCGCATATTAAAGGGAAAGGACATTGATAACATTCAGAATAAAATAGAGATGAAAACAGAACCGGATCGTCAGGTTGTGGCTGAAAAGATCGCAGAGATTGAGCGTGAAATGCGGCGCGTTGGGTTGTGGCAGACTGAGCCACTGCGCGAAGAGCAGTACGATTTTCGTCAGGCTTTTGGTATGGACACGATGGCGTTTACACAGTGGTTGCAGTTCATCTTCATTCCGCGCGTCCAACAGATCATAAATAGCGGCGGAGAGTTTCCGGCCAAAAGCGAGGTCGGAGCGCAGGCGTTCAGAGAGTTCGTAGCATGGCCTGCTTACGGAGATTTCGAGACGGAAAAGTTGTTGGAAATGCTCAACGAGTTCGACGCGCTATTTACGTCCACGTGATTTGTGATGTTGCGGCATCTCAATTATCCGACCCATGACCGCCGGTCGCGTAATTGCTCCCATCATCAATCCATCATCTGAAGCATTCACTATATGGGAAGGCTCTTCATTAGCTAAAGTTCCCATCACTCTATTTGATTCGATCTGGCTCTCAGTCATTACGACGGACTCTAATTTATTCAGAGCCGTATAGAATCCCAAGCCAGCAAGAAAGCTTAGAACAGTCGAAGCGATTGCCCTTGATATTTTCGAAAGTCTGTTCTTGATAGCCCGTAAACCCACTGGACAATTCTCAGTTAAAATTGTTCCGTCCCCGCGCCTGTAAAATCTCACGCACAATCGTCCTTCCGTGCGAGAGATTAGAGCTTCGGCTTCGCGCCTGCTCATTCCAGAAAGATTGTAAACGTTCAGTTGGCATTTCGCGCAAAAGCGCGCGCGTTCGTCGCCAATCATTTGATCCCAGTCCATAGAGCACGGAGCAGCTACTCGGACGCGGCTGAGCGGGTCTGTGTATCTACGCATCTCTAATCACCCCACAGAAAGAATTGATCTGGCAAAAACGTTGATTGAACGCGGCGCAATCAAAAATCTTGCGCGCACAAGTTCTGTTCGAGATATGTTACCCGGAATTTCCTTTAACTGATGTTACGCATCAGTAGCTTTGTCGAAGTCGCCCGAATGAGCCTGCGCTAGCAGGCGGAAGATTGTAGCCCCTGACGAAGCGAGAGCGGAGTCTGGGGTTATTCATTACACAGCGAACAGAGTCTGCGTTAGCCGCACGACAGATATTTATTCTCTAAAAATATCTTTCATCTCGCGCCTCTGCCGTCTGCTTAAGCAGACTCTAACAGTCTTCTCAACTTATACCCCAGACTCAGCTTTCGCTTCGTCAGGGGCTACAATCTTTCGTCTGCTATCGCAGACTTCTGTTGTCGCTTTATTTCAAACATTTCAACTACGTAACATGAGTAACTCAATACAGTGATTAGACGCCTCTTGAACGGGTTTGTTCCACATTCTAGTGCTTGAAATCCTCTGCGACTAATGAATACATGAAAGCGTCGCGTGGGTTGCCGTGATGCAGCAATCGCTTGCGCAGTATGCCTTCCTGTCGCGCTCCGGCCTTTTCCGCAGCGCGTCGGCTGGCCGAGTTCTCAACGTCCATCACAATCTGTATGCGTTGCAGATGGAGTTCTTCCAACCCGAACTGAGCGACGCGTCGCGCAGCCTGTGAAGCTACGCCGCGACCAGCCGCGCTAGTTCTGACCCAATAGCCCAGACTGCAAAACTGATAACAACGATTGAACTGGTTCAGCCCAGTGCTGCCCAGAAATCGCCCCGTCTCGGCATTGCAGATTGCAAAGCTGTATTCCTCCTCTTTCTTCCAGGCATCTTCACGAGACAGAACGTAATTCGCGCTCTCTGCAATCGAAAAATTTTCATGACACCAAGGCATCCAGGGCGAAATCTCTTTGATTGATTCGCGCGCGGCCTTATAGACCGCTTCAACATCTTCTGCGCGAAAGGTTCTGATGAGAATCTGGCCGACTAGAAATTCTTTTTCCATCTAACTCTCCAAAATCTTCATGAGCGAACTTCGTCGGGCTTCAATTTAGTGTTCGTGAGCGCAGTCAGTATATGATCTTCCCAGCGCCCTGCTATCAAAAGGTAATCGCGCGCGTAACCTTCTACGCTGAATCCCAAACGGCGTAGTACGCGCCCGCTCCGCTCGTTGCGCGGCATGTAGTTAGCCATGATGCGATGCAGGCGCAGTTCATCGAAGACGTAACGAATGGCTGCGGTCAGGGCTTCGTGCATCAGCCCACGACCCACAGCCTCTTTATCCAGCATGTAACCCAGATAGCAAGCCTGAAACGGGCCGCGTATGAAATTAGTGAAGTTGCATGTACCCAGAACGCGCCCGTCCTTTTGGTTTCGGCGGAAGAAGACAAGGCGTAGAGATTCACGGCGCTTGAATTCCTCGCGCGCCGTGCGAAGCCGCTCGCGCCAGTATTTTTCCGTAAAATATTCTTTGGGCACGAGTGGCGACCACTGCGCGTGGTGCTCGCGGTTTTCTGTGACATAACTGACCATGCGCTGCGCCGCAGAAACGGGCGGCAGAGTTAGCATTAATCGTCTGGTCTTTATCAACGGAATTTCATCTCGCTCTGACATAATTATTTTAAGAAGCTTCCTTCACTTTGTCAGATAGTTTCATGCCACTTTACTACAAAAACCCTCGCCCTGAGAGAATCTCAAGGCAAGGGTTGAAAGAGAAAAAACCAGAACAGAAATTTCTTTAGCGCGGCGGGCGATTGCTATTAGTGTTCCCGCTCGTATTGCTGTTGATTGGCCCACGCGGTGTGCCCGGAGTTGGATTGGGACCGCGCTCTATCCTGCGAGGCGTCCCCGGAGTCGGGTTGCCTCTGTTCGTGTGTGTATTGCCGTTAGTATTCCCGTTGCTGTTCACGTTGGCATTCATGTTTGTATTGCTGTTCATGTTGCCATTCGTGTTCCCGTTCGAGTTGAAGTTCGAGTTAGTGTTGGTGTTCGTGTTGATGTTCGTATTCGTGTTCGTGTTTGAGTTCGAGTTCATGTTGCCGTTCATATTCCCGTTGGCATTCGTGTTCCCGTTTTCGTTGCCGTTCATGTTACCGTTCGTGTTCTCGTTACGGTTGATCGGCCCACGCGGTGTGCCGGGTTCTGGGTTACGACCACGCCCGCGATTACTCGTGGGCACGCCCGGCGTTGCATTGTTGTTCTGCGTCCCCTGCCCTGTCGGCAGCGCTATGACTGAGATGGCGAAAAGGACTAAGAATAAGGCTACGCCTTTCGCTGCATCAATTAGTCTAGACTTCATGCAAAGCTCCTCCTTGTGAATCCCTGCCATGAAGGCAGAGAATAAGAGTTAGGGCACACAGGGAAAAAGTTTAAGGAGAATAAGGGAATTTTTTATGGGTGGCTGTGTTTAGTCTACAACTTGACAGCGCCCTTTACAAGCACAGTGGGAAAGCAAAGATGAAGAAGAGACGCGGAGACGCGGAGAGAAAAAACAAACTAATGTTACCTGAGTAATATCCAACCTCTCCGTTTTTTCGCCGCGTCTCCGTGTCCCCGCGTCTCCGCGTCATTTCCTCCCCACCAGATCAATGATTGTGGTGGTGACGGCGCACCCTGCGGCGGCGCGGGATGCCCGGAAACGGGTTACGATTGTCATGGTGCGTATGTCGAAAGATGCGGCTGCGATAGATACGCCCGCGCGGAATGCCCGGGTCTGAATAGCGCCCGCGCCCGCGCGGACTCTCCGGGATGCCCGGCGTAGCATTGGGCAATCCCACAATGCTGGGTCTGCCTCCGCCGTGACCACCACCGCGCCCGTGACCGCCGCCGTGACCCTGTCCGAATGCGATTGGTGCGCAGACTAATAGAGACAATAAAAGAAGTGCTGTCGCGGCCAATTTGCCGCCTGAAATTTTCGCAAACATACCTAATCCCTCCTTTTGAGCATTTACAGGCTCGATCATCTTCACATAGTTCGCGGGGGTATTAGGGAGAGTGCTTGAGCGAATATAGAAGCTACTGATGAAGAATCAACGGATTAAATCTCAAATTTGTGTTGAGTCTGTATGTTCTGAGCACGAAGAAAAGGCTCATTGTTCTGCCCGGACTTGGCCGAAGCAGTACAATGAGCCGCCGAAGACTGTAGAGAGAGACCGAGGCGCGGATTGTCAACGAGTATTCGCGTTGTTGACGGAGCGGCGCGGCGTGCCCGGATGACGGTTACGCCCGCGATGGACTCTGCGCCCTCTGTGGTGCTTCATATGCCCGTGCCCGCGCATGTTGCCCATGCCGTTGCACTGCGCATTAGCCGAAACAGATAAGCCTGTCATCAATACGGCAGCAAGGCTGATTACTTTGATAGCTCGCCAAATTTTCATTTCTATCTTCCTCCTAAATCATCCTGCAAGATCAGGACTGTTGTTAAAGGTTTCGAGAGAGCCTCCGGGCAAGTATAAGGACGCGACTACAAAAGTCAATTGCTTTGATTTCACAGTAGCATGTCAATTTCAGATTATCACTGCGATGAATACCATAGAAACTTTCGGCTCATGTCAAGAATCGGTGCAGATGAAAACTATCCACGCGCTTCACACGAAACTACACGAAGAGAAACTTTTTCTTCATTCGTGTGATTTAGTGTGGCTTCGTGGATTCTCCTTTCTCTTATCATTGTCTTGTTCTTTCATCAGCACTAATCTTTTACATGCGTCAAACCGAGCCACTGCTAATTTCACTCCCTCTTTTATTAGCTGCTCGTTCCAACGCTCTCAGTTTGTGCGCCCGCGCGGCGGCGGTAGCGGTGCGTAATGGGGCGGCGTCGGCCAATTCCTATGGCGTTGCGCGAGATGATGAGCGTCGGAGGCAGTTGACGGCGCTTGAATTCGTTGGCGGGCGATTCGACGCGATTCAGTAGGTCGTAAACAAGTTCGGCGTCGCGGCCTGCGGCTACGATCTCTTCGGGCGTAGCCTTCTGTTCAAAATACATCTTCAGTATGGGATCAATCTTTTCGTAAGGCGGCAACGTTTGTTCATCGAACTGTCCGGGCGCAAGCTCCGCACTTGGTTTCTTCTCTATTATGGCGTTTGGAATTATCTCGCTCTGCCGGTTGTAATGGCGCGCTAAGCTGTAAACTTCAGTCTTCAACAGATCACCGATGACCGCCAGACCGCCGTTCGTGTCACCGTAGAGCGTGCAGTAGCCCAGCGCGAGTTCCGATTTGTTGCCTGTGGAAAGAAGCAGACGGCCTTCGGCGTTCGAGATGCTCATCAGTATGTTGCCCCTTAGACGCGACTGAAGATTTTCTGCTGCGAGCACATCGCCGCCTCGCGTGGGTTTTTGGAGATTAAGCTCTTTAACCAGCACCTCGAAAGCATCCGAGATAGGATGCTCTATGATTTTCATTCCGAGCGTGCGCCCCAATGCGAGCGAATCCTCTATGCTCCCGCGCGACGAATAAGGCGAAGGCATCATCACGCCTAAAACATTCTCAGACCCGATTGCTTCGCACGCGAGCGCCGCAACGACCGCAGAATCAATCCCGCCCGAAAGCCCCAGCACTGCCGTAGTGAACCGATTTTTTCGGGCGTAATCATGTATGCCAAGCACTAGCGCGCGTTTGATAGTTTCAATATCTTCACCGGGCAGGCAATAGTCGTCTGCAACTCCGCAATCCAGATCAACCGTCCCGAAGAACTCTTCAAACGGCGGAGCTTGCAAAATAATCTCGCCCTTACAATCCGCTACAATGCTTGCGCCATCGAAGATGATGCCGTCGTTTGCTCCAACCAGATTGACGAAGACAATCGGCAGCCCTGCGGCTTTCGCGCGGTGCGAGACCATCTTGCAACGCTGTCCCATCTTGCCTTTATTGAATGGCGATGCGTTGATTGATACCAGCACGCTCGCGCCCAGTTCAATCAATTCGTCAACGGGATCGTTAGCGTAAAGACGCTCGCGCCAGAACGTCTTGTCGTTCCACATGTCCTCGCAGATGCCCACGCCGAGCATGCCGCTTTTTATCGGGAACAGTTGATGCCCGTGCGCAGGCTCGAAATAGCGCGGATCGTCAAAGACATCGTATTCTGGCAACAGGGTTTTGTCTTCGTAGCCTATCAACTTTCCATTCTGAATTATCGCCGCAGAGTTGTAGAGTCTTCGCCCTGTAGGCTGGTCAGTCGGGCGCGCCGTGCCGACGACAGCCGTCAATCCTTCCGTCGCAGGGATTATCTGTTCGAGCGGTTTAAGAACGTCCCGCGAAACGTCGCGGTCTAGAAACCAATCGAAAGACATGTAGCCCTGCACTGCGATTTCGGGCAACACGACCAGATCAGCGCGATCCTTCTTTGCCCTCTCAATCGCGCGAAGAATGCTCGCAGTGTTTCCCTCGTAGTCGCCGTTCGTAGTGTTTATCTGTCCGATTGTGACGCGCATACAATTTTGGATTTTGGGCTACACTTATTTCTGTTTAGATGCAACTTATTTCTGTTAAGAAATAATCTCACGCCAAGACGCTCAGACGCAAAGAGAGACGCGAAAAGTTTTATTCTTTCACGCCGTAGCCGCCGCCGCCCGGAGTCTCAATTCTTACACGCATTCCGGCTTCGAGTTGCCAGCTACCTTTTGCGCTGATGCGGCGCTTGTCTTCGCCTTTGATTAGAAAATCGCGCCCCGCTTCGCCGTCTTCGCCGCCATGTAACCCATAAGGCGCGCGTTTACGTCTATCCGCAAGAAGCGACATGCGCGCGGGCACCAGAGTTTCAATCTCGCGCACTACGCCATCGCCTCCGCGCTGCTTCCCCACGCCGCCGGAATTCTTTCTGATTTCGTAGCGGCGCACGCGCAACGGGTAAGCGTATTCCAAAGCTTCAGCCGGAGTGTTTAGACTGTTCGTCATGTGCGTGTGAACGGCGCTCATGCCGTCATGTTGGGGACGCGCGCCCATGCCGCCCGCGACCGTTTCGTAGTAAGAGAACTCGCTATCGGTTCTAGTATCAATGCCGCCTATAGTCAGGTTGTTCATAGTGCCCTGGCTCGCCGCAGGAATTTTTTCGGGCAGCGCCTTAGCCAAAGCTTTCAAGAGAGTGTCAACGATTCTCTGCGACGTTTCGACGTTACCTCCTGCGACAGACGCAGGATGCGCTGCATTGACGACCGTGCCCGACGGCGCGACCACTTCAATCGGCTCTATCAATCCTGCGCTCGCCGGAACATCTGCACCAACCAGACAGCGGAAGACGTAAGAGACGGCGGAGACGGTGATGGCTTCGACAGCGTTGATTGCCCCAGAAACCTGCGTAGAGCTTCCCGTAAAATCAACTCGCGCGCGGTCGTTTTTAATCTCAACGCGCACGCGAATCTTCACCTCTTCGTCCGTCAACCCGTCATCATCAAGCGCATCTTCAGCCTCGTACACGCCGTCAGGAATTTGGCGTATAGCGCTACGCATCATGCGCGAAGAGTAGGCGATTAAATGCTGCGCATAGTGAAGCGCGTCCTCAGCGCCGCGCCTTTCGACGATTTCAAGAAGTCGCATCGCACCTGTTTTCAAAGACCCAATCTGCGCCTCGAAATCCGCGCGACGCTCCGTAGCCCCGCGCACGTTCGCAAGCAACAACTTCATCATGTCGACATCAACGTGGCCGCCGCGCACAATGCGCACAGGCGGAATGCGCAACCCCTCGCCGTAAACATCCGTCGCAAGCCCCATAGAACCCGGCGTAGCCCCGCCAATGTCAGCGTGATGCGCTCGGTTGGCTACGAAAAAGATTGGGGGGAAATGGGGAAATGGGGAAGAGGGTAAAAGGTGATGCCTTGAATCGCTATATCCCGCTTTTCCCTTTCCCCTTTTAACCTTTTTCCCTTTTCCCCCTTTTTTACTTCCCCCTTCTTCCCGAAAGACTCCCGCAACCAGCGTAACGTCCGGCAAGTGTGTGCCGCCAGCGAAAGGATCGTTGAGCGCAACGACATCGCCCGGCTCTATCTTGATTTCGCGCAAAGCTGAAGCGACGGCCATAGGCATAGAGCCAAGATGCACAGGCATGTGGTCGCCCTGCGCTATGACGCGGCCATGAGAGTCGAAGACGGCGCATGAGTAATCGCGCCGCTCCTTGATGTTTGGCGAAAACGCTGTGCGGCGGAGCGCTATGCCCATCTCTTCGGCAACGGAAGTATACAGCGCGCGATAAATCTCAAGCGTTGTAGGGTCAAACTTGCCGACCTCTTCGCTTCTCTTTTTGCTCTGCCTCTTGCGGGAATCTTTCATGGCTCTATGATTATGTTACCGAATTCATCCGCTCGCGCGCTTGCGCCTTCGGGTATGAGCGTCGTGGCGGAATATTCTATCAATATTGAAGGCGAGCGAAGACGCGCGCCCGGCGCTAAATCTTCGCGGCAATATAGAGCGGCGCGTGTTGGCTTCGATGAAAAGTGGACTGATGCGTGATCGTGTGTACGCGCGAAAGATTTTTGGAGTTTGCGGCTTCGCTTCATCTTCAACTGCTCGACCAGCCCTGACGAGCGCAGACGCGCGCTCACAATCTCGACCATGTTCGAACTCTGTGCGTAGCCGTATCTTGCCAGATGCGCACGATGAAATTTTTCCGAAACACTGCCTTCGCGCGACCAGTTAATCTCAAGCTCGAAGGACTGCCCCTTGTAACGCGCGGCCAGCTTTCGCTCGTGCCGTTGACGGTTTTCTGGAAAACCTTCGCGCCGAAGCGATTGACGCGCGTCGCGTTCCATCTCACGAAAAGCTTTTTGCAGCCGTTCAGAAAAATCGCCGCGCGCTTCCATCATCACCGTGCGGCTGCGATCTTTCACCACGTCGGCGGCAAGACAGCCCGTTGCCGAGAGCGCGCCGGGTTCTGCTGGCAGAATCACGCGCGGTATTCTGAGCGCGCGCGCAAGCTCTACTGCGTGAAGGCCGCCAGCGCCGCCGAAAGGAATCAGTGCGAACTCGCGCGGGTCGTAACCGCGTTCGACGGAGATTGCGCGAAGCGCACGCTCCATGTTTACGCTTACAACTTTCAGAACGCCTAGCGCTGCTTCAATCACGTTCACTCGCCTCTCAGCCGCGCGACTCATCTCTTCCGCCAGATTCGATAAAGCAAGGCGTGCTCGCTCTTCATCCAACTTGAACTCGCCACCCAGAAGTCCAGCGCCGCCGAAGTGATTCAGAACCGCGTGCGCGTCCGTTACCGTAGGCAATAGCGAATGGCCGTAGCACGCGGGGCCTGGACTAGCGCCTGCGGATTCCGGGCCGACGCGCAAGCTTCCGCCTTCGTCAACGCGCGCAATTGATCCTCCGCCTGCGCCGACTGTGTGAATATCCATGACGGGCACTGCTACGGGGAGACCTGAGACCGTAGCCTCGCTCGTCATGCGCATCCCGCGCTCGTCGCAGAGCGCAACGTCGGTTGATGTGCCTCCCATGTCGAACGTGATTATCCTATGAAGATTGATTGCGCGGCTCGCGCGCAACGCGCCAACCACTCCGCCCGACGGCCCCGAAAGGATTGTGCGCACAGGTTCAAGGGCAGCGTTTCTGGCCGAAATGCTCCCGCCCGACGATTGCATCACGCGAAGGCTTGGCGCGTGTTTGCGCAGACGGTTGAGGTAAGCGCCCATCAATGGTTGAAGGTAAGCGTTAATCGTAATGGTTGATGTGCGCTCGTACTCTCGATATTCGGGAAGGAGTTTGTGCGAGATTGAAAGCGGCACGTTCAACTCAGCAAGCGCGCGTGCGATGCGTCGTTCATGTTCAGGATGAACGAAGGAGAAGATTAGCGAGACGGCAATTGATTCGACGCGCGCCCGCTTTAATTTTTTTACGAGCGATGAAAGGTCGTCTTCGCTCAGTTCTTCCAGTACGTTGCCGTCGGCTGTGACGCGCTCGCGCACGCCGAACCGCAGTTCACCGGGAACGAGCGGCGCGCTCTTTTGCGCATTCAGATCATAGAGCGCGGGGCGCGCCTGTCTTCCAATCTCAAGCACGTCCTCGAAGCCTTTGGTGGTGACGAGCGCCGTGCGAGCGCCGCGCCGCTGCAATAGCGCATTCGTGCCTACGGTTGTGCCGTGAACGACTTCAATCTCGCTGAGCCGCGCGCCCGTTTCATCTGCGACGCGCCGCAAACCTTCCATGATTGCCAGCGAAGGGTCTGCAGGAGTGGAAGGCAGCTTGAACACGCGCAAGCGCTCGCCCGATTGGAAAACGAAATCGGTGAACGTGCCGCCCGTATCAACGCCTACGCGAACGCGACGCATCTTTTTTCTTCTGAATTCAGGCATCTATGGTTTTAAGCCGGTAATAACATACCTACGTCAGAAGCGGCTTGGTCATCGTACCCTGACGTTCTTCTTAATCCATGAAATAGCCCAAAGGAGAGTTGCGAGTAACATCAAGGCCAACGAAATTCCTAAAGCATAAGCACCGATTACAATGAACGATGCGACATGCAGCCGAAGTCCAAATCCTAAAGGAACAATGGTGAAGCTCAAGATTCCCATCGCAATCATCCAGATAATTTTAACTGCCCTTTCCATTCTTCACTCTGTACCGCTCTCTTTTACTTCAGACAAGCAGCCTGTCTTGTTCGAGCGGCGAGCGGCGTCCAGAACCAACTGCGTGCGATAGCCATCTTCAAAAATGGCCGCGCCTTCTACTGTGCTTCGTCCTTCGCGCAGAGCTTCTACTATGCGCGGCGCGAAAGCAGTAAAGCCGCGCGACCAACTGCTATCGCGCATCCCTTCGGCCAACCGTCCGCGCTCTGTTTCAATTCGCTTCCATTCGCCCGCGCCGATCTCCGCATGCCAAATCTGCCCGCTGTCTTCTATGGCGAATGCGCCGCGCGTGCCGAAGATTTCCACGCGATGCTCCGCGCGCCCCTGCTCTACCATTGACATGGAGATTGTCGCGGTCGCGCCTCGCGTCAAATCGTTGTCGCGGAAACGAAGTATAAGCAACGCTTCATCATCGCTCGTGACAGGGCGCATATCATTTGCCCTCGCAATCGGCCTCTCCGCCACGTGCGTTGCGAGCGAGCCGAACACTTCGGAAACTTCAGCGCCGAGCAGCCAACGGAAAGAGTCAACGGCGTGCGAGCCAATCGCTCCTAAAACTCCGCCACCTTTAGTTTCGTCAGACCACCAGTTCCAGGGGCGCGAAGCATCTGCGCGCGAATCGGAGCGGAAGAGAAACTTCGCATGTCGAACCTCTCCAATCTCGTCGTCCAGCAGCATGTCTCTCATCTTTCGTCTACTGGCCAGGAAGCGCAGCTCATGGTCAATCAAATTGAGCGCGCCCGTCTTTTGCGCGCGTTCGCGCATCCTTCGAGCTTCACTAGCGTTCATAGCCATAGGCTTCTCGCACAAGACCGCTTTGCCATTATCGAGCGCGGCCAGCGTCATCTCCATGTGAGTGACGGGCGGCGTGACCACGCTCACCAGATCAACGTCGTCTCGGCTTACAAGCTCGCGCCAGTCGTCGGCCACGTTCGGGATACCAAACTCGCGCGCCACGCTTTCGGCATGCTCACGGTGCGCGCTCGCTATGCAAGAAACCAGCGCGCCCTCGCACGCACGAAATCCCGGAATCTGTGTCGAGCGCGCAAAGCCTGCGCCGATGATTCCTATACGAACTACATCTTTTTCATCCCCCATTCCTTCGCCCTCATCCCTTCTTTATCATCTATGTCTCGCAGCCTCTTCTTCGACGCTCGCTAGCATCTCCTGTAAATCTGTCTTTGACAAAAATCTTCCGCCCATGACGACCGTTTCGATGAAGGATTATTTCTTTTTTGAGCGAATGAGGAGAGAGGCAGTGTGATGAGGAGCAGAAACGAGCACGCTTTGATGAAAGCGATTCTAAGCACAAAGAAAGTAGTATAAACTGATAAGCATCGAAGAGATATGATGTGCCCTCGCCCCGACTCGAACGGGGAACCAACAGATTATGCATGCCACTACGGCTTTCGCCGCCCCCTTAGAATTTTCGATTTTGGATTTGCGATTTTAGATTGGAAGAGGATTGAAGATTTAAGAATAACTGCTCTTCATCCTTATCCAATCGAAAATCTAAAATTACAAATCGAAAATCCCTTCAGGTTTGTGGTCTGGACTATACCTTCGCTTTACGCGCTCGCCGTCTAGTCTCTCGACCTTCCTCAAAAAGCTTGAGGCTTGGTTCGGGATTACCATACCGCTTTCGCTGGCTTAGGCTTCCCCGAATTTGACGAGTTCTACAAGCGCGCCTGAAACAAATTCCGAAAAATCTCGGACTTGAGTGTAATGCGCTTGCAACCCATTTTTGAAAGTCTTATGGATGAACATGGCTCATCCACTTAGACCTTTCAAAGAACTGAGTCTGCTGCTCTAACCATTGAGCTACGAGGGCACAAAGTTTTCAGTAGCTGCTTCTTTGAAGTTTAGTGAAAAGTTGGCGCGCGAGCAACCGCCGAAGAGCATCTGTTGAGAGGCGAGCACTTTCGTTTAGTGAAAAGTTTGAAGGGAGATGAAAAGGCCGGAGTCGCATGAACGTCTCCGGCCTTTATCTTATAACAGATGTTGCGAGCGTTAACGACCGCACTCTGCGTTGGAATGAGTGGTTACGGAAGAGAACCTCTTCTGGTATTCCGTAGATGTGGTGAAGGCGCAAACCATAGCAAGATAGTTTCCTGCCACTCGGTTGTTCAATACATCCAGCCAGAAGGTTTCGCCGCCCGCGTCTGGATTTCGGCGCAGGTAGCCGAAGTATTGCATACGTACGAACGCGCCGTTGTACTCTCTGGCCTGGAACTGCTGCGTGTCTATGACTTGGCCCAGCACGTCCGCGCGCGTCTTAGCGCCCGATTGCATGTCGCCCGCAAGTTGCGCGGCCAGATTTGCGTCCGTCAACCCTGCCTTATTCATCAGGTGGTTGACGAAATTCGTGGCCGTCATAGAGTCAGGGTACTCTGCGCGGAAGGCATCTCTGCTAATCCACTGATTGAGGAACGCAGCCTTCGACGCTGCGAGTTGGCTACCGGCTATCACCTGACTCCTATCAGGCGTGAACTGCTCGTAGGTCGGAGCCGCGCCATAAGAGGCTTTGTACAGACGATAGACGAATGAGCCAGTAGCTTGGAATTCGTTCTCGATGTAGAAGGCCGCTGCAATTGAGTCGCGGCGGCTAGACAGGCAACCCGAATCGCCGTTGCATTCATAGAGGCTGTTGCTCCAATAGTTCAGTCCTCCGCTGTCTGGTTCGCGCCCCATGAAATCCAGATACTGCTGGCGCACGAAATATTCAGGCGTGTCCAGCGGATTGGTCGTCTCCCTAGCATCCGCCTGAGCCGTGAATGTCGCGTCCGTCTTGTTGCCCAGCAACGAGAAGGAGCGCGTCTGTGGACCGAACGAGTAGTTTGCGCGCACGGGCGTGACTGTGTAGAAGTTGTCCGATGGCAGATTGTCGAAACGGTAATTGCCATTGCTGTCCGTAATGGCGCGAGACGACTGCGCCCCGTCAAGATGCAGCGCAACTCCTGCAACCGGATTCCCGTCTGCGTCAGTGACGCGCCCCGTGATGCTCACATCGCTCGCCGTCGGAGTGGCAGAATTGAAAAGGGCAATCTCGCCTTTCCATGCCGTGACATTAGTCGCAGTCCATATGGTTTGTGCTCCGACTGAGCCGAAAGTTGTTGTAATCAGATGCCCGGCGGCTGAGGTCGTGCGGTTAGGAGTTCCGGCATTGAGGTCTGCCTGCTTGATCCAAGCATCGCTATTCGTCCCCGTATTTGTAAATCCACCGTATGTTCCCGAACTTGACGTTGTGTTAACAGTGAAGCCTGCTACGGAAAGCGAGGGAAATTTTGTCGGGGTGACGTTACCTGTCGTCATCGTCGTTGTCGTTCCGCTGTTTAAGTTAGAGGCACTAAACGGAGTCGTCGTATCTATCCCGCTAAACTCATAAATTTGCAGAGTAATCAGCGTTGGTGTCGGCGCAACCGTAACCGTGACGTTCGTCGTTTCTACCGCTCCGGTTATACGGTAAAAGATGCCTTCTCCCGGCCCGGAAGAGAAATCATTGCTGGTGGCTGCTGTGAACGTCGGATTAGTTGCACCTGGCGAAGCAACTGAGACCGTCGTCTCGCTATCCCCTGTTCCGACAACGGCGACGATCAGGTGACCTGTTGTTGGCGTCGCGCCGAAATTCGCAGTAAGAGTTAATTGAGGCGTGCTGGTGAACGTACCAGTCGTCTGAACCAGCGCCTGTGCTTGAGCACTGTGCGGCAGAGCGAAGAAGAGGCTGAAAGCAGCGAACACAAAAAGACCGCGCCAGAGGCTTAAACGATTGCGCCTGGCTCGCGCGGAAGTATTTAGGGGCGTTTGTAGGAACATGAATTTTACTCCTTGTTTTTGGCTGCACATGCGAGGCAGCGAAAGCTCGGTCGTGGTAGCGATCTCGTAGAACTCAGATCGGAATCGCCGCTCCGCGTGCTTCACAAGCAGTTGGTGGCGAAAGTGCTTAAGGAACGAAGTGCAAGGTCGGCATAGAAAACTCGATAGCCTTCAAATCCAGGAATGCTCAATTGGAATCCAGCCAAAAAGCTATAGACATCGCAGCGATGATGAAAAGAGGGTCACGGTCAGTGAATGGTTTCTGCATCAGCCAACTCAATCCTAAGTTAAAGTGCGCTCATACTACGTTTACGCCAGCCCAAAGTCAAGAATCTAATTTAAGGAATATGCCCAAAACTCCCAACCTTAGCCAACTGAGTATGAGCGGAAGATGAAAGCAGCAGACGTTAACCGGGAGGCCACTCGAGGGCGCGCCCACCTAGCATATGTACGTGAAGGTGAAACACTGATTGGCCTGCGCCTGCGCCCGTGTTGATGACCGCGCGATAGCCGCTCTCCGAGTGTCCCATCTCGTTGGCGACGCGCGCTGCGACTCTCAACAGATGGCCGAGCAGCGCTTCATCTTTCTGCGTCGCATCGTCAAGCGATTCGATGTGCTCGCGCGGGACGACCAGCACATGCGTGGGCGCTTGCGGGTTGATGTCGCGGAAGGCAACAGAGCGTTCGTCGCTGTAAATAATCTCGGCGGCAATCTCGCCCGCCACTATTCGGCAAAAGAGACAATTGTTTTCCATAAGTGATTAAGAGCAGTTTTCAGTTTTTAGTTTTAAGTTTTAAGTTAAAAGCTTTTCGCTTCTTTCTGAAAACTGAAAACTAAAAACTGAAAACTGTTCTTTGCTTTCAATTTATTCCCGTAGCAACTTCTTCGGCTTGCGGCGCAGCGCCGCGTAGGCTGCCTGTGACCGAAGCTTTCTGGCGCTCTATATCTGCGCCTATGGCGCGCAGCTTTCTCTCTATGCGCTCGTAACCTCGGTCTATGTGATAGACGCGGTCAATGATCGTCTCGCCTTGCGCAGCAAGTCCTGCGAGTACGAGCGAGGCGGAAGCGCGCAAGTCTGAAGCTTGAACGCGCGCACCCGTTAATTGCGTAGGCCCTTCTACAATGGCCGTGTTCCCCTCTATGGCTAGCGCCGCGCCCATGCGCTGCATCTCGGAAGCGTGCATGAAGCGATTCTCGAAGATGTTTTCGGTGATACGCGCCACACCTTCCGATTGCGTCATCAGCGCCATGTACTGCGCCTGCATATCTGTTGGAAAGCGCGGGTGTGGCTCCGTCACAACATCCTGCGCCCGAAGCCCCTGCGCGCAGCAGCGAACATGCAACGTACTCTGGTTCACTTCTTCAATCTCTACGCCGACCTCGCGCAGCTTCGCAATCACAATTGCGGAATGTTCGGGGCGGCAACCCTTTATCTCAAGCTCGCCTTTTGTTATCGCAGCCGCCACCATGAAAGTTCCCGTCTCTATTCGATCAGGGATGATTGTATGCTCCGCGCCGCCAAGCGATTCAACTCCGTCAATCGTTATGGTCGGCGTGCCGCAACCGCGCACGCGCGCTCCCATCTTGTTCAGAAGCTCGCCCAAATCTGCAATCTCAGGCTCGCGCGCGGCGTTGTGAATCACTGTCTTACCTTCGGCCAGCGCTGCCGCCATCATCAAATTTTCCGTGCCCGTCACAGTCACTTTGTCGAAATGAACTTCCGAGCCGCGAAGGCGTCCCCCACTAGGCGCGCGCGCAACAACGTCGCCGGATTCCAGCCCGACTTCCGCGCCCAAGTGCTGGAAAGCGGCCAGATGAAGATCAATCGGTCGCGTGCCAATTGCGCAACCTCCGGGAAGAGAGACGCGCGCACGCCCGAATCGCGCGAGCAGTGGCCCTAGAGCTAGCACGCTCGCTCTCATAGTTTTGACCAATTCGTAAGGCGCTTCGAAAAGCTCCACGTGATCCGCCATAATCTTGTGCGTGCGAAGCTCTGGCGTGAGCACGGTCGCGCCTATGTCTTCCAGAAGCCGTCGCTGTGTGATGATGTCGCGCACGTAAGGAATGTTGTGCAGCGTAACGGTCTCTGAAGTCAGCAGAGCGGCAGCCATGCACGGCAGCGCAGAGTTCTTCGCGCCGCTAATCGAGACACGACCGCGCAGGGGGTTGCCGCCCGTTATACGGAACTTGTCCATTTACGAGAAAGATTAATAGAAAAAGGCGAAAGGTGGAAGGGGAAAACCGCAGGCTTTGTGGATTTGGAGCAATTTTCAGTTGAGTGTGGTGAATTAACCGCAGAGGGTAAGAAGATTATGCAGATAAGAATAAAGTATTTGAGATTTGAAATTTCAAATCTGAGATTTGAGAGTTTCAGTTCCTCAAATTTTTAATTTTAAATTTCAAATTAAAAATTTTCTCTGTGTTCCCTGCGATGAAGATAAACTCTAAGTCGCACTCAACTGGTATACGTCCTGTCAAATGCAGAAAAAATTCATCGCGAGCGGTGCGCCGAAAAGAATCAGGAGCCTACCATCCGAATTGAACGCGAGAGTCGCCCTTGCTCGACTCTGCATTACACTTACCGCACGTACCGCCCGCGATGAAATTTAAAAGATCACGCTTGTCTGACAGTAACCTAGGCTTGTTCAATCTAACCGGAAACTTTTCTACTGAGAAGATTTCTGCTTGATGACTACTCCGCCGTTCGTCGTGTATATGCGAACCGGCGCTCCGCCCGAACCTACGTTGGTCGAAAGCTCTCTCTGGCGGCGATCAACCTGCGCTATGGAAGGGCTGACCACGAGGTTGCCGTTGACCGTACCCGTTTCAAGAAACGCGGAGTAATTGTCCGGCAAGCTCAAAACGACTCCGCCGTTCGTTGTCTTCACATCCAAGCCTTCACCATCCCACCGGCTGCCGTTCAAATCAACCACAAGGCCGCCGTTCGTTGTGCCGCCGTGAACCGACCCGCCAACGCGCTTTAGAACAACGCCGCCGTTTGTGGTGTGCACGTCAATGCGACCGCGCACGTCCGAGACAACTATGCCGCCGTTGTGCGCTTCGAGCGAGAGGTTGGATTGGAAGGGCACGAAGACTTCGTAAGTAACCTCCCAGTTGTAGTGGTTGTGGCGCTCAGGCCCCTCTGCATGAATCTGCGCGCCTGCGGTCTCCACGCGAATTTGAGAGGCAAGCTGGTCTGCCTCTTCCTGCGTGGGCGCGTGCGATTGAATTCTATAGCGAACCAGAATCTCGTTGCGCTCCCAACCTTTCACTGCCACGCCGCCGTTTTCACGTCCATCCACGTTGACGGTGCCGCCCGTCGCCGCAAGAGTCTGTTCTTTAATCTCGCAGTGTGTCTGGCTGTCACTATAAATACTGTCGTCGTTGCACGAGAGCGAGCCTCTCTCACGTTCGCTCCTTTGGGCCAATGCGGATGTGCAGGCCAGGGCAAGAACGAAGAGCACGAGCGCAATGTGGTTTAGAATCTTCTTCATCATCTTCGGTTTTCCTGTAAAAAAATTTTGGATGTTTGACGGAGTAAGCCCGGGGGCACGGGTATCGCGGTCTGCCGCCTCGCGTTGCCCTCTCTTTCAACTTGAGAAGCAGGCCGTGATGCCCGCGTCCCTGGGTTTTCCCTACTCTCAATTGTGTAAACACCGCGTGTCTGGGCTTTGTGGCAGAAAAATTTTCGGCGGGCTAAAATTTTTTTTCAGTAAGCTCTTTTTCGTAGCGCTACTGTGCGCGGGATGCCCTGCAAATCTTTGTGAATGTCCAGCAGCGTCCAGATTTTCGGATTAATCCATGCAGAGACACGCTCGTGCTGATCGAAGCCAATCTCGATAAGCAGGTGGCCGCCGGGCTTGAGAAAGCGCGGCGCATCTCTCAGAATTTTTCGTATGATGCTGAGACCGTCCGCGCCCGGGCTGAGAGCAACGCGCGGCTCGTGTTCGCGCACCTCTCGCTGCAACCCGCGCAAATCTTTCTCGGCGACGTAAGGCGGGTTAGAGACTATCATCTCAAACTTTGCATCGGGCGCGAGCGCGTCGAAGCAGTCGGATTCTATCAACTCAATGCGCTCGCTCACACCAAGGCGCTCGGCGTTGCGCGCCGCCACACGAAGCGCGCGAGTCGAAACATCAAGACCAAGGCCGCGCGCACCTTTTTCTTCATGCAGAATTGAAATCAGGACGCAGCCGGAGCCTGTGCCCACGTCGCAGATGAGAGGCGAAGGAGCATTCACTTCATCTAAAATCTTTAGCGCCGCTTCTACCATCAATTCGGTTTCAGGTCTTGGGATGAGCACGTCCGGCGTAACTTCAAAATCGAGACGAAAAAATTCCTGATGACCCGTGATGTACTGAAGCGGCTCGCCCGACGCGCGACGCTCGATGGCCTGACGATATTGTTCAATCTCATCGGCCTTCAACTCTTCATCGTCGTGCGCAATCAAAAAAGTCTGGTCGCGCCGCGTGACGTGCGCAAGCAACGACGAAGCATCGCGCCGCGCTTCCGACACACCAGCCTCGCGCAAAGCCTGCGCCGCTTCTTGAATAGCCTGTGCTATTGAAAGACTCATAGTTAAGGGGTAAATGGTGAATGGTAAATGGTGAATGGTTAAAGAGCTTTTCTCTATTTACCATTGACCATTTACCATTTACCCGCTTTTTGCCTTTGCCTTTTGCCTTCTCTATAATACGCTTCACTGATATTAACGCGAAAAAGTTTCGATTGAGTGCTTTCGGCTGCTTGAAGCGCGAGCGCCGCAAGCGAGGGGGCATTTCGGCAAGGAGGTTTCGAGATGAAAGCGGAGTTTCACATCAAGGGGATGCATTGCGAATCGTGCGCTGTGGACATCAGAGAGACGCTGGAAGGGACTGCGGGCGTGCGCAAGGCGGACGTTACGTTCAATGGCAAGACTGCGAACGTTGATTTCGACGAATCGGTTGTGCAGCAGAGCACGCTGATTAAGAAGATTCAGGATTTGGGCTACAACGCAACAATCGGGGACGAACCGCAAGGTGAAGCAAGAGGAGCATGAAGGGAGCACTAGGTGAACGACGAAGCGAAGATTACGAATCAAGCTATTGATGATCGCGGCACGAACGAAACCGAAGGCCGCGCCATTCTCAAGCGGCTGCGCGACACAGGCTTCGACGGCAGCGACGAACAATTAGCCGTCGCATTGGGACGCCCTCTGGAAGAAGTCCAGGGTTGGACTGGCGGCGCTGAACCCGTTGACGATGACGTGATAATGAAAGCGCGCGGCATTGCGAAAGAACGAGGGCTGGAGATCGAATAAAAGCAGTGATAAGTGATGAGTGATAAGTGATAAGAGAGAGAAGAAGCTGATAGCTGACAGCTATCAGCTAATAGCTTTTGACTTCAGAATCCAGACTTTCTTATCACTTATCACTCATCACTTATCACTTATCACGCTATGAATAAAAAGATCGAGCAGGCGGCGCAGGCTCTTTTCGAGTCTTACGGTGGCGAAGGCGTTAAGATTCATCACCTTGATCGTCGTCCTCTGCCTTCGCACGCAGAGATCATACGCGTGCTCGTCACCATGCACGAGTTGCTGTTCCCCGGCTACATAGGGGCGCAAGGGTTGACGGGAAAAACCTTGCGCGAGCGCGTAGAGTCGCGCGTGAGTTGGCTCTACGAGGTGATGACAGAGCAGATAAGCCGCGCGATTGATCACGGCACGAAGATTGGCGAGGCTTGCCGCGTCACAGACCGCGAGGCGGGCGACTGCGCTGCCAGCTTTCTAGCGGAACTCCCGCGCATACGCGAAATTCTTGCGACCGACGTGCAGGCGGCCTACGATGGCGACCCTGCGGCCAATTGCGTGGACGAAATAATCTTCAGCTATCCGAGCATCTACGCCGTGATGGTCTATCGTCTTGCGCACGAGCTTCACAAGATGAGAGTGCCTCTTTTGCCGCGCATCATGACCGAGCACGCGCATCACCGCACAGGGATAGACATTCATCCGGGCACGGAGATTGGCTCGTCCTTCTTCATAGATCACGGCACGGGCGTAGTCATAGGCGGCACAGCTATTCTTGGCAACAACGTCAAGCTCTATCAGGGCGTGACCATAGGCGCGTTTTCGTTCGACAAAGACTCGGACGGTGAATTGGTTCGCAACACCAAACGCCATCCTACGCTCGAAGACGACGTAGTGGTTTACGCAGGGGCAACCATACTCGGCGGCGACACAGTGATAGGGCGCGGCTCCGTCATAGGCGGCAACGTCTGGCTCACGCATTCAGTCCCACCCGGCACGCGCGTTCTTCAAGACTCACCCAACTTGAGAATCATCACGCCCGAAGAGGCAGCAGCATCCTGAAGTTGAAATCCTGTCTTATTCATTCACACACGGCGGCAATCGTTTCGACTATCGTGTGTGCTACAATTCGTTGTCAAAGGTTGATGGATTAACCGAGGACGCATGACAACTATCACACTCGATTTACCTGACGAAGTGGCGGAACAACTCAAGATTGATCCCCAACAGCTTTCAGCTTTGATCCGCGAAGCTATCACCGCCAGAACTGCGAAGCATACACCGGACGCTACAGCCTCGAAGACAGAGATTCCCGTTTATCAAGAGTTGGTTGACTTTTTGACATCCAGCCCTTCAACCGAACAGATCATAGCGTTCAAGATTTCGGCGGAAGCACAGGAGCGCCTTAACGATCTACTATACAAGAACCGCGAAGAAGTTCTGACACAGAACGAGCGTACGGAATTAGAAACCTACCTACATCTGAGCCAACTCATCACACGACTCAAAGCGCGCGCGCGCAACGGTCAGCCATTTATTAGCTAACATATTTCATGCCCCGCCCTCATATCCCCAACGCGCTGCGCCGTCTGGTCATAGAGCGTGCGCGCGGGCTTTGCGAATACTGTCTTGTGCATCAAGACGACCGTCCTGAATCGCATCAAATAGATCATATTCTCGCACTCAAGCATGGAGGCGAAACTGTTAACGATAACCTAGCTCTCGCTTGCGCTGTTTGTAATAACTACAAGGGTGCAGACCTTGCTTCGATTGATCCGTTTGACCGTTCAATCGTGCCGCTTTTTAATCCACGCACACAAAACTGGCACGACCATTTTCGACTTGACGCTGCTCGCATCATAGGCCTCACGCCAACGGGGGACGCGCGACGGCGGAGTTGTTACATCTCAACGATGAAGAACGCTTATACGAGCGCCAGGAATTGATGACCGCGAATCGCTATCCACCGGGAAATTAATTGCGTAGAAGCGGCTGCATTCAATCACATACTTTCAAAAAAGCGACTCTTATCAGCTTTATATTTTCAAATCGGCCTACCATTTTTTAGCTTTCGCTGATTGTGTTAGAGTAAACAGAAAGAGGTGAAAGCAGGCACAAGGAAAAGGGCGCAGAGGGTTAGGACGCGCATGCGCTACGAGCGTAGACGTTTGAAGCGCGTCTCGCGCACGGCCACGCTTGGCGGCCTCTTCCTATCCTTCCTTAAAGTCGGGTTGACGGGATTCGGCGGCGGCCTTGCCGTCATAGCCCAGATAAGAACTCTTACAGTTTTCACGCGCGATTGGTTGACAGACCGCGAGTTCGCAGAAGGTTTCGCGCTCGCGCAGAGTTTGCCGGGCACGAACTCTGGCAACACTGTCACGTACATTGGTCTGCGTCTTCGCGGTGTCAAGGGCGCGTGCGTCGCAATGGTAGGCTTCATACTGCCTTCCATGATGATGATGATTGCGCTCGCAATTCTGTATCGTCATCTGCGTTACCTGCCCGACACGGATCGTCTTTTTCGTGGCTTGAACGCTGCGGTCGTCGCGCTCATCCTGGTGACCGCGTGGCGCATGGGGCGCAACACTCTTACCAAACCCTGGCAATGGTACATGGCCGTCCTCTCATGCCTTATAGTCACAATCTTCAACGCTACGCTCATCGAAGTTGTACTGTCGGCTGGCTTGATAGGTATCTACATTGACTCTATCGCCGAGCCGCGATGGCAGCGTTGGCGCAGAATCGCGCGCGTAGCTGCGCGCCGTCGCGCTCGCCGTGTCGAACTCAGAAGGAAGAATTTCGTCGGCGGATACATCACGCGCGCCGTTGCAGAAGAACGTCTTGATCGCATCAAGGCCAAGAGGCGCAAGGCGAAAGCCCAGAGTACGCGTGCAAGACAGGCCATTGGCGAGGGCGACATGGAAGCTATAGGGGCGCAAGATTTGTCGGACGCTTTGATGAAGACGGAAAGCATCGTGCAGGATGATGCTTTTTCAGACGAGGAAGAAGTTTCATTCGATGAAGTCGCTTCAACGGATAAATCTGACGGGCGATTCTCTTTCGTCCCTTTCATCGCGGCAGGCATGCCTATACTGGCGAAGCTGGGTCTGCTCGTCACGCTATCCGTTATCTTTCTGCGAATCGGTGCGATAACTTTCGGTGGCGGCTTCGTTATGATTCCCCTGATCGAAGCCGAAGTGGTGGATTCTAATCACTGGCTCACGCACCAGGAGTTCGTTGACGCAACTGCGCTGGGACAGATAACGCCCGGCCCCGTACTCATCACCGCGACCTTCATAGGCTATCGCGTCGCCGGAACACTGGGCGCTCTCGTTGCAACCTTGAGCGTCTTTCTACCGGCCTTCTTGATGACGATTGCTGCCGGGTCGTCGCTCAGAAAATTTCGCGCGAACCGGCAGGTGCAGGCTTTCCTGCGCGGCGTAACTCCGGCGGTCGTTGGCCTACTGGTCGCCGCAGCCGTGAGCATAGGGCGCGCAGGCATTCATACATGGGTAGGACTTGCGATGGCTCTTGCAGCCATTTACATTCTCATACGCTTTCGCGTCAACGCCGTCTGGGTCATCTTCGGTGCCGGACTTTTGCGCTTTCTGCTGGGCTACGTGTTTGGATGAAGAAGTCAAAAGTAAAAAGGTAAAAGGCAAAAGGGATAAGGATGAAAGAAATTCTATTACTCTTTCCTAATCTGAAAAAGTGTCTTCATCCGCACTTTTGACTTTTTACTTTTACCTTTTGACTTCACTTTTGCCTTTTACCTTTTTACTTTTGCCTTTCTTTATTGTCCGAAGATAAAGCATTAGTGCAGTACAATGTATGGAAACTGCGCCGCGATTATCATCGTAAAAATTTTCCCGCCGACACCAAACACGCTCGCATCTCTCTCTTTTCAAAATAGTTCTCTCAAGTCCCGAATCATAAAGATGAAGCCGGAGACGGGCTGGCATGTAGCTTGCCGTCTCTTCTGTTGAAAATAGAGCAAAGGTTTTTCTTCTCCAAAACCCTGGCTCTACTTTTGACTCGCACCGTACATTGAAGGAGGTTTTGAAAATGGGACTGCCGAATAAAGATGAGATGGAAGGCAAATGGGATCAAGCTAAGGGGACTGTGAAAGAGAACGTTGGACGAGCCGCTGGCGACAGAGAGATGGAATCAGAAGGTGCTGCGGATCGCGCCGGAGGCAACTTGCGTGAAGGCTTCGGCACTGCGCGACGCAAAGTCGGCGAAGCCGTCGAAGACATGGGCGAAGACATTGGTCATTGAAGAGGCCAGCAACAAAAAACCGGTGATAAGTGATGAGTGATGAGTGATAAGAAAAAGCTTTCCTCTTATCACTCATCACTTGTCACTTATCACTGTTTTTTACTCCTGCTTGATGTGCTCGCCGCCCAGATCGTCAAGAAGCTTTTCGAGTTTGTCTGCCTCTTCCTCGCTTCTCGCTTCAACGCCGAGCAGTATGCCGCCGCTTTGCAAGCCCGCATCGTAAACTTTGGCGCGATGCTCTGGGATGCCTGCGCCAACGAGCGCGCCTATCACGCCGCCCGTAGCAGCGCCTGCACCTGCGCCCGCAGGCAGCTCAGCTCTTTCGGTCTTTAACGGCACGAACGCGAACGGTACGTGGAGTCTCTACATTGTTGACGATCTCTCCGGCGACGGCGGGATGATCGCGGGCGGCTGGTCGTTGACGATCACGACGACCTGTCCGGCTACGACGGCCGGGCAGTTGATCATCTCTGAGTTTCGTCTGCGCGGCGCGGCCGGC
>Ga0209027_1000040_pt1 | contig 32465 bp, 42 predicted proteins | sample GraSoi013_1_20cm_3_FD_185821 | JGI IMG/M metagenome (GOLD analysis project Ga0209027, IMG submission 185821) | Grasslands soil microbial communities from the Angelo Coastal Reserve, California, USA - Sample 09_27_2013_1_20cm (SPAdes) (version 2) | ecosystem: Environmental > Terrestrial > Soil >...
GTCGAAAGCGTCAGGTCGCTGGCCAAGACGAAAAAGCTGGAGCTCAGCGCCGCCGTCTCACCCGAGGTCGGACGGGTCTTCGCCGATGGCCCCAAGCTCAAGCAGGTGCTGCTGAACCTGCTGGGCAACGCGATCAAATTCACCGAGTCCGGCAGCGTTCGGGTGACGGCCGAGCGTCAGGGCGCCGAGCTGCTGATCAGCGTGCGCGATACCGGCATCGGCGTCCCGGCGGACGACGTGGAGCGGATCTTCGAAAGCTTTCAGCAGGGCAACAGCGGCATCAGCGGCAAGTACCAGGGAACCGGGCTCGGGCTGGCCATCTCGCAGCAACTGGTGGAGATGCACGGCGGTCGAATCTGGGTCAAGAGCGCGCCCGGGCATGGGAGCACGTTCACCTTCACGATCCCACAACGAGCCTTACCCGAAGCAATCGACCTGACCAGTGCCGCGTGAGAATCGAGCGACGCCGTGATGCGGTCAGCCAAGCAGCCCGCTGATCAGCGCGATGGCGACAAGGACCATGACCCCGGCGGCGGCGAACTGCAGAGGCCGCTGGGGAACCCAGGCACCGAGCCGATTTCCCAGCCCGACCGCGATGCCGGCCACGGTCCACAGGGCGAGCGTGGCGGACACGAAAATGACGACCGCCGATTGATACCGCGCCTGCAGGGCCGCCGTGGCCAGCTGCGTGAGGTCGCCCCACTCGGCGACGAAGACGACCGTAAACGCGGTCACGAACGGGTGTCGATGGCGCCGCTCCTCGCGTTCGAGTTCGTGCTGGTCATTGGACTCCCCGCGCTTCATGAGGTTTTGTCGAACGAGGATGGTGGCCATCACGAGGAACAGGACGCCGGCGCCGATCCGGATCGGTTCGCGGGGAAGCAAGCCGAGTAATGAGCCGGCCGCCACGGCGACGGCACTCTGGATCACGAAGGCGGCCGCCGCCCCCAAAAAGACGGGCAGTGCGCGGTGGCGGGTCGCCAGGACCAGCGCCGCCAGTGCCGTCTTGTCCGGCAGCTCGAGCAAGAAGATGAGGGTGAAGACGGTCAGGCCCAGGCCCAATGCATGGGTCACGGGAGGAGTCTAGCGGCGGCTTGCGTCGATCAGTGGAGCCAGAGCGGGAAAGAGAGGACGAAGACCAGCAGGCCCAGTGCCAGGGTGCGCATCCTCATCCCGCCAGGGCCATCGGCTCCTGGCCGGCCGGATAGTTGACCTTGGCCCCGAAGCGATAGCCGACCCCGCGCTTGGTCTGGATATAGACCGGCTTGCTGGGATTTGGTTCGATCTTGCTGCGCAACCGCGAGATGTGCACCCGCAGCCCTTCCTCGTACGCCTCTTCGTCGCCGGCCCAGGCCTTGGCCAGGAGCGTCTCGTTGGTGACGACCCTGCCGGCGTTGCGGACCAGGAGGAAAAGCAGCTTGGATTCGGTCGGCGTCAGGGTCACCTGCTGGCCCTTGACCCGAGCCCAATGCTGCACGAAGTTGATCTGTAGATCCTGATCGATGACGACCTCCGGCTGCTCGACGCCGGCGGACTCGCCGTAGCGGCGCAGCACGCGCTGCACCCGGGCGACCAGTTCTTCTTTCTCGAACGGCTTCACGATGTAGTCCTCGGCGTACATCTGCAGGCCCTCGACCTTGCTCTCAACCGCGGCGACGGCGCTCAAGATCACGATTGGGACGTCGAGGTGGCTCTTGATCCGGCGGCACAGCTCGAAGCCGTCCATCTCCGGCATCATCAGGTCGACGACGACCAGGTGCGGGATGCCCTCGTGCAGTTTGCGCAGGGCCTCGGGTCCGCTGCCCGCCGTCATGACTTCATAGCCGGCGTGCTCGAGGATCCGCTTGAGGATCTCCCGGGCCATGGCGTCGTCGTCGACGATCAGAATCCGGTAGCGGTTGACGATGTTTAACCCCTCTCTTCCGGCCGCCATCGCGCGTCGCGCTGCGGACCGGCCACCATGGATTTGGACCTGCGGCTGCTGGCTCAGGTCCGACTGGAGAGCCGGCAATGATATATGGCCCTCGTCATGCATTTCCTTACGATTCCTCTTTACGATGTGATGACTCTTGTCGCGTCAGGGTCACACCAGCAAGCGCACACCGGGTGACGATCTCACCTTAAAGAGGATGGCTTACGGCCGCCGTTACACGGCCGTTCCGCAGAGAAGAAAGAGGCGCGAGCGGTGCCTCTCGCGCCCCTTTGCGGCAAGCCTAGGGCCAGTGTCGAGCGCGTGAATCGGTCGCACGGACCAATCAAGGCAGGCTGAACGGCAAGGCCCCCACCCTGCCCTCCCCCAGAGGGGGAGGGAAAAAATGGCGGCCGGCGGGGGAGGGAGGGAGGCGGTAAAATCTCCTTCGCCCTCGCCCGGGTGGTGAAACTGGTAGACACGCAGCTTTGAGGGGGCTGTGAGCGCAAGCTTGTAAGGGTTCAAATCCCTTCCCGGGCAGAGCCTCCATCAGCGTGAGCCTCAGCACCCTGTATTTGCGCCTTCGCTATCCGCGCCATCGATTCGGACCAGGATTCCGCGGCCCGCTGCGGCTGCGTATCCGTGGCGGGGGCCGGGTCACCTTCGGGCGCGATGTGTCCATCAGCAATGCGTCGGGCCGCACCGCCCTGCTCACCTTTGGCCCGGACGCTCGCATCGAGATCGGTGACCGGGTCGAAATCGACGGCGCCGGGCTGATGTCCGCCAGCACGATTGTGGTCGGCGACGACGCCATCCTCGGGCCGTGCCTCATCGTCGACACGGACTTTCACGCGATCGGCCGGGCGCGACGCCAGCCTGGAGAATCCGCGAGCCGCCGGCCGATCCGGATCGGCCGTCAAGCCTGGATCCAGGGCAAATCCACCATCCTCAAGGGCGTGTCGGTCGGTGACGGGGCGGTGGTGCGTTGGGGATCACTCGTGACCGCTGATGTCGCCGCTGGTGCGGTGGTGATGGGAAACCCGGCGCTCGAGGTCGACGAGCGCTAGGCGCCGATGACGGCGCCCTGGATGTTGCAGTAGGTGTTCCGCACCTGGTTGCCAAGGACGATCAGTGTCACCAGCACGACGATGACGATCAAGCACATGATGAGGGAGTACTCGATCAGGGCCTGGCCATTCTCACTGTCACGCCAGCCAAAGAGCATCCGGATGCGTGCAGCAAGCAGTGTGATCATCTTTTCTTACCTCAGGCGAGCGCCGTTGTAGCCCGAGTATGAGCCGTATAACGCGTTGAAGCCTTGCTTTCAGACGGGTCGTGCCCCGATCGTGGCCGTTTCGTAACGGTTAGCGGGTGCTCGAGCGCTGCACGAGATAGGTGACCACGGCCAGGTATTCCTCGGAGTCGGCCGAACCCACCCACCGGGTATCGTCCGTCGTCCGTCCGAAGAGGGCGAAGAGTTCGCTCAACGTCAGCTTCTCAGACATGTTGATACCTAGTTTGTACTTAACCTAACACGAAGAGTATCATAAGTGGCGTAGGCGGCGCCAGCCTCAGCGGCCGTTGTTCCGCTGAACTAGGTAAAGGACGACGGCCAGGTATTCTTGCGAATCCGCCGAAGCCACCCAGCGGGTATCCTCGGCCTGGCGGCCGAAAAGGCTGAAGACATCCGACATCGTGAGTCGCTGTGGCTCTTCCAGCATGGTCGTCCACGGGGGGCTCCCCGATGCAGGTGAAACGACTGGCTGTGCGCGATCCTTTCACGCAGAGTGACGAGCCGGCCACGAGTCGGCAGAAGGGTATCCACGAGATTAGGCAGACCCTCGCTGGGTACAATCCGGGCAGGTCAGATGTTGTTCTTGGATTGGCATTACCTGCTCTACGTGGCGCTGCCAATCATGGCGCTGAGCTTCATCGCGAGCAGCTGGGTCAAGAGCACCTACCGGCGCTACTCGCAAGTGCGCAACTCGAGCGGGATGTCCGGGGCCGACGTGGCGCGCCGGATCTTGACCGGCGCCGGCCTGAACGACGTGACGGTGCAGGTCATCGACGGCGAGCTGAGTGACAACTACGACCCCCGCACCAAGACGCTGAACCTCTCGAGGGAGGTCGCGACCGGCAGCTCGGTGGCCGCCGAAGCGGTCGTCGCCCACGAGATCGGCCATGCCCAGCAGGACCGACAGGGCTACTTCGCGATGCGCTGGCGCTCCGATCTGGTGCCGGCCGCGAATCTCGGTTCGCAGGCGGGTCCGTTCATCGTGATCGCCGGTATCCTACTGTCGGCCTTTACCGGAAGCGTGATCGGGTTCTACGTGGCGCTGGCGGGCCTGGCGCTGTTCGCCGCGGTCGTCGCCTTTCAGCTCATCACGACCCCGGTCGAGTTGAACGCGAGCCGGCGGGCGCTCCGCTTGCTCGCCGACAACGGCGTGATCTTTCCCGAAGAACAGGAGGGTGCGCGCCGGATGCTCCGCGCCGCCGCCTTCACCTACTGGGTGGCCCTGTTTGCCGGCCTGCTGACCCTGCTGTATTACGCGTCGATCGTTTTCGGAAACCGCCGCAATAACTGACCGGGCGCCGTTCGCCACGACCGATCCGGCAGAGGTCCGATCCCGGCTTACGGCGATGGGGGAGGCCCCGTATCGTGGCGACCAGGCCGGGCAGTGGTTCTGGCAGAAGCTGGCTCCGTCGTTTAGCGCGATGCGAACACTGCCGGTATCGGTTCGGCGTCATCTCGAGGAGACCTACGCCTTCAGCACGGTGACGCCACATGCCAAACGGGTGGCCGACAACGGCCAGACCGTCAAATATCTCTTCCGGTTGGCGGACGGGCGGACGATCGAGACGGTGGTGATGCAATACGATGCCAGCGCGCGGTCAAGGGCGCGCACCACCATCTGCATCAGCTCGCAGGTTGGTTGCCCGATCGGCTGCACCTTCTGCGCCACCGGACGTTCAGGCTTCGACCGCAATCTCAACCAGGCCGAGATCGTCGACCAGTTCCTGATGGCCAGCCGTGACCTCGCCGAAGGGCAGCGCTCCCTGACCAACGTCGTCTTTATGGGGATGGGGGAGCCGCTCAACAACTACGCGGCAGTGGTGGGCGCGATCCGCCGCTGGGCCGGGCCGGACACCCTCAACTTCAGTCCACGGCGGGTGACTATCTCGACGATCGGGCTGGTTCCCTTCATCGAACGGCTCGGGGCCGAAGGACTGCCCGTCAATCTGGCGATTTCTCTGCACGCGCCCGATGACGAACTGCGGACCAGCATGATCCCGGTGAACCGGAAATATCCGATCGCGGCCATCGTTGGAGCCGCTCGAGCCCACGCCGAGCGAACCGGCCGGCGGGTCAGTTATGAGTACGTGCTGCTCCAGGGTGTGAACGACAGTGTCGAGCAGGCGCGACGGTTGGCAGCGCTCGTCAAGCACCGTCTCAGTCACGTCAACCTGATTCCGATGAACCCGGTCGAAGGCAGCCCGCTCGCGCCGCCCTCGAAGCAGCGGGCGCAAGCGTTTCAAGCGACCCTGCAGGCAGCCGGCATTTCGACGACGATCCGGGCAACCCGAGGCCTGGACATTGATGCCGCCTGCGGCCAGCTGCGCGCCCGCCAGCCGCAGACGGTCCTGTCGCCGGCCTGATGCCGGCCCTTTTAGGCGTCTTCTTTGATGCCGGGAATACCCTGGTGGTTGAGGAGCCGGGTAAGCACCTGTGGGAAATGGCGATCACGCCGCTCCCCGGTGCCCTCGAGGTGCTGGCGGCGCTCAAGTCCCGCTACCGGTTGGGCGTGATCTCCAACACGGTCGGGTCGGGGGACGCCGAGCTCGCCGCGGCGCTGGACAAGGCCGGGTTGCGGAGTCTGATCGACGCGCTGGTCACCTCGAGGGATTTTGGAAGCGCCAAGCCCGATCCGGCCATCTACGTCGAGGGTGCACGCCGATTGGGGGTCCCGCTGGAGACGACCTGCATGGTTGGCGACCGGCTCGACACGGACATCGCCGGGGCGCTCAACGCGGGCATCCCCGCGGTCTGGTTGAAACATCCGGGAGCGGTCCTCACCGGCGGCCCCGCGCCGACCCACATCATTACCCGACTCGGCGAGTTACCCGCGTGGCTGGAGACCGTGAACGTGCCGCCCGTCTCGTCCTCGTGACACGCTCGTTTTCGGCGACGAAGGGATTGGCGTCCCGGCGTCGATATACTCAGGAAGCTCGATGAAACGACTCTTTCTGAGCCTCTTGACGATGGTCGCCGTGGCGGCCTGCGCCTCGCCGTTGGCCAAGGCCGAGACCCCGCAGCAGGCGCTCGCCGGCGCCGCACAACGCGCGAGCCAACTCCACTCGGCCAAGTTCGACATGCAGGCCAACGTCAACATGACGTTCCCCCCGCAGATGGGTCAGATTTTCGGCCAAACCGGCTCGTCCTCGGGCTCGATGACCGTCGCGGTAACCGGGAACGGTGAGGCGCAATTCCCCGATCGCTATCACGCCGTCATGAGCGTCAAAATGGGCGGGCTTTCGCTGGCGACCGAAATTGTCGTCGCCAACGGCAAAGCCTACGTAAAGAATCCGCTGACCCAGAAATGGGAGGTCTCGCCACAATCGGGCAGCCTGACGGATCAGTTGGGCCAGCCCGACCCACTTTCCTACGACCAGTTCCTGAAGAACGTGAAGTCGGTCAAGGACCTGGGCGACACGACGCAGGCCGGCGCCAGCGTTCATCACTACAGCTTGACCCCGGACAAAGACAAACTGATCGCCAGCCTGAACAAGCTCGGCAAGAATCCCCAGGCCGCGGCCGCGATGAAACAGGTGCTGGATAGCGGCACGATGGCGGTCGAGGTCTGGTTTGGAAAGGACGATCACCTGGTCCGCCGGATGTATGTCAACCTGGACTACAACATCGACCTCAGCCAGTTGATGGGCTCGCTGGGAGCATCGGCCGGCGCATCGGCTAGCCGCTTGCCGGCCGGTTCGACCATCCACGCCACCGCCCAGGTGACCATCAACTATCACGACTTCGACGCGCCGGTTACGATCAACGTCCCGACCGTCTCCTAGTGCTGGTCGCGCCGTCGCTGTTATCGGCCGACTTCAGCCGGCTGGGGGAGGAAGTCGCAGCCCTCGAGCAGGCCGGCGCCGACTGGGTGCACTTCGACGTGATGGATGGACACTTCGTTCCACCGATCACGATCGGGCCGCGCACGGTCGAACATTGCCGACGCTACGCGAAGCTGCCCTTTGACATCCACTTGATGATCGAGAACCCCGAGCGCACCATCGAGGCTTTTCGCGACGCCGGCGCCAACAGCCTGTCGGTCCACGTCGAAGCGACCCGGCACATCCACCGGGTGCTGGACACAATTCGCAAGGCCGGTCTGCGTCCGGGGGTCTGTCTGAATCCCGGCAGCCCCCTCGTCCTCGTCGAGCCGGTGCTGAAGGACGCCGACCTGCTGGTCATGATGTGCGTCAATCCCGGCTGGGGTGGTCAGACATTCATCGACGGCAGCCTGGATCGGATCAAGGCGGCCCGGACCCTGCGGGACCGGCTCAATCCCAAACTCGACATCGAGATCGACGGCGGCGTCAACGCGGAAACCGGCCGCCAGTCGATCGCGAATGGTGCCACCGTGCTGGTGGCGGGCAGTTTCGTCTACAGCCACTCGCAGGGGAAGAAGGCCGCGATCGAGGAATTGCGGTAAAGCGACGGTAACCCGGCCCTGCCCGCAAGCGGGGATGGAGATTCGGGTTACACGGTTCGTGACGCTTGCGGCACGACGCTCCCTGCGGGCCGTCGGCACCCGGATCGATCTCCGCGACGTCCGGCTTCGCCGCGTCGGGCTCACGCTGGCGATCAGCATCGGGCTGCTGGCCCTGGCCCTCCACGTGCCGTCTTTCCTCCCGTCGGGCGCCGACCTCACGAACAGCAGCCAGCGTGCCTACGCCGGCAACATCTGGCAAGAGACCCAGACCAGCCTGGCGCTGGTCGCGATCGTGCTTCCCTGGCTGGTGTACGCGCTGCTCTGGGAAGGGACGGCCTGGGGCCGGCGGATCCTCCTCCTGGTGGCCACGGCCGGGGTAGTCGGCACGACCTGGCTGGCGCTGCTCAGCGCCGAAAGCTATTCCGCACTCCCGCGCGAGGTCGCCGACGTCGTCGACCATGTCCAGGGCCGCACCATCTGGCTGCAGGGAGGCGCCAGCTACTACCTGGTGCTGTCCGATGCCGAGCTACGATCCGCTCAGCCGTGGCTTCGCTCCGGGATCCCGGTCACCTTATGGATCTCGCCGCGGGGGCACGTGGGATCGGTCGCCGAGGATTCGTCGGGCGGGCCGCCCGAGAACTAGACCGACTTCGCCTGCGTCCGAAGGCAGCGCGTGCAGACCATGGCGGTCTGCAAACGGCCGCTGATCGTCACCCGGGCTTTGTGCAGATTGGGCATGAAGCGACGCTTCGTGCGCACTTTCGAGTGGCTCACGTTATGCCCGTATTGGGGCCCCTTGCCGCAGATCGCGCAACGTTGTGCCATGGTGTTGGTTTGCTTCGATGCCCCGGAGTCATCGCGTATGATTGGGGCGAAATCAGCGTCACATAGTAGCACACGTATGGACTCAAAGACGAAGGCCAACCCGCCACGGACCGGGAAGCCGCCGAGGACGCTGATCCAGGCCAGAGACCTCGGGCGGATCGAAGTCTCGCGCCACGTCGTTGCCACCATCGCCGGCCATGCAGCCGCCGGATGCTACGGCGTCGTCGCGATGGCCGCCCGCGGACTGCGCGACGGCCTTGCCGAGCGGCTGCACCGCGACAAGCTGCACCGCGGCGTCGAGGTCGAGGTCCGGGAGGACGGCATCGCCGTCTCGCTCTATGTCATCGTCGAGTACGGCACACGGGTCTCGGAAGTCGCCCACAACCTCTCGAACGCCGTCCGGTATTCGGTCGAGCGGACCCTCGGGTTGCCCGTGGTCGAGGTCAACGTCAACGTCCAGGGCATCCACATAAGCGGCGGCAGCGGCAGCTGAGACGGCTACCCTAACCGGCGCCCCGACCATGCCCATCACCGAGTGCGACGGCCGGCTGTTCAAGGAGGCCCTGCTGGGCTCGCTGGCCTGGCTCACGATCAACCGGGATGAGGTGGATGCCCTCAATGTTTTCCCCGTCCCGGACGGCGATACCGGGACCAACATGCTGTTGACGCTGCAGTCCGCCGTCGAGGACATCCGCGGGCTGGATGAGCCCAACCTCTCCGCCATGGCCAAGCGCGCCTCGCACGGCGCGCTCATGGGGGCACGCGGCAATTCGGGCGTGATCCTGTCCCAGATTTTCCGCGGCTTCTGTATGGGTATCGGCTCGCACGCCTCGGTCGATGCGAAGGGGCTGGCCCGGGCTTTTCGCGAAGGCGCCGACGTCGCCTATCGGGCCGTGATCAGACCGACCGAAGGCACCATGCTGACGGTGGCGCGTGAAGCTGCGGCCGGTGCTGAGGCCGAGGCCGCGCAGACCACTGACCTGACCCAGGTCGTGCGAGCCGCCTGCGAGGCAGCGGCGACGGCGGTCGAACGAACGCCCGAGCAGCTGCCCATCCTCAAGCAGGCGGGCGTCATCGACGCCGGCGGCTTCGGGCTGCAACTGATCCTCGATGGGTTTCTGAAGCGCATGCTGGGGGAGGAGCTGGCCACATTCGAGCGGCCGGCCACGCAACACGCGCGACCCAAGGAGGTGCAGGCGCCCTCTGAGGGTTGGGGTTACTGCACCGAGTTCATCATCAACGGCGAGAAGCTGCCGGTTGATGATGTCCGGAAAGAAATCCAGCGACAGGGGGACTCGGCGCTGGTCGTCGGTGACGACTCTGCCATCAAGGTCCACGTGCACACCCACGAGCCGGCCGTCGTGATCGGCTACGCGAGCGGTGTCGGACGGCTCACCCGCCTCAAGGTCGATGACATGTCGTCGCAGCATCACCGCCTGCAGGGCGAGAGCATCCGCCGTCCGGCGAGCACGAAACATCTCGCGGTGGTGGCCGTGGCCAGCGGCGACGGCTTCCGCCGAATCCTCGAAAGCCTCGGGGTCGATTCAGTCGTCGGCGGCGGACAGTCGATGAATCCGTCGACGGAGGACATCCTGGCCGCGGTCGAGTCGGTGCCCTCCAACGACGTCCTCCTGCTGCCCAACAATGGCAACGTGATCATGACCGCCCAGCAGGTTGCCGAGCTGAGCAAGAAGCGGGTGCGGGTCGTCCCCTCGCGCAGCCTGCCGCAGGGGATCGCGGCCCTGTTCGCTTTCGACTTCAGCGCCAATCTCGAGGCCAATGCCAATGCGATGTCGCACGCGCTCGGCCAGGTCCAAACCATCGAAGTGACGCGGGCGGTCCGGGCCTCCGAGGTGGACGGCCTGAAGATCGCCGAAAACGACGTCATCGGGTTGCTCAACGACCGCATCGTCGACGCCGGCGCGTCGCCCGAAACCGTCGTTCAGTCGGTCCTCAAACGCATCGATGCCGGCAACGTGGGCACCGTTACGATCTACGCCGGTGCCGACGCCCCCGAGACCGAGCGCGAGGCCCTCTGCACGGCGATCGCCAAACAGTTCCCAAAAGCGTCGATCGAGTTGCAGTCCGGCGAGCAGGCGCTCTACCCCTACGTGGTCGCCGTCGAGTAGACGCCGGACCTGCGCAACCCGCTAGAGCAGCTGCAGCACGTTGGACACCACGGCCACGGCAGTCAGCCAGGCCGCGACCTGATAGGCGTGCCAGACCCGCGGCTTTTGCCGGTATAGCAGCATCAGGATGGCGAGCAGCACGGCGACCGCTGTTCCCTTGATCGCATAGGCGACCAGCTCCCCCTGGGTGGCGATCACCGGCGCCATGACGTGGTTGAGCTCGGCGTGCTGCAGGGCGAGCCCGATGTGGGTGGTGAGCGAATCCATCACCTGAAAGCCGACAAAGCCGGCCAGGATCAGCGCCTGGTTGAGGCGCGAATTGAGGCTGTTTGGGAGCACCACAGCATCTACAGGTGTAGCAGGCCAGCGCTGCGCGGCACCTAACGAAAACGCGCCTGTTGCTCCCTCGTGATGGGAGCGGACCGGTGACTATACTCCTGTCGTGGTCCGGATCGTTACCGATTCCACGGCGGACCTCAGCGAGGATCAACAGCGGGCCGCCGGCATCACCGTTGTGCCGCTCAACGTTCGCTTCGGGGACCAGGTCTTCAAGGACCACGTGGACCTCACCGGCGATGATTTCTTCGACAAGCTGAAGACTTCGCCGCAACTGCCCAAAACCTCGCAACCGCCGGTGGGGGCGTTCGAGGAGGTGTTTCGGCGCCATCGCGAGGCGGGCGACGAGGTGGTGACGGTGACCATCTCCAGCAAAGTCTCGGGGACCTACGGCGCCGCCGAGATGGCCGCCAAGTCGGTCGACGGCGGCCAGATCGAGGTAATCGACTCGCTGACGGCGTCGATGGCGCTGGGGTTCCTGGCGCTGGAGGGTGCGAAGCTGGCGAAGACCGGGGCCGGGCGCGCCGCGGTGGCCGACCGCATCAGATCGCTCGTTCCCAAGGCGCGCGTGCTGGCCGCCATCGACACCTTGACCTACCTCGAACGGGGCGGCCGGATCGGCCGGGCGCGCGCGCTGCTTGGCTCGCTCCTGAATTTCAAGCCGCTAATCACCCTCCAGGATGGCGAAGTCGCGCCACTCGGTCGGGCCAGGGGGCGGGTGCAAGCCATCGACCGCCTCGTGGAACTCTTGGGCCGGGATGGCCAGCTGAGCAACCTGGCGGTGCTCCACGGCGCCGCCCTGGCCGACGCCGAGCGGCTTCGGGAGCGCGTGGCCGGCAGCTACCCCGGACTCGACATCCCCCTGACAGAGACCGGGGCCGTGATCGGCACCTACACCGGCCCGGGCGTGATCGGTTTCACCTACCTGATCGCCTGATCGTGCCACGGCTGTCGCTCGACGACCCGGTGACCGCCATCACCGGGATCAACACGGCCTACGGCGGCAAGCTGGAGCGGGTGGGCGTGAAGACGGTCCGCGATCTCCTGCTCTACTTCCCCCGAAAACACCGCGACTTTGGGAACGTAACGCCAATCGCCTGGGTCCGGCCCGGGATGCAAACCACCGTCCGGGCGCGCGTCTACCACATCGCGCGGCAGCTCACGCCGCGCAAGCACATGCAGATCGCCCGGGCGACGGTTTCCGACGATTCCGGTCAGCTGAATGTGGTGTGGTTCAACCAGCCCTACATCGCCAACTACCTCCGTGAGGGAGATCAGATTTTCCTCGCGGGTGAGGTCGACCTCAACGGCGGCCTGGTGATGAAGAACCCCGAATATGAAAAGGTCTCCAGCGACCCGAGCCACGCGGCCCGGATCGTGCCGATCTACCCGGAGACAAGAGGCCTTACGTCGCGCTGGCTTCGTCCTAAGATCCGGCCGCTGCTCTGGCTGGCCGACCAGCTCGACGAGGTGCTCCCTGCTGAGATCCTGGCGCGCCGTGGCTTCATGCCCCGGGCAGCCGCCGTCAAGCAGGTCCACTTTCCGGAATCGATGGAAGCCCTCGAGCGGGCCCGCGACCGGTTCGAATTTGAAGAGATCTTCCTCAACCAGGTCGCGGTGCAACAGGCGAAACGGGCCCGCAAATCGCACGCCGCCGACCCCATCCCGTTCGATGAAGCCACGGCGCGAGCATTCGTCGCGGCGCTTCCCTTCAAGCTCACCAACGCCCAGCGCAGCGCGGCCTGGCAGATCCTCAAGGACGTGGCCCGGCCGGAACCGATGAACCGCTTGCTGGAGGGCGACGTCGGGTCAGGGAAGACCGTGGTGGCGGCGATGGCCATGCACCACGTGGCACGTGCGGGGTTCCAATCGATGCTGCTGGCGCCGACCGAGATCCTGGCGCGGCAGCACGCCGACGTCGTCGAGTCCCTGTTGCGGCCATTTGGAATCGTGGTCGGCATGCTTTTGGGAAGCACGCCGGCCGCTGCCCGACGCGCCTTGCTGACCTCGGTCGCGGACGGTTCCGTCAACTTGCTGGTCGGCACCCATGCCGTGATCGAGGAGGACGTTCGGTTCAAGAACGTCGCACTCGCCGTGGTCGACGAGCAGCACCGCTTTGGCGTCAGTCAGCGTCTCTCCGTCCGCCAGGGCGATCTCTGGCCCCATTTTCTCTCGATGACCGCGACCCCCATCCCCAGAACCCTCGGGCTCACCCTGTTCGGTGATCTGGACATCTCGGTGCTCAACGAAATGCCGCCGGGTCGACCGCCCGTTACCACTCGACTGGTGCCGCCTGATGAGCGGCAGGCCGCGTATGACTTCATTCGCCGACAGGTCACGGCCGGGCGGCAGGTCTTTGTCATCTGCCCGCTGATCCAGGAGTCGGACAAGCTTGGGGTCCGGTCCGCGACCCAGGAGGTGGAGAAACTGCAGCGCGACGTCTTCCCGGACCTGGCCCCGCGCATCGCCCTCCTCCATGGACGGATGAAGACTGCCGAAAAAGAGGAGGTCATGGGCAAGTTCCAGCGTGGTGAGGTGGGGATCCTGGTATCGACCTCCGTGGTCGAGGTTGGCATCGACATTCCGAACGCGACGGTGATGATGGTCGAGGGCGCCGACCGGTTCGGCTTAGCCCAGCTCCACCAATTTCGCGGGCGGGTTGGTCGCGGGGTACACGAATCCACCTGCCTCCTGTTCACCGACATGGATGATCCGGAGACGATGCGGCGCTTGACGGCTCTGGTCACGCATCACAGCGGGTTCGACCTGGCCGAGATCGATCTGCAACTGCGGGGCATGGGCGAACTCCACGGCTTCCGCCAGCATGGCAATGAGTTCAAGATGGCGAGCTTGCTCGATGCCGCGCTGATCAGCGACGCCCAGAGCGAGGCCGTCCGCCTCTTGGACCGCGACCCGACCTTGGCCGGCGAGCCGGCCCTCCGCCGCCAGCTTTCGGCGTATCGTCGGGTGTTCGCGCTGGACTAGCCGGTGCCGAGCCGGCGGGAGGGGACACCCGCGGTGACCGTCGCACTTGCGAGAGGAGCCAACCGACGGTGAGGCCGGCGGCGATGGGCAGACCGAGCACCAGGATGATCCCGAGCACCACGTCGACGACGACTATGCTGCAGCTCCTTCCTCGGCCGGATCCCGTGAATCGGGCCCGCCTGCTTTACTCATCGAATGTCGGGGGCCGCCACCCGCGTCACCGCCGGAGCAAGTCGAGGTCGGGTGCTCAAGACGCCACCCGGTCGAGCAACGCGTCCCACCACCTCACTCGTCCGGGAAGCGTTGTTCAACATCATCGGCGACAGCATACGCGGTGCGCGGGTACTGGATCTCTTCGCCGGGGCCGGCACGCTCGGCATCGAAGCGCTATCCCGTGGGGCCGCGTCGGCGACATTCGTGGAACGTGACCGATCCTGTGCTAACATCGTCGCCGAGAATTTGGCCGCAACCGGCTTCGCCCCCCAGGGCGACGTTGCCAGTGCCGATGCCATCGACTGGCTGAGGGCGCACGCGAGCGACCTCAAGACCTACAACCTCCTTCTGGTCGACCCACCCTACCGCGACGCCAGCGCGCTCAACCTGGCGCTGCAGGCGCTAGACCGCGGGCCGCTGCGTGACCAGGCGCTGGTGGCGGTAGAGCATCATCGCAGTCAACCCTTGCCCGCGCTGCAGCGACTGACGCACGTGCGGGAGCGCGACTACGGCACCACCCGTCTGACGTTTCTCAGGTACGTATGATCACCGCGCTCTACCCCGGCAGCTTCGATCCCCTGACGCACGGCCACCTGGACATCGTCGATCGCGCGGCGCGAATCTTCGATCGGGTGGTGATCGCGGTGCTCGAAAATCCCAGCAAGCAGCCGCTCTTCACCACCGACGAGCGGGTTCGCATGATCCGCGAGAGCCTGGGCGAACGGCCGGGGGTCGAGGTCAGCACCTTTGACGGGCTGACGATCGGCTTCGCCCGGCAGGTTGGTGCCCGGGTGATCGTTCGTGGCCTTCGCGCCGTGTCGGACTTCGAGAGCGAGTTCCAGATGGCCCTGATGAACCGCCGACTGGAGCCGGAGGTCACCACCGTGTTCATCCCCACCAGCCTGCGGCACTTGTTTCTCAGCTCCAGCCTCATCAAAGAGCTCGCCGAGTTCGGCGGAGACATCTCGGAATTCGTCCCAGCCAGCGTCGTCGAACCGCTCAAGCAACGTCTTACATCAAGGGAGCACAAGCATGAACATCCATGAAGCCGTCGACCGCCTCGAGTACCTGATCGCGCACAGCCGGCAGATTCCACTCACCCGAACCGTCGTCATCGACCAGGAAGAAGCGCTGGCCTGCATCGACGACCTGCGACTCAGCCTGCCGGACGAAATCAAGCAGGCCCGCTGGACGCTGCAGGAGCAGCAGCGGCTCCTGTCCGAAGCGCAGTCCGAGGCCGCCCGGACCGTGAGCAAGGCGGGCGAGCGAGCCCAGACCATGATCGGGCAGCACGAGCTGGTGAAGCGCGCCGAAAAGCAGGCGGAGGTGATGCTGCGTGAGGCGGCGGCGAAAGCCGAGGAAACCCGCCGGGCCGCCGACCGCTACGCCTGGGACGTGATGCAGTCGCTGGAGGGGCAGTTGATGCGGACGATCGCCACCGTAAAGAAAGGTGTCGAGTCGCTCCGCCCCGCGGCGGCAAAGCCAGTCAAAGAAGTCGAGGTTGTCAGCGGGAGGTAGCCGCGCGCCCCTTATAATGGGCTGCTCATGGCTCTCCCAAAGACACGATATGCCCATGCCCGCCAGGGCGAGCGGCGCGCCCACCTGGCGATAAAGCGGCCGCCGCTCGTCGAGTGCTCGCAGTGCCACCAGGCGAAGCGGCCGCACGCGATCTGTCGTAACTGCGGCTACTACGACGGGCGCGAAGTCATCAAGACCGACTAGGTCCCAAGCCGATCACCGTCGCCTTCCTGTTCCCAGGCCAGGGCGCCCAATTCGTCGGAATGGCCCGTGACCTGCTGGAAGGGGATCCGGGTTCGGCCGACTTCCTCCGACAGGCCGAGGACCGGCTCGCGATGCCGCTCGGCCGGCTGATGGTGGAGGGGCCGGAGGCCGAGCTGCAGGCAACCGAGAACGCCCAGCCGGCCATCCTGTTCCACAGCCTGGCCTTACTTCGGCGGCTGGTCACGAATGGGATTGAGCCAGGGGCCGTGGCCGGCCACAGCATGGGCGAGTTTGCCGGCCTGGTGGCGGGTGGGGCGCTGGACCCGCTTGATGCGCTGGTGGCGGTTCGGGCGCGCGGTGCGGCGATGTCGGCGGCTGCCCCACCGGCCAGCGGAATGATCGCCGTGCTCGGGCTTCCCGACGACACCGTGGAGCAGATTTGCGCCGCCAGCGAGGGCCTGGTCGTCGTCGCCAACTACAACGCCCCCGGGCAGGTGGTGGTCTCGGGGAGCGAGTCGGGGCTGAACGCCGTCAGCCCGAAGTTGCAAGGCGCGGGAGCCAAGCGCCTGGTCCGGCTGCCGGTGAGCGGCGCGTTCCATTCGCCGCTGATGGCCGGCGCCGCCCGGGTGTTTGCCGCCGCCTGGGACCAGATCCCGCTCCGACCACTGCGCCGGCCGCAGGTCTTCAATGCCGATGCGCAGGTCCACCAGGAAGCGAGCGAGCTGCGCCGGCTCATGGTCGGCCAGCTCACCGGCCCGGTCCGCTGGACCCAGTCGATCCAGCGGTTGCAGCAACTTGGCGCCGACACGTTCATTGAGGTTGGCCCGCGGCGGACGCTGACCGGGCTGGTCCGGAAGATTCTCCCGGGGGCGGTGGTCCACAATATCGAGGACGTGCCCAGCATGACCGCCTTCCTGCACGCCGCGCATGCCGGCTGAGCGTTTTGTCGACCAGGTGGCCCTCGTCACCGGGGGCAGTCGTGGCATCGGTCGCGCGGCTGCCACGCTGTTCGCTGCCGCCGGCGTGAAGGTGGCGATCACCTATCGGAGCCGCAAAGCCGAGGCGGACAGCTTTGTCGAGGAGGTTTCGCGCGCCGGCGGCCATGCCATGGCGATGCAAGCCGATTTTGCGGACTCCGGCGCACCCGGCGTGGCGGTCGAAGCCGCGGTGAAAGAGTTCGGCCGGCTCGACATCCTGGTCAATAACGCCGGGCTGACCCGCGACACCCTGGTGATGCGGATGAGCGAGGCGGACTGGGATGTCGTGCTGCAGACCAACCTGAAGGCGGCCTTCCTGGCGAGCAAGGCCGCGCTGAGACCCATGCTCAAGCAGAAATACGGCCGCATCGTCAACGTCTCCTCGCTTGCCGGCGTCGTGGGCAATGCCGGGCAGGCCAACTACAGCGCCTCGAAAGCGGGACTGATCGGCCTGACCAAGGCGCTGGCCAAGGAGGTCGGGTCCCGGAACATCACCGTCAACGCGGTCGCACCTGGCTTCATCGAGACCGAGCTGACCAGCGGGTTGCCGGCCGAGCTGCTGGAGCGGGCTCGCCAGGCCGCGGCCATCCCGCGGATCGGCACGCCCGCTGACGTAGCCCCGGCGATCGTCTTTCTGGCCTCTCCCGAGGCCTCCTACATCACCGGTCAAGTTTTGGGCATTGACGGCGGGCTTCCCATCTAGCACCATTTCACGGGGACCTGACGGGCGGCTTGGTCTAGAATTTGACCGCACTCGCACTAGCCAAAAGGGGAGTCGGATGGACGGGAGTAGTTACGAGAAGTTCAAAGGCATCATCGCCGAACAGCTCGGGGTCGAGCCCGCGCAAATCACGCCCGATGCCTCGTTCGTCGACGACCTGAATGCGGATTCCCTCGACCTGGTCGAACTGATCATGGCGTTCGAGGAAGAATACGGGATGGAGATACCTGACGAGGACGCTGAAAAGATTCAGACCGTCGGAGCCGCCTGGGACTACGTCCAAGAAAAGCTCGGCATCGCCACCTGAGCCGAAGCTCGCTCAGGCCGACGAGCCTTTACAAAAACTCCAGCGGACGCTCCGTGTCCGATTTCACGACGTCGCCCTGCTTCGGCAGGCGCTGACCCATCGCTCCTACAACAACGAGCACCCGGAAAGCGGATCCGCGGATAACGAGCGGCTCGAGTACCTGGGTGATGCCGTCCTCGAGTTGATCGCCGCTGAGCACCTCTACCACACCTACCAGACATCCGACGAGGGCGAGCTGACCCGGTTACGGGCTTCGGTGGTCAACACCAAAAGCCTGGCGCGGCTGGCATCGCGGCTCAGCCTCGGCGACTATCTGTTGTTGGGAAAGGGGGCGCATAAGACCGGTGCCCGCTCGTTGCAGTCGATCCTTGCCAACACGTTCGAGGCCGTCATCGGTGCGATCTTCCTCGACCAGGGCTACCGCGCAGCCTACCGGCTGTTCAGCCGTAGCTTGATCGACGTGCAGGCGTGGCCGGACGACAACTACAAAGGCCGGCTCCAGGAAGTGACGCAGGAGCGATTCCTGACGACGCCCCAGTACGAGATCGTCGGCGCTTCGGGTCCGGGTCATCGCCGCGAGTACACGGCGATGGTGAGCTTTGGCGACGGCATTCATGGAACCGGCTCGGGGCGGACGAAGCGGGCGGCGGAGCAGGTGGCGGCACGCGAGGCGCTGGCGACGCTGGGCGCCCTCGACCATCCACCGGCCACCGACGAGGTGCTGGAAGCCGTCGCCGCCCACGAGGCGAAGCGCACGCCCGCAAACTAAGCCGCCGCCCCGCGTCCGCGCCGGTCTGGGCATTTCCTTGCAATTCCGAGGCTTTGCGATTAAGAATGCCGCGAATGCTAGAGTTGTGCAGCGCAGCATATGGCGTCCTACAAGATCGGAGAGGTGGCGGAGCTCCTCGGAGTCAGCGTCGACAGCGTGCGCCGCCTGGCGGACAGCGGCCGGCTGGCGACCGTCAGGACCTCGGGCGGACAACGCGTCGTCGAGGGCCGCCAGCTAGCCAGATTCATGGCCGCATCGCCCGAGCAGAAACCGGAAACGACAGTCGGACGCTCGGCCCGCAATCACTTCCCCGGCATCGTCACTCGGGTGGTCAAGGACCGGGTCGCCGCCCAGGTCGAGATCCAGGCCGGGCCGCATCGCCTCGTGGCCCTGATCACGCGCGAGGCGGCCGACGAGCTGGGTTTGGCGCCTGGCGTGCGGGCCGTCGCGGTGGTGAAGGCGACCAACGTCATCGTCGAGCTTCCGAGACGGTAGTCGCCGCATGCGGTCGAGGGTCACGGCAGGGCTGATCGCGATACTCCTCGCCGCCTGCGCCGGGCAGCGCGCACCCGCGGCTCCGACGGCCTCCACCCTTACGGTCTTCGCCGCGTCATCGCTCACCGACGCCTTCACCCGGATCGGGGCGGACTTCCAGACAGCCCATCCGGGAACGACGGTTCACCTCACGTTTGCCGGCTCGTCCACCCTCGCCGCGCAGATCCAGCAGGGTGCGACCGGCGATGTCTTCGCCTCAGCGGACCAGGCCACCATGCAACGGCTTGCCGATGCCGGTCTCGTATCCGGGTCGCCTTCGATCTTCGCTCGCAACCGCCTCCAGATCGTGGTGGCCCCCGGCAATCCCCGGCACATCGGCGGGCTCGCCGATCTGAGCCGAGCCGGGCTGATCGTCCTGCTCTGCGCCCCGTCGGTCCCCTGTGGGCGGTACGCGAGCCAGGCCCTGCACGCCGCAGGCGTCACGGTTACGCCCGCCAGCCAGGAACCCGACGTCAAGGCGGTGGTCAGCAAGGTCGCCCTGGGGGAGGCCGATGCCGGGATCGTCTACGTCACTGACGTCAAGGCCGCCGGGGCGGGAGTGCAAGGGGTCGACATTCCCGCGCGCTTCAACGTCACAGCTGACTACCCGATGGCGGTCTTGCAGGACTCACGGCAGGCTGCTCTGGCGAGGGCCTTTATCAACTACGTGCTGGCTGGTGGCCAGCAAATCCTGGCCCGAGATGGCTTTGCCGCAGCCTGACGGCCGCCGCCCGGCCCCGGCACCGGTCCCATTCGTCATCCTGGCCGGCGCCGGCGCCACCTTCTTCGTCCTGCCGTTGCTTGGCCTTCTTGTTGGGGCGCCCTGGAGATCCGCCTGGGTGCTGTTGACCTCATCCGAAGCGCTGACGGCCCTCCGCCTGTCGCTGATCGCCTCGCTTTCGGCGACCGCCATCGCGCTGCTGCTCGGCGTCCCCCTCGCCTGGGTCTACGCGCGGGTTAGCTTCCCAGGGCGCGCGATTCTCCGCGCTCTGACGGTGCTGCCCATGGTCCTGCCACCGGTGGTCGGCGGGGTGGCGCTCCTGCTGGCCTTCGGGCGCCGGGGCCTGCTCGGCGGCTGGCTGGCGGACGTCTTTGGGATCCACCTGCCGTTCACCACCGCCGGGGCGATCCTGGCTGAGACCTTCGTCGCCATGCCCTTCCTCGTCATCACCGTCGAAGCCGGCCTGCGCTCGATGGATACCCGGTTCGAAGATGCCGCGCGAACGCTCGGTGCGCGCCGCTGGACCGTGCTCTGGCGGGTGACGCTGCCCCTCGTACGGCCGTCGCTGGTGGCGGGTACCGTCCTCTGTTGGGCGCGGGCGCTGGGCGAGTTTGGCGCCACCATTACGTTTGCCGGCAACTTTCCGGGGCGTACCCAGACCATGCCGCTGGCGGTCTACCTGGCATTGGAGTCCAACCCGCAGTCGGCCATCCTGCTCAGCCTGGTTTTGCTCCTGGTCTCGCTCGCGGTCCTGGTCGGGCTGCGTGACCGCTGGCTGGGGACGTCGTGAGCCTTCAAGCGCAGCTCCAGGCACGGGTGGGAAGCTTCGACCTGGATGTCGATCTCAGCATCGCACCAGGCGAGGTCGTCGCCCTGCTGGGGCCGAACGGTGCGGGCAAGACCTCGGTGCTGCGCGCCCTTGCCGGGCTGCTGACCATCGATGCCGGGCGCATCGCGCTGGACGGCATCGTGCTGGATGAACCGGCGAACGCGATCCGCATGCCCGTGGAGCAACGGCCGATCGGGGTAGTCTTCCAGGACTACCTGCTCTTCCCGCACCTGTCGGTCCTGGAGAACGTGGCATTCGGACTCCGGTCGCGCGGGGTGGGGCGGACAACCGCAACCGCCAGGGCCCGATCGTGGTTGGACCGCGTCGGCCTCGGCCCGGCGGCCAATCGAAAACCCGGCTCCTTGTCGGGTGGCCAGGCGCAGCGGGTCGCGCTGGTCCGGGCGCTGGCAACTGAGCCGGCGCTCCTGCTCCTCGACGAACCAATGGCGGCCCTGGATGTCAGCACCAGGGTCGAGCTTCGCCGAGAGTTGCGACAGCACCTCGAGTCGTTCCGTGGCGTGCGGCTGCTGGTGACGCACGACCCGGTGGAGGCGATGGCCATGGCGGACCGTCTCATCGTGCTCGAGCATGGCCGCGTGCTGCAAACGGGATCGCCGGCGGAGGTTACCCAGCGACCTCGCTCGCGCTATGTCGCAGACCTGGTCGGCGTGAACCTCTTTCGCGGCACCGCACGACAGAACGTCATCACGATCAGCGGTGGCGGCTCGTTGACCGCCGTCGGCGTGACCGATGGCGATGTGTTCGCGGTCGTCCATCCCCGAACCGTCGCTCTCTATCGCGCGCGTCCGGACGGGACTCCGCGAAACGTGTGGGAGGGGCGGGCCACCGACCTCGACCTGCAGGGAGACCGGGTTCGTGTCCGGCTGCAGGGCTCGCCGTCAATCGTTGCCGAGGTCACGCCCGCAGCGGTGCGCGAACTCGGACTCGACCGCGGCGACCAGGTCTGGATCGGTGTCAAGGCGACGGAAGTGATCGTGTATCCGGCATAGTCGCCGGGTTCCTTCGGGGCGAAGTTACACGGTGACATGACCGGGCGGTTTGTGCCGAACAGCGCTCATCACGTACTCGGCCGAAATGACGATGGCCTCGTGTTCGTGTACAAGCGCTATTCGGCACCCGCCCTTATGCGCCCGAAAGGGCGGCGCGCTGAAGCGCGCTAGCGCGGCTCGCCCTGCGGGCTCGCGGCGTGGTCTAATACACGGGTGACCCGCGCCGTGGTCCATGCTTACGTCACTGAAGGGCGCGAGAGCCCTGCCATGTCCTTCTTCATTTAGCCTGTGCACCTGAAGTCGCTTCGGTTGCAAGGGTTCAAGACCTTTGCCCGCCGAACCGAGCTGCCATTCAGTCGCGGCATCACGGCCATCGTCGGTCCCAATGGCAGCGGCAAGTCAAACCTGGTCGATGCCATCCGCTGGGCGCTGGGGGAGCGCAACGCGCGCGGACTGCGTGGGCATCGGATGGAAGACGTCATTTACTCAGGCGGGCCGGGCAAAGCCGCGGTCGGCATGGCCGAGGTCACCCTCACCATCGACAACGCGGACCAGCGACTCAACGTGGAGTTCACGGAAATCGAAGTTGCCCGCCGCCTCTTCCGTTCGGGCGAGAGCGAGTACCTGATCAACGGCACGCGCGCCCGCTTGAAAGACATCGATGCGCTGCTGGCCAGCACCGGGCTGCGCCAGGACGGTTACGCCGTCACGGCGCAGAACGACATCGATTTCGTCATCCAGGCTGTGCCGGCGCTGCGCCGCGAGCTCATCGAGGAGGCCGCCGGCGTGCGCCGGCTTCGCGATCAGCGTCAGGAGGCGTTGAACCGGCTGGCCGAGGCGGACCGCGACATGCGGCGGGCCCGCGACATCCTCAACGAGCTCAGTCCGCGGGCTGAAGAGCTCCGCGTGCAGGCGGTGGCGGCCGACGAATACCAGAAAGTGGCCGATACCCTGAAGGTGTTGCAGGGCAGCCTGGCACGGGATGCCTGGCGGAAGGCGATGGTGCAGTTGCGCCGCACCCAGGCCCGCGTGCACACGGCGGAGAACAAGCGCGCCGCGATGGCTCAGGCGGTCAGCGAGTTCGAGCCGCGCTACGCGGAGCACCGGTCGGCGCTGCTGGCCGCCCGCGAGGCGCGCTGGCGTCATCAGGAAGCCGTGGCGGACGTTCGGCTTCGCCTGGCAGAGAGTCAACATCAGGCGCGGATCGCCCAGGAGCGGAACGCGGCGGCGGTCCAGGCCCTCGAATCGCTGCAGCGGGAGCTGGCGCAGCTGACGGCCTCGGAGCGGGCCGGCAGCCGCGTCGTCGATGAGCTCGCCCGCGCTGTTGAGGCCGCCCGGATTGAGCTCGGGGCCGCGGATGCGGCACTCCAGACCGCGGCGGACGGCGAGCGTACCGCGCGCGAGGCACAGGCCGGGGTCGAGGCTGAGCGCGCCGCCGCGCAGCAGCGGCGACAGGAACTCCAGCGCGAACGCGTCGCGATCGACGCCGAGCTTCGCCAGCTGGAAGGGCGGCTGCAGTTTCTCGGCGAACAACAGCAGCAGCTGCGCACGCAGCTGGAAGCCTGGTCGATCCGGCAGAGCACGCTGACCGACGAGCTCGAGCGGCGACGCGGCAACGTCGAGACCGCGGATCGCGAGTTGCGTGACGTCGACGCCAGGGCAGCGATCATCGAGGAAGGTGTGGGCGAGGCCGACGCCGGCCTCGATGTGGCCCGCAAGGCGGTGGTGGAGCATGAGGCTCAGCTCAAGGCCGTCGAGGCTGAACTCGTGGCGCTGCGGACCCTGCTCGACCATGCCCATCGACGTGGCCCCATCAAGCGGGGTGACAACTGGGAGCGATTGCTCGAGCTCATCGAGGTCGATCCGGTCAATCGGGCCGCCGTTGAAGCCGCGCTGGAAGGATGGCTCCATAGCTGGGTGGCGCGTGATCGGGATGGCTTCGAGAGCGCGGCGACGGCACTGTCCGGCGCCGAGGACGCCCGCGAGACGCTGCTGTACGGCGAAGAATTGGATCCGCCGCTCGCGGTGCCCGGTGGCTTCACAGCGGTGGTCGACCTCGTGCGTGCCCCGGACCAGGTCGCCCGGCTGGTTGCGCGCTTGCTTCGCGGTGCGGTGCTGGTGGCGGATCGAACGGCGGGCACGCGCGCCGTCGCCGACCATCCCGAGCTCCGGGCGGTGACGCCGGCCGGTGAGATCATCACCGCCGTCTCCTATCGCGGTGGCATGGCGGCGGACGCGCTGTTGGAGGTCCAGGCGAGGATTCGTGATGCGGAGAGTGCGCTCGATCGCGAACGTCAGGCTGCCCTTCAGGCTGCGGATGAGGTCGAGCGCCGCGCGACACAGCGGTCCGCCCTGGCGCGCGAGCGGCAGACCATCCTCGCCCGGATCGACGCGCTGCGCACGGCGACCGCCCAGGCGGCCGGGGCTCTGGCCGCGGCAGGCGAAGCGGTCCAGCGCGAAACACACCAGGAAGCGCAACTCCGTCAGCAGCTGGTTCGCATCGGCGGACTGGTTGAGCAGGCCGAGCAATTACAGCTGGCAGCCCGAAGCCGGCAGGGGACAGTGGCCGAGGCGGAGACTGCCACCGCGCACGACCTGGCGCAGGCGGAGCAAGGGATTCACGAGGCGTCGGTGACGATGTCCACGCTGGTGGGGCGGCGCCAGGAAGCGGAACTTCGGGCGGCGCTCGCACACCAGCGGTCCGATGACCTGATCCGTCAGCTCGAGCGAGCTCAGCAGGTGCTCGATTCCCATGGCAGCGAGTTGAACCAACGCCGCGCCGCCGAAGGCGACCTTGCGGTGCAGCCGGCCATCATCAATGAGGAGCGGCGCCGCTGGCTCGAGCAGGCCGAGACGTACCTTGCCGAACTTGCGTCACTGGAGGCCGCGCAGCTGCCCGATAGCGCCTCGCTCACGGCGCTCGAGGCGCAGTTGCGGGAGGACGAGCAGGCGAACGTCGCGCTGCAGGTCGAGCTGGCGCACGCCGACGACGCCTGTGCCGCGGCCGCCGGCGAGCGTGAGGCGGCGCAGACCGAGGTGGAGCGCTGCGCCAGCGCGCTGCGCGAAGGCGGCCAGCTGGTCGACGATGGCGAGGACACCATCGAGGAGGTCGACTGGCAAAAGACCGAGCGCGAGGTATCCAGACTGCAGCGACGCCTCGACGCGATGGGCGCCGTCAACCTGCTGGCGCCCGAGGAGTATGCGCACGTGCGCGAGCGCTGCGAGGGGCTAGCCGGGCAGCTGGCGGACCTGGAGGCGGCGTCCGCCCAGCTGGGGGCGTTGCGGGAACGACTCGAGGCCGAGATCGATAGCCGGTTCCGCACCGTGTTCCAGGCGGTGGCTGTCAACTTCCAGGAATTCTTTGGAGAACTCTTCGAGGGCGGGCGAGCCACCTTGCGGCTCGAAACCCAGCCGGACGGCAATCCGCTGGATGACGGCGTCGAAATCCTGGCGCAGACGCCGGGCAAACGGTTGCAGCCACTCACGCTTCTGTCGGGGGGCGAGCGAGCCCTGACCGCGCTGGCGTTTCTGTTCGCCCTCCAGGCGGTCAACCCCAGCCCCTTCTACGTCCTGGACGAGGTGGATGCGGCCCTGGACGACGCGAACGTGGTGCGCTTCAACCGCGTGCTCAAACGCCTGGCCGCCGACCAGCAATTCCTGATCGTGACCCACAACCACTCAACGATGGCGCAGGCCGAGGTGCTCTATGGGGTGACCCTCGCCGAGCACGGCATCTCGCGCATCGTATCCGTCCGCCTCCAGCAGGACGCCCTGGTCCCGGTGGCTGAGCGCAGTGCGTAGGCTGCCGGGTGATGCCGGCTGAGCCGGAGACGACCGAAAAACCGGGCTTCTGGAAACGCTTCTCGAAGAGTCTCGAATCCGGCCGGCAGGCGTATGTCGCCGACCTTAAGGAAGTCTTCGGCCGACCGGCGCTCGATGCAGCGTTCTGGGACGACCTCGAAGCCGCGTTGATCGCCGCGGACGTGGGCGTTCCCTTAACCGAGCGCGTGGTCCAGGGCCTGCGTCGCGAGGCGGCGGGCGCGCACCTGCGCTCACCCGAGCAGGCGCTGACCCATCTGAAGGCCGCGCTGCAGAAGCAGATGGGCTCGAGGCCGCGCGCCCTCAACCTCGAGGGATCGCCGGCCGTGATGCTCGTCGTCGGCGTCAACGGGTCAGGCAAGACGACCACCATCGGAAAGCTCGCGTCCTTGCTGCGGCGCGAAGGCCGGCGTCCGCTGCTGGCGGCCGCCGACACCTATCGCGCCGCCGCGATCGAGCAGTTGCAGTTCTGGGGGCAGCGGGCACAGGTCGAGGTCGTCGCCCATCGACCGGGCTCCGACCCCGGTGCGGTTGCGTTCGACGCCGTCCAGGCCGCGCGCGCCCGCGGCGCCGACACGGTGATCATCGATACCGCTGGGCGGCTGCATACCCGGACAGACTTGATGGAGGAGCTCAAGAAGGTTCGCCGCGTGCTGGAGCGGCTGGACCAGCGGTCGCCGCAGGAAGTGCTCGCGGTGCTCGACGCCCACATCGGGCAAAACTCCGCCCAGCAGGTTAAGGTGTTCCAGCAGGCGATCGGGCTGACCGGCCTGGCGGTCACCAAAATGGATGGCAGCGCCAAAGCCGGTGTTGTGCTTAGTATCGAGGAGGATCTTGCGGTGCCGGTGAAGCTGGTCGGCATCGGCGAAGGCCTCGACGACCTCGATCGGTTCGACCCAGGACAGTACCTTGATGCGCTGTTGCGGATGGAGGAGAGCCCATGACGCAAAAGCCGATCACGCAAAAGCAGGACTCTGAGGCGTTTGTCAAGCTGGTCACCGCCAATGGCTTGCCCGAAGCCGACCTGTGGAAGGCGGTGCTCGAGTCCTCGGGCATCCCGGTCTACTTTCGGAACGAAGCCGCCGCGGCGGTGATCCCGGAGACGGTGGGCGAGCTATCCGCCGTTGATCTGTGGGTTGCGCGCGAGCAGGCGGCCGAGGCACTCGAGATCCTGCAGGACGAGCGCGTCGAGCCGACCGACGAGGACGAGCACACCTGACCGTTCTCATCCTTGGGGTGTTCGTCGGCCTGCTTGGGCTGCTCGCCCTGGGCGCCGCGGTGGTCGGCATTCTCTGGCTGATTCAGTTCATCGTCAGGAACGAGGAGCGGGGAGCCCGGGAGCGCTGAGGATATACTGTCAAGGCTAAATGCTTGACAGAACCCGCCAGCGGCAGCACCAGCTGCGGCTGCTCGACCTCTACGGCGCCTTACTGACCGAGCACCAGCGTCGCATCCTGCACCTGGCCTGGGAGCTGGACTGGTCCTACGGCGAGATCGCGCACCGAGAGGGCGTGACCCGGACCGCCGTCTACGACGTGGTTCGGCGGACGACGACCAACCTCGACGACTACGAGCGCAAGCTCGGGTTGGAGCGAGCCCAGCGTGTTTGATTCCCTGACCGAGCGTCTCGACCAGGCGCTGAAGAAGCTCACCGGCCGCGGCAAGCTGAGCGAAGCCGACGTCGATGCCGGACTGCGAGAGGTGCGGCTGGCGCTGCTGGAGGCCGACGTCAACTACAAGGTCGTCAAAGACTTCATCGCCAGCATCCGGGCGCGCGCGGTGGGCGCCGAAGTGATGGACAGCCTGAATCCCGGCCAGCAGCTGGTCAAGATCGTCGACGAGGAACTGGTGCGGTTGCTCGGCGAGCGCGAGCCAATGATCTACGCCCCGTCGCCGCCCACCGTCATCGTGCTGGCCGGCCTGCAGGGCTCGGGCAAGACGACGACCGCCGGAAAGCTGGCACTGTTCGTTCGTCGCGAAGGGCACCGGCCCCTCCTCGTCTCCACCGATGTCCGGCGGCCGGCGGCGATGGAGCAGCTGGAGGTGCTGGCCAAGGGCATCAACGCCCCGGCTTATGCGCCGCGCAACGCTGACCCCGTGACGATCGCGAAGGATTCGGTCGCTGAAGCGCGGCGCGTGAACGCCGACGTGATTATCATCGACACGGCGGGCCGGCTGCAGGTCGACCAGGAGCTGCTCGACGAGCTCAGGCGGATCACCGAGGCCGTCCCGGCGCAGCATCGGCTCCTGGTGCTCGACGCGATGACAGGCCAGCAAGCCGTCAACGTCACCAGTACCTTCCAGCAGACCATCGCGTTGACCGGCGCCATTTTGACAAAGCTCGACGGCGATGCGCGCGGCGGTGCCGCGCTGTCCCTGCGTTCCGTTACACACTGTCCGATCCAGTTCGTGGGCGTTGGTGAGAAGCTGACCGACTTCGAGGTTTTCCATCCAGACCGGATGGCCTCCCGCATCCTCGGCATGGGCGACGTGTTGACCCTGATCGAAAAGGCGCAAGAACATGTCGATGCCTCGCAGGCCAAGGACATGGAGAAGAAGCTGCGTGCCGGCCGCCTCACTCTTACCGACTTCATGGGCCAGCTCAAGCAGGTGAAGCAGATGGGGCCGCTCGAGGGGATCATCGGCATGCTGCCGGGTGCCGGGAAAATCAAGAATCTGGCCGGCGTCATGCCGACCGATGATCAGTTGAAGGAGATGGAGGCGATCATCCTCTCGATGACACCGGCGGAGCGGGAACGGCCGGAATCGATCGACGGCAGCCGGCGACGCCGGATCGCTCGCGGCGCCGGAACCGATATCGCGGCAGTCAACCGGTTGCTAAAGGGATTTCAGCAGATGCAGCAGATGATGAAGCAGATGGGGAAGGGGAAACACATCAGGGGATTGCCCATCGATCCCGCACAGCTCTTGAGAAGTTGAAGGAGGTCTTTGCTTGTCCGTAAAAATTCGACTGCGACGCATCGGGGCGAAAAAACACCCGTTCTATCGACTGGTGGTGGCCGATACGCGCTCGCCACGCGACGGTAAGTTCATCGAGATCCTTGGCACCTTCGACCCGATGACCGACCCCGTCAAGCTCAACATCGACCAGGAAAAGATCAAGGCCTGGCTGCAGAAGGGCGCGCGCCCGTCGGATACCGCCCGGGCGCTCTTGATCGACCAGGGGTTGCTGCCCAAGGAATCGGCCAAGAAGCGGCCCACCAAGCCGCCGAAAACAGCCGCCGCGCCGGCCACGACCGCCGCTCCTGCGGCCGCACCGGCCACGCCCGTCACGCAGGAGGCGTAGCCGTGCAGGATTACACCGACCTGGTGACCTACATCATCAAGGCGATGGTGACGAAGCCGGATGACGTGCGCGTCGCCATGGTGGAAGGCGAGCGCACCAACCGGGTTGAAGTGACGCTGGCCAACGAGGATGTCGGCAAGGTCATCGGCCGGGGTGGACGCAACATCGACGCCATCCGGGCGGTTGTACGGGCAGCCGCCTTGAAGAACCACGATCGGGTGATGGTCGAGATCGTGTGACGGCCCAGTCCGAGCCGGATCTTCGGATCGGCCGGGTTCTGAAAGCGCACGGCGTCAAGGGCGAGCTGCGCGTGGAGCTCCTCACTGACTTTCCCGATCGGTTTGCGCCAGGACGCCAGGTCGACATCGCCGGCCGGCGGATGACGGTTGCACACTCCGAAGGGCAGGACGGCAGCCTGCTGGTCATGTTCGACGGCATCGACGACCGCAGTGCGGCGGAGCGGCTGGTCGGCCTCTACTGCACCCTGCCGCTCGCGGATGCGCGGACGCTGCCCGCCGACCGCTATTACCACTTTCAGCTGGTCGGCCTGACGGTGCTCGATCGGCGGAGCGCTCGAACCATCGGCCGGGTAGCCGAGGTCCTGGCGTACGCCGCGAATGACGTGCTGCGCGTGACGGACGGCGACCGGGAAGTTCTGATCCCGATGCTCCGCAGCGTCGTGCGCGCCATTACGCCCGAGGAAGGCACCATCAGCGTCGACCTTCCCGAGGAGACGGGGGCGTGATCATCGAAGTGCTGACCCTGTTCCCGGAGCTGTTCCCCGGCCCGCTGAGTTCAGGCGTGACCGGTCGCGGGCTCAACGCCGGATTGGTTTCGATCCGCGTGCACAACCTTCGCGACTACACGCACGATCGACATCGGCAGGTCGACGACGTCCCCTACGGCGGCGGCCCCGGCATGGTGCTCAAGCCCGAACCAATCTTCGAGGCGGTGCGGGCCCGGACGGGAAAAGGGCCCGTGATCCTGTTGAGTCCCCAGGGTGAGCTGCTGAACCAGGGGTTGGTACGAGAGCTCGCCCGCAACGAGGACCTCTACCTGATCTGCGGCCGCTACGAGGGGGTCGACGAGCGGGTCGCCGCGCACCTGGCTGACCGAGAGATCTCGATCGGTGACTACATTCTCAGCGGCGGCGAGCTGCCGGCCATGGTGCTGATCGACGCCGTCAGCCGGCTGGTCACCGGCGTGCTCGGATCCGAGGACTCACCCAAAGACGAATCATTCGCCGAGGACCTGGTCGAGTACCCGCATTTCACCCGGCCGCCTCTTTTCGAAGGTCACGCGGTTCCCGAGGTCTTGCTCTCCGGCCACCACGCGGAGATCGCGCGCTGGCGGCAGGCGCAGGCGGTGGAGCGAACCCGTCGCCGTCGTCCCGACTTGCTGAAGAACAACATATAGCAGCACGTCCCGAGAACCAGGTCGGCGCTGACGGTGAATGGTATCCTTGTACGCCGTGTCCAACGTCATCAACCTACTGGAGGCCGAGGCTCACCGGCCCAATGTCCCGACCCTGGCTCCTGGTGACACGGTGAAGGTGCATGCCAAGGTGGTCGAGGGCACCCGCGAGCGGGTCCAAATCTTCGAAGGCATCGTGATCGGTTGCCGGGGGAGCGGCGCCAAGGAGAGCTTCACCGTTCGCCGCATCGCGCACGGCGTCGGGGTTGAGCGCAGCTTCCTGTTGCACTCGCCGCGCATCGACCGGATCGACCTGATCCGGCACGGCAAGGTGCGCCGAGCCAAACTGTATTACCTCCGAGGGAAAGTTGGGAAGAGTGCCCGCATCCGAGAGAAGCGTCAAGTCGTTGCCAGCAGCGTCCCCGCCGACCGAGAAGCAGCCGAAGAAGCGCCCGAAACCGCCGAAAGCTGACCGCGACCTCTGGGTCTTTGAGCGGCAGGCGTTCGGCCTGGGTTACGCGACGGTCGCCGGCGTCGATGAAGCTGGTCGCGGACCGTGGGCCGGCCCGGTGGTGGCCGGTGCATCGATCATGCGGCCGTATTTTCACTGCGAGGGGATCGACGACTCCAAGCTGCTGACCGCGGAGGAGCGCGACCACTACTACGGATGCATCCTCGAGGGCGCCGAGGCCTGGGGCGTCGGCATCATTGAGGTTGACGAGATCGACCGAGTGGGCGTTGCCCGGGCCAACCGCTGGGCCATGGGGATCGCGCTCCAGCAGCTTGGCCGGCAGATCGACTACCTGCTGATCGATGGATTCTTGCTGCCTGAGGCGCTGACCCCCCAATTGCCGATCGTCAAGGGCGATCGGCGCTCGATCTCCATCATGTGCGGCGGGATTCTCGCGAAGGTCACGCGCGACCGGCTGATGATGCGGATGGCGGAAAAGTTCCCCGGTTACGGCTTCGAGGCGCACAAGGGCTATCCGACACCGGATCATCTGGCCGCCATGGACCGCCATGGTCTGAGCCCGTTGCATCGCCGCTCGTTCATTTCGATTCGCACGCGCGCCGAACTGGAAGCCGCCGCCTTTGCCACTCAATCCGTTAGGGATTAGCGGCGAGGCGCTCGCCGAGGACCACCTCCGTGGTCTGGGCTACGAGATTGTTGGCCGGGACGTCCGGACGCCGCTGGGTCAGCTCGACCTGGTGGCGAAGGACGGAACCACGCTCGTGTTCGTCGAGGTCAAGACGCGGACGGGACACGGCTTCGGCTTACCGCAGGAGGCGGTCGACGGCCGGAAGATCCGCAAGCTTCGGCAGCTGGCGCTGTACTACTTAAAGATGCAGCGGCACAGGGGTCCAGTCCGCTTCGACGTGGTCGGCCTCACGGTCAGCGACGGGCGCCTGGTTCGGCTCGATCACATCAAGAACGCCATCGACTAGGACGCGCCAAATGGTGAAGCCAGCCGGCCGGTTGACACCAGAGCGGACCCTGATGGCGACGGCAGCGGCGCTCGTTGGATTGGTTGCCGTCCTGTCCATAGTGCCGCCCGTCCTGTCACAGCTGGGCCGCGAGTCGAACTGGCTGTGGGTCGTGTATGCGGTCCCCCTGCTCGTCGTGCCATTCGCGCTCTTGATCCCGGCCGTGATCCGACCGCGATCCGTCCTCGCCGCGGTGGCGGCCGCGCTAACGGTTGGCCCCCTTTTCATCCTGGGAATGGGCATCCAACCGGGGACGCCGCCTCGCCTGACCATTCACCTCGCCGCGATTCTGTGCCTGGCGGCGTTGGTGCCCCATGTGGTTCGCGGCATCGTCGACCGTCGGCTCCGCGTGCTATGGATCCTGGCCGGCTTGCTGTTGGGTGTCGCCATCGGATATCTCGCGGGGGGCATGATGGGACTGCACATCGTTACCCAGTTCTGTCGCATGCCTCCGCTGGGGGCGGAGATCTCGTCGATTATCTGCAGCGGCTAGGCAAGCGGCTTTTTACAAGGCGAACTTCGATTGCGCGGCCGCGTAGCGGCCCTCTTTGCGGAAGCTGTCCGCATCGACACCCAAGCGGCGAGAGACCTCCAACGCCAGGCATTGCAGAGGGACAACATTGACGATCGGCGCCAGCAGCTCGTCGATTGCAGGCGTCTCCAGCCGAGCCGCAGTGTCGGTCAAGCGGGCAGCGGAAGGACCGACGGCAAGCGTGGGCGTGCCGATCTCGTGGAGC
>Ga0209027_1000043_pt1 | contig 31936 bp, 30 predicted proteins | sample GraSoi013_1_20cm_3_FD_185821 | JGI IMG/M metagenome (GOLD analysis project Ga0209027, IMG submission 185821) | Grasslands soil microbial communities from the Angelo Coastal Reserve, California, USA - Sample 09_27_2013_1_20cm (SPAdes) (version 2) | ecosystem: Environmental > Terrestrial > Soil >...
CGAAGGGACCAACGCAGTGAGCGGGTGGATGGCAAACACTCATGAAGTGGATCGTAGGCTATCTCGCGGTTCGCTGCATCGCCTGGTTAGGCCCTTGGACATGGTTACAGGAGACGATTCACGTCTCGGGCTTACGACGAACTCCATGCGAATTACCGTGCGTATCCCAGTATCTCAGCGGCTCTCGAAAGCAGCTTCCCGGCAAATCCTCGGCTAGTCGGATTAGGTATTTTTGTGCGTCTCCAACCCCCTCGTTATAAGCAAACGGAGCAATCTCCTGGAAGAAATACTCGAGGAGGAAGCTCGCCTGAAGTTCACTTAGCTCAAGCTCGAGCTTGTCGGAAAAGAAACGTTGAATAGACCGAATTACTTCGGCCTTTTGTTCTTTGGACAATGGCAGGGACATTGCGCGTATAGGCCTAACGAGAAAGAGATAAGCCACGGCAGGGTGTCGTGGCAAACACTCTGAAGTCACCTCGCAATGGGGCCGTTGGCTTCATCGATTGGTTAGATCACTCATCTCCTATTGGTTCGCGATACAACCTCGGAGGCTTGGCTGTCTGCTGTAGCTGATTAATGTACTTCGCGAACTCCTCACTGTACCAATGCGAGCGTGAACGCCAATAAGCCTGAACTCCAGGATATCCGTTGATATCGCGCATGGCCGCTTCCCACCCACGCCACAGACGTGGATCCACATCCCCCTCCAAGTGTCCATAATAGGCCTCCTCGTAGGCTCGAAACAGCTGGAGCATGACCTGAGCGAAGCCTACGAGATCGGTGCCTTCGAGAGATTCGAAGTCGTGGAGACCGCGATAATACAATTCTCTTAAATCCGGATGCTCTGCGAGTTGTCGAGACAACAGAGTGAAGATTTCTGATATCGAACGCCTCGAAGCTAGTTGCGTCGCGCGAGCACTGTTGCGGACTTCCGTCGCCACATAAATCAGAGAAACGACGACGCCAATTGCGCCGACGATTTGGCCGATTGCACTAATCGCTTCCCAGTTCACGGCATGATCTAACGAGAATTAGACGGCATTTTGTCATCTATTTCTGTCTCCATAGAGGGAAGTGTCCGTTAAAAGGCGGCAAGATGGCAAGCGCGTATTCGTAAACGTGTGCAGGATTTTCTGATGGAATCGGCGCGGAAACGGACTCGCCAGGCAATCAGAAGAAATTCTAGCGCGATCCTAAGCGTACGGTTGTGGGATTAAAGGATTGCAAAGCGATGAACAAAGCAGCTCAACAACTCGGGAGGCTTGCTCGCGGCAAGCCGAAGCGCATTAGCCAGGCTGAGAGCAAGAGGCGCAGGGAGAGATTAGCCGAGGCGCGAAAGAAACGCTGGCCTAAGAAGCATTAGGAGTCGTTTACTGCGGCCGCTCGTCCGCCTTCAGCTGTTGCAGCACAAGTCCAAGTCCTTAACGTCGTAGCGTTTGATCTTGCCTCGCTGCATGGGCAACGTGGATCATTTGCGCGCGTCCCTCGTCGAGTTACGCCGTCCATAGAAAGTGTCCTCTATTTTCTTCCACCGGCGATCTGCTTCAGTCTGTGGCGCGAACAGCCTCTGGCGCGATAGCCGGTGAGCCGTCAGCCTCATTGGCTAGCCGCTCCTGCTCCTTCATTCGCCATCGGCAATACCGATGCCAGTGAACTCTATTATCGATGAATAGGTACGCGGGAACATTTCTTGTGACCCAGTTCGGATTCACGCCTATGCGTTCCGCCAGTTCGCCGCGCGTAAGGGCTTGATCTGGCTCGTGCGGGAACGGAAGCCCGAGGTAAAGAAAGCGCTCCACTCTCTGCCGGAATGCAATCGCCATAGCGGATTTAATCGGTAGTCGCCCCGGCGCGCGCGTCTCCTGATCCCCCATCTTGACACGCGCGCTCAAGAGCTTTCTCTTCACTCAGGCGACGTTGACTTCAATTTGTTTCGGTTTGGCGTGCTCGCTCTTTGGCAGGTGCATCTTGAGCAGGCCATTTTTGAATTCCGCCTTTATTTTGTTGGCATCGGCATCATCAGGGAGGGTGAAGCTGCGCATGAAGGTACCGTAGCCACGTTCGACGCGGTGATATTTCTTGTTCTTCTCTTCCTTCTCGAACTTGCGTTCGCCGGAGATGGTCAACACGCCGTTTTCGACCGTGACCTTTACGTCTTCTTTTTTAATCTCAGGCAATTCGGCCTTGATGAGATATTCCTTCTCATCTTCGGTGATGTCGGCCAGCGGCGTCCATTCGGGTAGAGTGATCTCTTCCCGACCATTTCCGCGGCGTTGCGGTCGGCCGAAAAGCGTTGAGAGACGGTTTTGGAACTCTTCCATTTCTCGGAGTGGCTCCCAGCGAGTGAGTGTTTTTTGCATTTCAGTATTCCCTTCGTTTTGGTTGTTGGATTGTTAGCGTTGATCGCAGCAGAATGCTAACGACATCCAAATATCGAACGACTTTGGCTGCTTCGCCCGGTATCTTAAGTTGCCTTTTTCGCGGCGCCCATCCAAAGCTTTCCCGCAGCACGGGAAGCAGACTCCATAGCCACAAACGCAGGGAACATAAGTCGCTTGATAACGGGGGGATTGAACGGATCTGCAAACGCATGACCAAAATAGAACGGAAACGCGAGGCAGCGCCGTTGCGTCGTCAATCAAACAATGGCGCCAACGAGCGGAAAGCGCCGCGAGATGTATGCGGCGACTTGGACTTACGACGAATTAGCTTGACTGGCTGTCGTTATTATCTCCAAACTCACGGTCGTTAAACGGATTCGAATCAGGTGGGGGACATTTCCCCCGCTATGTTCTTCGCCTCGTCCGGACCCGCATCGGCAAAATCAACTTAGCGGGGAAAAGGAAAAGAAGAAATCATGAATCCATTCATCCACCTGAAAACAATAGTCGTCGTGTTCGTGTTGCTGGCTTGGCCGGACATTGCCAGCGCACAGTCCTTCCCCAGGCTAAAGCCTCTCCCGCCAAAAAAGGATGCAAGTGCCCTTAAGGCAACTCCCGCTCTCGCTCCCAGCTCGCCGTGGCAGTTACTGACAAACCAGCCTCCGGTTCTGGACTATACTGATTGTGGGCCCGGCAACCCGATTTTACTCACCGACGGCACTGTTATGCTGGCAGATAATGGATGCCAAGATTGGTGGAGACTGACCCCCGATGCGTTTGGCAGTTACGTGAACGGAACCTGGACTCAGTTGGCTTCGCTGCCAGACGGCTATAGCCCGCTGTATCATGCGACAGCCGTTCTTTCCGATGGCCGGGTCATTATCGAGGGCGGCGAATATAACTTCTCCAACGGAGTCTTTCATGCAGTCTGGACAGATCAGGGCGCCATCTATGATCCACTGGCCAACACATGGACGCTTGTGGCTCCTCCTCCGTTCTTTGGGGGCTTTGGCCCATTTCCGAGAACGATTGGCGATGCCCAAAGTGTCGTTCTCTTCGACGGAACGTTCATGCTGGCCGATTGCTGTACGCGAGACACGGCTCTGCTGGACGCAACAACTCTCACCTGGACGCCAACCGGCAAAAACAAGTTCGACATCCATGATGAAGAAGGATGGACGCTGCTACCTAACAAGAAGGTGCTGACAGTCGATGCCTACGTCGGTCGATACGACCCTACCGGCATGAGCTTCGAGCTTTACATCCCTGCATCGGGCAAGTGGACGAGTCCCGGCGCAGGCACGGTTGTGCAACTCTGGGACTCCGCGGCAGATTGCGGCGGGCGACGTTTTGCTTCATTTGAAGTCGGGCCTGCGGTCTTACGGCCGGACGGCAGTGTCTTCGCCACTGGAGCCAATGCCTGCGGCGCGGGCCACACTGCCATCTACAACTCGAATACCGGAGTCTGGACGCCTGGCCCGGATTTCCCGGACTCACTAGACATCGCCGACGGACCTGCTGCGCTGGAGCCTAACGGCAGCGTTCTAATGATGGCAAGTCCGTTGATCTTTAATACGCCATCGACTTTCTTCGAGTGGGACGGGTCGACGCTGACGGAGGTTTCCCCAGCTCCCAACGCATCGAACGACTCGTCGTTCTACGGCAACATGCTAGTTCTACCTAGCGGCCAGATTCTTTTCACCGATTTCTTCTTCGTCTCAGTTTACAATCCCGCGGGAACCTACAATCCGGCTTGGGCACCACGAATCCAGTCTGCACCTGCCACGGTTAGTCCGGGAGGGTCATACGTTATCTCCGGCCACCGTTTCAACGGCATGTCGCAAGGGGCTGCTTACGGTGACGATCAGCAATCGGCAACGAACTATCCGCTTGTGCGCATCACCAATAATGCAACTGGACACGTGTTTTATAGCCGAACGCACGACCACAGTAGCATGGGCGTTGCATCTGGCGCTTTCGTGTCTACTCATTTTGATGTGCCGACGACCCAAGAACATGGCCCTAGCCAGCTTGTTGTCGTCGCTAATGGCATCCCCTCCGCTGCCGTTGCTGTTACGGTGGACTGAAGATCCCACAACGCGGTAACAATCTTCGTTGCTGATGCATATCGCGGCGATGGAAGGCGTTTCGTTGTGCGTGCGGATGAAAAGTTGACTGCGTTTATGGAACTTGAATCGGCGATTCGAGTTGCGTGCCATCGCTAGAGCGTTTGGTTAGCTAGTCGCCCGATCAAGATGGGCTTGCGGCAAATATAGCAACAGATGTAACCCGAGAGAGACGCCAAGCCGATTTCATTGGCTCGGAGTGCCGCAGGCTGGAACCAATGACTGATTCCTTATCACTTCTCAGTTGTGGCTCAGGGCTATTACGGCGGCGTTACTCTAGGCGTGGCCGTAGGAATCGGCGTAGCTGAAGGCGTTGAGGTAGGTGTTGCCGTTGGCGTGGCTGTAGGGGTAGATGTGGGTGTCGCAGTGGGAGTTGCCGTCGCCGCGAGCGTGGGTTGCGCTGTGGCTGTTGGGGTTGGCGTCCCGCCGCCGCCTTGTGCCTGCAAAAGCAGTACCCAATCAGGGTCGCCTCTGCTGTTGTTCCCCGGTGTCGTGAAATTGTGCGTTCCGATGTTTGGGAACGGCGAGCCGGGAATGGCCATAAACGTGTTCGCAGTCGGATCGTACCAACGCGTGGTCACGCGGCTGCTGAAATTGTTCAGTGCGATAGTCAGTGTATGCCTGACGGGCGTGTAAACCACCGCCAGCGTGCCATCCGGCGTTTTGGCGGCTGTCGCGTAGTCGCTATCGCTTACGTTGCCGCCGGGGGTGTAGGTGCCATAGCCAGCCGTCAGAAGCGTGTGGGATTGATCCGGAATCAGGTTGTACCACTTACGCGAGGAGAAGAAGCTCTTAAAATACATTAACTCCCTCATTCCCGTCGTCTGCAGGTGAGACTGCCAACCGCTCGTGAAAGTCCATGTGCTCAGGTTGTACCAGTTACGCGAGGAGAAGAAGTTCTTAAAGTACTGCTTCACTCCTGTCGTCCGCAGGTAGTGCCAACCGCTCGTGAAAGTCCATGTGTAATGGTTGCCGTACATGTGACCGGCCAAAGCGCCCGAGGTCAAGGACCAGTATTCCTGACGACGCAGGACATTCGGCGTCCCAAACTCTCCGCCGACGTTCTCATACTCGTAGTGTTCCTCCAAAAAGAGAACCGGCATGATGTTAGGCTTGTTGTACGCCACCAACGTCTCGTCATAAGTCGGATAATAAGTGTAAACGCCATTAGCTGTGATGCGCGAGATCCAGTTTGGATCATCCTGCGATTCGCTGACCATAGAATTGAGCTCGATGGTCATGAGGTGATTGGTGTCCACGCTCTCGATACCGTCTGCAATCGCCAGAATCACAGCATCGTTTTGCTGTTTACGCCAGTTCTGGAAATCGTTCCCTAGATTCCAGATTATGTTTGGTGAATTTTTATAACGGTCTCCGAGGAACTGCCCGTATTGGTAGCAACGGTTCGTTCCATTCCGAAGGGATGTCTGCGTCCAGCCGCCTTGATCCAATGGGGTAAACACGCACTGCAACCCATTTGCGGCCGCGGTCTGGACGATGTAATCCACGTGCGACCAGTAAGCTGGGTTCGGCATGGTCAGATCGTAGTAACCACCCGGTAATGTGCTCGTGAACGGATTGTTGCCATTGACATCACGTCCATAATTGGGAGAGCCTTCAGTGCCTGCTCCTCGGGTGTAGCTATCGCACAAAAGCTCAATCCAAAGTGCGTTGAAGCCGTTGCTTCCACGATTAGTGAGATACCTGGTCGCGTCCTCATTGTTCAGGTTGGCGAGTATCGAGTGTGGCGCATCACCGATTATCAAAAACGGAACATTACTCCTGTCCACCAGGTATCGGCCATTGGCACTTGGTTTCAAAGGATAGGCGGGCGTGGCAGCCGCCTTTGCGACTAACGCCAGAGATATGAGCAGAGGAAATATTGCCCGCAGTGTCGGCCGGTCCAATTTACGCACCGCCTAACGAGATAGAGATAAGCCACGGCAGGGTGTCGTGGCAAACACGCTAAAGTTATTTGGAAATGGGGCCGTTGGCTTCATCAATTGGTTAGACCTCATGGCTAGTACTCGCCAGTACTATTGTCTGCAAATACTAGCTTCTGAACAACGAGAGTGGCCTTAATGTCCTCCTTTTTCATTTGCGCCATCCGCACTTGTTCCGCGCTGGACTCGTTCACGCTGTAGTCACCCTTCTCCGCGATGACTTGGCCAGCTGGAATCGAACGCTCAGGATTGACCTTAATGCCGAACACCTGGTTTTCCTGCAAGTCGTAAAAGTACACCGAAGCGTCGATGAGCTTGATGTCTTTATCTGCGTTGTTTTTCAGATTCAGCGTAATTGTGTAGAAATGCTGCGAGTATTCACCACTCCACGACACGAGTTCGAGCGGCGACTTCGTCTGGGCCGCTGGCGTGGGCGATGGAGGTGGTTTGGCTAGTGAAAGCGGCGACGCCTTTTCCAAGGCTGAAACGCGCTTCTCCACATCACTAAGCCGTTCTTCAACGCTACGCTGCTGCCCACACACAGACGCGCATAGGGCTAAAAACACGTAGAAGATTGAAACGCATCTCTTCATAGGCACAAAAAGAGATCTAACGAAGAATTGTGCCGAATCATCCGGCATTTGAGGAGTGCAATGATTCGCACGTGACTCTTTCAAGTTCAAGGAATGCTGTGAACTTTTCGTCCGATCGCGCAACGAAACGCTTCCCGTTGCCGCGGTGCGCATCAGCAATCCAGATCGTTCAAGCGCGCTTGGACTCGCAACTAACATCTCTCAACGTCCAACTATCTCACATCAGCGTACGTAGATGGCCGCCGCTTGAACCCGATGATTAATCAGCGGTCCGCCAACGTTGCCGGCACCGCCATAAAAGCTATGACCACTAGAACCGAAACCGCCGACGCCAATGGCTAAGCCGCCAGCCGAGACATCGTAGACGCGCTGCAGTAAAATGCCGTTTGCACCAAGCGCAGCCGCTTGTTCCCGCAAGCGGGAGATGCCCAGCTCCATGGAAGGCCGATCAGGAAAAATCCAGCTCGTCCCAGCAGGGGAATCGATGATCGCTATCCGCTCAAAATGCCGCGGCGGCACTCGGTAGACGCGCACTGCTTCGGGGCTGATCGGCGGCCGCACTTCCCCCACGATGATGGGCCGCGTGGCGCAACCGCAAATCAGGCAGGCCGCGGCGAGCGTCGCTGCACAAATCCGGAGAAATTTCATACCAAATTAACTTCGCACCGGACTGCTACGTTGCGCTTCAAAGTTGTAGCTGCTGCTGTCGGTCGGGTCTACACCGAAGTCTCACACGCGATCCGAAACCACGTTTCGCAGCCGTTCACACGCCGCTGAGATTCGCGTTTATGACGCTGCTGGCAATCTAATCGAAACATACGAGCACAACGGCGATTTTAAAGAGCCAAGCCTCTGACGGGTCATCATCGTCAATCGCTGAGACCCAGCCCCAATTCCATCCGGCTTTTCTCAGATCGTCCGCGATGATCTCCTAGTCCTTCAAGGGACGCATCTTGCTTGACTCTAACAACCTAATTGGGCAACAACCAGGTGCGGATGACAGAGAGAAAGCCAGAACCGCCGGAAGACGAGCACGAGCGTAAATTTAGGCGGATTTTTGCATGGGTGTTCTTTCTCGGCGCTTCCGTCGTGTGCATTATAATCCTTTTCTTCGCCATACAGGCTGCCTTCTTTAGCCACTACCTTCCCTACACCGGTGCGTCTGTACAGTTGGCGGACTTCTTCAAGGAACACTTTCCCGTTACTATTGGCTTGCCGGTCGCTGCGGTCATCTCGCTGCTCCTTATCCTCGTTCTTCGTGAGACTACAGGAAAACTTGAGTTCGAGGCCCTTGGCTTTAAATTTCGCGGCGCCTCGGGACCGGTGGTTCTTTGGGTCCTTTGTTATCTTGCCATTACGCTGAGCATTAAATTGCTGTGGTAATCAGCATAGTCGATCACATCGCGAAGTGATCCGCGTTTACGGATGAGATTGTCAGTGCTCAATCGTGAGCTTTGATCGGCCCTTCAATAATCTCAGGTTTTTGAATTATGAACTTAGATAAATGCTCTTGTACGTAGTCTGCAGCTAAACGCACCGACTCATCAGCACCGGCTTTGTCCTCAAAGACGCTGACAGATGCGCCCTCGCCCTTGCCAGTATCAAGCCAGTAGTACCGCACAAACCCCTTCGCCTTCTTAACGATTGGCACGAAGTCCTCGTGTATCCGGCGGTCGATCTCTGCGCCGTCCTTTGGATTAAAGTGATAGTGACGAATAACGGCGAACATGATGCATCTCCTTAGCTTGAATTTTCGATTTCACTCTCTTCTACAAAAGGCGGTACGTCCACTGCCGGTTTTTGGTATCACGCCAATCGCCCATTCAAGCTCGATAAACGCAGTTAACTTTTCATCCGCTCGCACAACGAAACGCCTCCAATTATCGCGATGGGCGTCAACAATCCAAAGCGTTCGCCCCTCGGAATCAATGGCTGCGACGCAGCCCCAGCTCCAACCGGCCTTGCTGAGATTGTCTGCGATAATTTCGGCTCGCGCCCTACGCTACTCGATCATTTGATTCAATTTCCGCTCAATTCTTTCAGCTACCTTCGAGGTTCCACTGTGACCGTCCAGGTGTTGTGATATTCGAAGAATCCACCGAAAACCGGTTGCGTGTTTACCGCGTCCAGCTGCAAGGTGTGTGTTCCGACCGATAACGGGTGGTAAACTATGCCGATACCCTGGAACCAGATGATCGAATTAACCGGTGGAAAACCAATGATGGGAATCGGCGGATTAAAGAAAAACGCCGAGTAGAAGTTCAGCACGTTGGTTTGGTCGATTACCGTCACGCCGTCGATTTGGAACGTGATATTGAGCGTTTGGAAGATGCTCACATCCAAAAGTGGGTCCGGTGGCGTACCGTCGGTATAGTCTGTGCCAAGGAAAGCCCAGAGTGGCAGCACGAATGCCTGCCCGGCGTCGAGAGTCACGTCAATGTGACCGGGGGTGCCGTCGCCAGGAGTATTGGGAATGGGCATGAGCACGACGTGGCGATCGACGACGGCATTGCCGTTCTCATCAATCGGGACGGCGAGTTCACCGAAGGCCCAGCGCTCATAAACTTCGATCCAGCCGGCGGCGGTTTTACCGAAGGCATGAGAGTTTCCGTGTAATCCCGCAACTAACGGTGTTACCACACAAAGCCCAAAGAGCGTGGCGGTGAGGCTTAGTTTGATCAGCTTTGTTATTGGAGTTTTCATAGTTTCTTTTTCTGGGTTATTGGTTCCGGGAAAACTGGAACCATCCACACGAGGCGCCCCCAAAAAAATGGGAACCTGATTTGGCTGACTCCGTTTCACCGGAGTGGAGATCGCGTTAAGCGGTGTCTCAGCAAAGTTCCAGCCCCTGCGGCTTATTCAGCCGTGCCGAAGGTGAGTTGAAACGTCGGATGACGTAATCGAGAAGGTTTTTACTTAATCCGCGATAGTTTGTCGAGCTTTATTTACAGACGGTTCTGCGCGTAATTGATTACCTGCGTTTCTCGGGGAAAAACAGGCTCAACGCTGGGTGCTTCAAACTCATCTGGCGATTTCGCCGATTCCCTTGCCGTCTTTGCGACTCCTAAACGCATTGGACTAAAGTCCAATTGACGGCTGTCGGGAGTGCTGGTAAATTCGTCTCCGATTACGTCACCCGACGTTTCAGTGCGCTCTTTGGCCGGGCTGAAGAAGCCCGTGGGGCTGAACCTTCGCTGAGGCACCGCTTAGCGCGATCTCCAGATCCAACTGGAGCCCCGAGTCGGCCGAGTGAGGCCGCTGTTCAAAGCGCCTCGTGTGGATGGTTCCCGGTTCCGCGCAGAACTGGATTGCAGTTAATGCAAGTTCAACAATCCAACCTCAACAAAAGGAATGAAAACAAAAACAATGACAACTCTACACTTAAGAAAATCAATTGGCCGGTCGCCTTGCCGGGGCGCTCTCCTTCTCATCCCGCTGGCGATCGCCGCGACGTTCGCAGAGGCGGCGGTGGCGGCGCCGAGTCCCGGTGTCGTGGCTGGCGGTTTTTGCACGTACCGGACCGGCTATCTCTCGACGAGCACACAGGCCGCGCAGTGGATCAACACGTATTTCGCGGCGGGCTCGGTCGGTTCGGAGATTTTCCATGTCGGAAACGTTGAGACTCCAACCGACGATCCGACCACGTACGCGTACACGTGGCGGAAGACAGGCACGCCGGTGCCGGTCGGGAAAGGGAGGAACGCGGTGCTGGTCGACTCTGGCGTCGCGGCGTTGGGGCAGGCGGTCCAGTCGGGCGGACGGCCGCGTGCGTTCTCGACCAACGCGACGAACCCGACGGACATGGGTACGGGCGGAATTCTCGGCTCACAAGCGCTCACGGAGAAGGTCAACCAGGGCTTCAGCGAGGTCTTCGTGACGCCGGCGACCGGCTTCTCGGGCCTCAGTTTCGTCGACATGGAGGGCGTGGCGCTCGACGGCGTTCCCCTCACACCGGCACAGGCGGCCGCGCTGAACGGCCAGGCCACCCTGCAGGTGCGTGAGGCTGCGGACGTCGCCCTTGGCGGAGGGCCGCTCCCGTACGGCCTCTCCTTCGGCCAACTGAAGAGCCTGATCGATCTCGTGAATGGCTCGTTCGAGTCCTGCGCACCGTCGGGCTTCGCGCAGGCCCACATCTACCAGCCCTACGTGACCAGTAGCGCGTTCGCCGGGAGGCGGCCGTCGACCGTCTCCACGTTCGCGTCGAAGCCGACGTACAACACCTTCTCCGGCGATGTCGTTTCCGTCTCGCCCAGCACCGGATGCGACGCCAGCTCGTATTCGACCTTCCCCGTGGGCAAGATCGCTCTGATCGAGCGGGGAGCGTGCACCTTCTATCAGAAGGTTTCAGTGGCGACCCAAGCGGGCGCGAGCGCCGCGATCATCTTCAACAGCGCACCGGCGGCAGGATGCCCAACGGTGCCGACGCCCGGAGCCAATAACTGTGAAGCCTTGGTCGGGATGGGCGCTGCCACAGGATCGCCCCTGCTCCCGATCCCGGCCGCGTTCGTCCAGCGCTCGACCGGAGTGGCCCTGCGCGACGGCACGGCGCCGGTAACAGCCTTCGTCCAGCAGTGACAGCGTCGATGGGGAGTTAGCCCAGCACGCCGAAACGGCCCGCCCAGCAGAGCCAGCGCGGCGCCGAGTCGGCGGCGGGCCACGCACGTGGGGGTGAACCGAAGCCGAGCGACAAAGATTGGGTTGCTATGTCAAATAAAAGCCTCAACGTCTCATTAGCATACCTGACTGGCCGCTTAAAGATTCAAGGCAGCCATAGGTTGGTAAAAGAATTAGACAAGATTTTTCCTTAACACTTGGAATGAATCTGAGCGTCTGCAACGAAGATCGTTTGTCCGTTGGAATCAATCGCCGCGACACAGCCCCAACACCACCGATGTCACCACGGCGCAGTAAAATCATTCGGCCCGTTTTGTTGTGGTGAAATATCTATAACGCTTACCCGCTTGGGTCGGATCACCCGCGAGGCCATTGACATTGTATTGACCGTACCACGGTCGTTTTTGTTCTTTCACGGTCGCGCATGTTCGCAACCGTGCGAGGGAACGAATATGTCACGAGGGGCAAACACTAGATTTTCAGTCCACTGCTCTGCTGACCAAGCTCGTCCCCGCTAGATAGTCGCCTCGAATGAAACATTGGCACTCTTTGAACTTTTCACGGTCGTTTTCTACGGTCTGCGCAGTTTTGGCTGCAAATCCGCGCAATTTCGCGCAAGACAGCGCGAAGACTGGATTCCCGAAGTGCCCAGCTTCGGCAACGCTGCGCAAAGCGGTGAAAACGAGCGCAAAAACTCTTCCTTGAATTATGAGTCCCCTGCTCTAACCGCTGAGCTACAGGCCCGCGTGGATTACACAGTGAAGCATAGCACACCGCAGAGGACCAACCCCGACAGCATTCGGGGCTGCTCTAACCGCTGAGCTACAGACCTCTTGCTTGCATTGAAGCGTAGCATTTCAGCGTAACCAATCCGGAAAGCCCCGGAAAACAGCTAAAATTTTGGATTGCGCATTGGGACTTGCGGATTTGGGATGGCGCGGTGACTCGCGGCACCCTGAGCATCATCGAAATCGCAATTCTCAGCGTGCTGATCCTCGCGACACGCTGTGCAAATTATCAGAATGTTTTTGTCGCCGAGAATATTTATTTCACAGATGCGGATTGTTACGCACGGATGACGCGTGTGCGGATGTGCTCAGAGCATCCCGGGTTGATCGTGCGGTACCATTCGTTCGAGAACTTCCCCACAGGAACAACTCCGCACACAACTGCGCCGCTGGATTATCTCATTCTCGCCTTATCGACCGTGCTGAAACCATTCACGCCCCACGCGATCGATCTGGCCGGCGCGCTCATTTCGCCGTTGCTCGCCCTGCTCGGAGGCTGGTTTCTTTGGTGGTGGGCGAAGCGGATGAAACTCAAATATCGGTGGGTGATGCTGATGCTATACGCGATCAGCCCTATTCTCGCTCATGGAACGGAACTCGGCAGACCCGATCATCAATCCTTGTTGATGCTGTTCGTAACGATCGCGATTTGCGCAGAATGGAGCCTGCAATGCGATGGGGCACCGGCGGTTGAGGTCAATCCGCCCTACCTGCAAACGTATCGGCGATGGAGCATCGTCAGTGGAGTCGCATGGGGATTGGCGATCTGGACTTCGGCTTATGAGTCGCTCGTTTTATTCTTGCTTCTGATGGTTGTGAGCGCGCTTAAAAACCCAAAAGCGATTTCGGCCAGGACTCGGCGCGCAGGTTGGTTTTGTTTTGCTCTCATCGTTGTGTTCGCGTTTTTGATTGAGCGACGCATTCCGTCATTTTCGATCGCGTATTCAAACCCGATCTTTCAAAACTGGGCGCACACCATTGGCGAACTCATGCATATCTCGCCGGCAAATCCAATCTGGTTGCGTTGGTGCGGCTACTTGCTCCTGGTCACGCCATTCCTGATTTGGTTCAGGGCGGCCACGACCAAGCACGAGAGTGAGTTGATGCCACCAACATTTGTTCTCGTGCTTCTGGTCGCTACCTATGTCCTGACAATTTGGCAGGCCCGCTGGGGATACTTCTTTGTAATGGTCTTCGCGTTGGCGCTGCCATGTTTGCTCGAGACGGTCAAATCGCGTGGGGCCGTCTGGATCGCATTTTTCCTGTCCATCTTTCCGATTGCGCGCGATTGGGATGAAAGACTTTGGCCAAGCGAAGCGGAACTCGCTATTCGGGTCGAGCAGCGCAACGAATCGGTACAGTTGCGTGACATGGCACTCAGTTTGCGATCGTCAGAGATTCGCCCATTCCTTGCTCCGTGGTGGCTTTCACCATCGATCGCGTATTGGTCCGGGCAGCCCGGGATAGCCGGCAGTTCGCACGAAAGCCTGGACGGCATCGCGGACAGCGCGCGATTTTTCCTTTGCGACGATTGGCAAAAAGCACGGCAAATTCTGGAGAATCACCAAACGGCGTGGGTTATTGGGTACAATTCCGAACGTGTAGCGCAAAACTCGGCGGCAATTTTGAGTCAGGCAGCGCCTGCGCACCCGCTGTGCCGCGTGCTGGACAGGACCCCAGGCCAGGTGCCGCCGTTCCTGATTTTCGCTGCGCAGAATGGGACGTGCAAACTGTACCGCACTGTTGCACAATAAAAAATTGCGCGCTGAAGCGAGAATTCGTTGACATATGTTGACGACTGTCCCAATACTACCGGATGCTCAAAAGATTCGTCCCGCAAAAGCCGATGCCGCCGGTTAGAGAAGAACCGCGGTTTTCGGGTCCAGATGAAAATAATCATCCTGCGAATGGCGAAGAACCAATAATAACCTCAACAATCATCGATAAACCAAAACCTATGGCAGATCACGGTGGCAAAGACATCCTCTCGAGCGATGTCGAAATCAAAGGCTCGATCAAGTTCCAAAAGGAACTTCTCATCGACGGGAAGGTCGAAGGGGAAATCAATTCCGACGGCGTCTTAACGATTGGTGAAAACGCTGACATTCGCGGCGAGGTAAAAACCAAATCGATCACCGTCTATGGCAAAGTGCACGGCAACATCACGGTGGCCGAGCGTTGCGAGCTAAAATCAAAATGCACCTTGCAGGGAGATTTGAAAGCAGCGCGCCTCGTCATTGAAGAGGGAGCGACTTTTATTGGCAAATCGGAAGTCACCAGCGGCTCGATTTCCGCGAAGTCGGCCCCGGCCCGCCCGGAAGTCGTGCGGTCCAGCGAGCCAATCAAGGCGGCATTCGGAGGGCGCTGATAGAGAAGGGAATCCAGGGGTTAGCGTCCGGTGGCCAATCCGTCGCCTGCAAAAGTCAGTCTTGAATGTCCACACTGTGGCTTCAAGCAGATGGAGTATGCCGCGGCGAAAAGCTCGATTTGTCGCCAATGCGGGCGCTACTTCTCTCCATTTGCGCCGAAACCCGGCCTAAAGCTGCGGGTCCGCGAAGAAGCGCCTGCTGCTGCGCCAGCCAGCTCTTCCATCCTCGGCAAATTTGAGGATTTTTGGAAACGGCAACACAGCTCTGTTATCGAGTGTTTCGAATGCAAACGGAAACAACAGGTTTGTGGTAGCGCCACGTCCACAATCTGTCCGTCGTGCAGCGCGCACATCGATCTGCGCGACTACAAGATTACCAACGGTTTCAGCCGGACGATTCGGACACGAGGAGACGTACATCTCACGGGCAAAGGCGATTTGGGCAGCAGCAGTGTGGTCTGTCGGTGCGCCTTAATTGAGGGCAGACTCCGAGGCAATCTGCATTGCGACGATACGGCGACGATCAACTTCGCAGGGAAAATTCCGGGGCGGATCAGCGCGCGGCGCGTCATCGTTGAGCGCAAAGCCGATATTCATTGCTTTCGACGGCTCCAGGCGGAAAGCATCGAGATCAAGGGAAGGATGTCGGGAGAGATCCTTGCCCAAACCGTGGAGATTCAAAAAAAAGGCGCACTCGAAGGCGATGTCACTGCGAGGGCAATTTCGGTGGAAAAAGGCGGCATGTTTTCCGGGCAGCTTGTGATTGGCCGGGCCGATCTTACACAGGGAGAACTGTTGCAGGAACGGAAGCCGGACATCGCGCCGATTCCAGAGAGCGATTTTTCGGGGGTCGAACCGCGGCCTTTGCCCGCGACGTAACGCAATCTGCTCCATGCAAAGACTGCATCCCCGCAGTCCGTACGAGAAACTTGGCGGCTATGTGCATCTGCCTCGTTTGATCGACAAAGCCAGGCTTCACCGCGAGGGCCTGCTCAATGGCTACAACTATAAAACCGTAGGGTTCGACAAGCATCTGCTGGCTTTCCTAAAAATTGATGGCGACGCGTTTGAAGAAATCGTCAACAGACTGGACGCGGATGACGCAATTCTAAAATGGGTGCAGACAAACGGTGCGCGGCATTCTCCCGAAGCAATTGAACAGTGGAACCAGGCGATGATTTCACGGCATCCAGATACGGCCGCAAAAAAGGCGCGCTTTCTCCACTTTCTAAAGGAGGCCGGTGGAGACGGGCGCAAAGATATTCGGACTTATTTCGATCTGATCGAGTTTGACGAAGGAAGGTTGAAATGAGGACAAGGTTACAAAGTTAAAAAGTTACAAGGTTCGGCATTCCTTTTCGCATCATCGACTTCCCTTTTAATTTTTTTAACTTTGTAACGCTTTTAACTTTCCGAATTCGCCGTTCGGATTTCGTCCTCAACGATCACGTCTTGATCGTCCTGAGAATCGCATCCGCATTCTCCAGCGTCTCCTTGCTTCCGATATCGAGCCATTTCCCCTTGATCTGGTACGTCTTTACTGGTTTACGCGTGTAAAGCCATTGCACGAACCGGCCCGGCTGATCGGGGTTATTGCCAGCTGCAAGGTATGTGGTCAGGAGAGAGAGGATCGCAGGCGAGTAATAGTAAAGGGCGATCGCCGCCAAGGTTCCGCGCGGCTTCCGTGGTTTCTCTTCCAGGTAAGTAATGATTCCATCGTCGTCGATTAAGACATTGCCGTACTTTTTGATTGCTTCGCGATCGCCAACATCATAGACGCCAACGGTTGCTTCGCTTCCCTTGGCGCAAACCACAAATCCCTCGAGCGACTCAGTAAACAAATTGTCGCCGGCAACAATGAGGAGGCTGCTTTGGCTCAAGTCCTCGCGCGTGGCTACAAAATTGATATCCCCAATTGCTCCCAGCTTATCGTCGTCGCTCTTGGAGCCATCGTTTACAATTTTGAATTTGAATCGCGGATGTCGATCTTGATAGCCCTCACTCCAAGCCTGAAAGTCCCCCGCGAATTTGTCATTCGTCACTACATAAATCGTCTCCAGATCGGGAACGTCCTGAAGATTGTCCACTACCCATTCAATGATCGGCTTACCACCGACGACGAGCAGCGGCTTCGCTTTGTTGAGGGTCAGTGGATAAAGGCGTGTTGCATAGCCGGCCGCGAGGATTAGAGCGTTCATAAGATTAAGAAAGCAGAGCTGTCCGCGCTTCTTACTACTTCGATTTTGAAGCGCCTCCACCCAGAATCGCATTTTGAAGACGCTGCTGGACCGCCCTGATGCGATGCGAATCGGTAATCTTGGCACGTGTGGAACGATCCACGACATACAAAGTATCAATAGCTGCGCCGGCCTGCGTGTTGATGCGAGAGAGCGGGACCAAAAGATTTTCGCGGTCAAGGCAGGTCAGGACATCATAAAGTAAGCCGATCCGATCCGGTGCCTGAATCTCAATAAGCGCATAAACCGGATGCGTTTTGTTATCGATTGCGATCCGCGTTGGAAATTCAATTCCTGTCGTAAGACGATGGCTTTGGCGTTTGGCTTTTTCAATTAACGGAAGGAAATCAAAGCTCTCGTCTTCGAGCGCTCGCCGCAAAGTTTGCTCTACGAGCGTGAAGTCGCGCTGGTGTGTGACAGGTCGTGCTTTCGTGTCACACACACGAAAAACGCACAGCACAACGTTGTCTCCCCGCGGAAAGATATCAGCGCTCAAAATATTCAAAGGTACAACTGAAAATGAGCCGGCCACTTTTGCCAATAACCGTTCACGCTCCCACGTACAGAAGATGACAACAGTGTGACCCTGTTCCGGAACGGCCTTCCATTGGATTGCCGGAGCCAGCGGGAAATTTCCTTCGCTGGAAACATTCTCCAGAAACGACCGGAACAGTTTCAGGTGCTCGATAATCTCAGGAACGTCGCTAGCGCGAAAATAATTGTCGGGCATGAACTCAAAGTGAGCTTCAATCTCTCCTGCAAAATCCGAGGGAAGCTTTGCTGTCACCGACGCTTGCAAGCTCGCGCGCTGGACTTTTGTTCGCTCGTAGTAAGACCTTTGGTCCGCAAGACAGCGAGAGGTCTCGTGAAATAGCGCCCATACCAGAGATTCTTTCCAATCCGACCACTCCTCCGCGCTTGTGCCCTGGCCATCCGCCAGAGTAAGCAGCATTAACGCGTTTAGGTTTTTCTGGTGCTTCACGATGTGGGCGAAGTCTGTCACCGTCGCCGGATCATCAAGGTTTCTTTGCTGCGCGGTCTGCGAAAGCGTGAGGTGATGATCAACCAGCAGGATAAGGGACTTGCGCTGCTCGGACGACAATTGCAGACGCGCAGCGACACGCTGGGCAAAGAGCGCGCTCGCTTCGGAGTGTGGCCTGGCGCCAACTGCTTTACCGCTGTCGTGTAAAAGGAGCGCAAGATAGAGCACAAACGGGTCCTCCAGTTTCTCGAAAATCTTGCGATAAGGAACCAGCTTCGGATCGTTCGTCTGCGTCAAGGCATCAAGTTTATCGATGCACACCAATGTGTGCTCGTCGGCCGTGTAACGATGAAGAAACTCATGCTGCACCAGACATGTAAGCTGCCCGAATTCGGGAATGTAGCGCCCAAGAAAATCGACTCGATGCATCATTCTGAGAATGCGACCTACTCTTCCCTTTTTGGATAGAATGTCCTTGAAAATCGCACGCGGTCCGCGTGCATACTGATACGTGCGGGTAACCTGGCCGAGGCTTCGGCTTAGCAGATCCTCGAGCTCCGGGCTCAGATCCAGGCCGCGTTCCTGCGCGATTTCAAATGCTCGCATCATCTGCTCGGGGTCTCTGCGAAAAAGATCGCGACCCGCCGGGTGCAACTGCTTGTTGCGAACGAAGAAAAAATCTCCCACGGGGGTTTTGTGCGTTCGCATCAGCGGAAGAAAACTGAACAGAGAACGGGTCTTGCTTGTGACATATCCGCTTACAAATTGCTCCGTAATGCGTTCCGTGACCCGGAAGATGTTTCGCGTGTGCTCGTAATAATCCCGCATGAGCTCCTCGCTGCGAAGCTGGCCATTCCCAGAAGAGTAATCGAGCCGTTTTGCGATCTGTTCCTGCAAACTAATGTGAAGAATGTCGGTCGCGCGTCCCGTCGCGTAATGTAAAGCGGTGCGCAGACGCAGGAGAAAATCGTACGCGTTTTCTATCCGGCGCTGGTCGCTTTCGCTCAGCCAGTCTTTTCCCACAAGCTGGTTCGTGCTCAGTGAACCCTCTTTGAAATAGGTCATCCAAAGAAGGTTTTGATAATCGCGCAGGCCGCCGCATCCACTTTTCAGGTTCGGTTCCTGGAGATAGACACTGTCGCCGAATTTCTTGTGGCGGGCGACCTGATCCTGTATGCGCAGTTCAACGTATTCGCGTTCACATCCATTGACACACTTCGAACGAAATTGCCGCCGAAATTCGCGTGCCAGATCGGCATCGCCCGCGAGAAACCGCGATTCCAGCATGGCAGTCTTTGTGCGCATGTCCTGATTTGCTTGAGCGACCGCTTCTTTGATCGAGCGCGTGGAGTGTCCAACCTTGAAACCGCTGTCCCATAGGAGATAAAGAACCTGCTGCACCATCTCCTCCAGATGCGGCGAAATCCCCTTCTTTTCCTGATGATGCAAAAGCATCACATCGATGTCGCTAAACGGGTTCAGCTCGCCCCGGCCATATCCCCCAAGAGCGACTAAGGCTAGTGGGACTTTGGCGGCCCCGTTTCCGCGAGCAGAGGCTTCAGCAGCCCCGAAAACATACTGCAATAAAACGTCAACCAGCTCGGCGCGCCGGGAACAAATTTCGCGGCCACCGCCACCCGCCTGATGCTTCAGACGCAACCGATGCTCCTCGACGTTCAGAAACTTCTTGTAAAGCGGAAGGACTTCGGTTGGGCGTCTGGCGCCCGTCGCCGCAAGACGGCTTGCCGCGTGCGCCAAAACTTGCTCCAGATGACGGGACCTTTTCATCGGCAATTTGGATTGCTGTTCAATTTAAAATTGGATCTTAAAAATCCAAATCGATCTCAGACGGAGAAGAAGCGATCGGTCAGTGACGACTGCTTTTCACCCTGGCGACAAGACCTCATGCCCCGCCGAGGTTCAATATTTCAAAAATGAAGCGACCGGTGTCGGATCGAGCTGCTTACGGCCATGGAGGAACTCCAATTCAATGAGAAACTGTGCTTCAAGGAGGCGTCCCCCCGCTTTGCGAATGAGGACAGCCGCAGCGGCAGAAGTTCCGCCCGTGGCCAGCAAATCATCTACCAGCACAATTTGTTCACCCGCGTTAATAGCATCGATGTGCATCTCCATTTCCGCTTCGCCGTACTCGAGCGAGTAACTGGCCACCTCAGTCCGGAAAGGAAGCTTGCCGCGCTTTCGGATCGGAACGAAACCGACACCGAGCTCATACGCCACCGCCGATCCAAAGAGGAACCCGCGCGCGTCGATCCCAACAATTTTGTCAATCTTTCTCCCGCGACAACGCTCCAAAAACAAATCGATGGATGCCCGAAATAACGCCGGATCGCTCAAAATCGGCGTGATATCCTTGAATAGTATTCCTTTTCTCGGAAAATCAGCAACGTCGCGCACACCGGCACGCAATTTCTCGACTACGTCGGAAGCCATCGGCGCGACGCTAGCGGCCTACATGCAAACGTCAATGGCAATGGACTAATGAGTTATTGTCCGTGCAGATGCAACTCTTCAGTCTTGCCATTTGTGACTAACCAATGTTTGTCGTGTAAGACATAGTGAACTCGCGTTCCATCCAACGAGACGCCAATGGAACCCGCGCGAGAATCTTCCCCGAGAGTTTCCAACGAGTGTAACGCCTTCAAGTAAATCGGAAGCCGCTCTTTTGGTTGGTAAAACATCTCCATCTCGCCCTCTGTATCGCGCTTAAGCCTGGGCCTCGGGAGTCGAGCAAACCAACCGTCGCCAGAGCCGCCCATCCGTGACAGCTGCAGGTACACAGTGTCCCGAGTGACGCCAATATCAGATACACCGATTTCAGCGGGAGTTGTATTCTGCGTCTCAAGCGTCGCAAGCGGAGCACACCGGTACGCTGCTATCGAAAAATCGTCCTGTTCGTCAATCTTATCTGTTCGGATCTCGCCGCACCACAGATCACCGTATGCCGAGAAGAATAATTCACCATTAGCAGCAAAAGCTAAGGATGAAGGATAAGGATGGCGTCGCATACGCACAGGAGTCCACTCCGCTGGATCGTTAAACGTGAAGATAGGATGTTCCCGGTCATTTGTTGTCACAAAAACGCGCTGCATCTTCGGATCATACGCAATTCTCCAGAAGCTAACTCCAGTTGGGGCATCCCGCATTTTGGTCAACCGCTCGGATTCCGGTTCGAAGGACCAGACAGCTTTGGCTGTTGTACAGAAGAAGCGGTTTTTGTTCGTACAGGTGATTCCGCGAAGCGAGTCGGAACTGTCAAGCTGCGTCAACAGAATTTTCCGAATCGTCTTCTTGTTTAGATCGATTTCTTCTACAGCTGGTTTGGACTCGATGTCGCTGATTAGGTAAACTCGTCCACCATCGCTTGAAAAAACTGCATCGCCGGCGCTGCAGTACGATACGCTCAATAGGAAAGCCAGGACGGCGGCTACGAAGGCTAGTGGCGTGTTGCGCGCCATGGACGTAGAATTGACCGCCACTCTGGCGGAATACAAGCTGCTTTGCCATGAGCGCAAGCGACTCTAGAATAGGCTTGGGTGGATCGAGATCTTCTCATCATTTCGACAATCTGTTTTCTCGCGGCCGTGGTCCGCACCGCGGTCGCTGTACGCGCCGGAGTTTTTCGACCAGGAAGATTTAATTTTCTCGCGATTGGACTGGGCTTTCTTTTTCAAGCGGCGTTTTTATCGATCCGCGGTCATGCGCTGGGACGTTGTCCTCTGACGAACCTGTTTGAGGTCTTTATCTTTCTCGCCTGGTCGGTAGCCCTGATCTACATGCTGGTCGGCCCAGCCTACCGTCTCTCACTCATGGGCGCATTCACGGCGCCGCTGGTCGTCCTCCTGCAAGGCCTTGCATTGATTGCGCCAATCGATGTTCGTCATCCAGTCAAGGTGCCCGCCAATTCTTCGCTGGAATTCCATGCATCGGTTTCGCTGGTGGCGTATGGCGCCTTCGCACTCGCCTGCATCGCGGGCGTAATGTATTTGGTGCAGGAACGCCAACTCAAGACACATCAATTGCGTTCGATTTTCTATCACCTGCCGCCGCTCACTGATCTCTTTACGGCAATCACCCGCCTGCTTTGGCTCGGTTTCATTCTATATACCGTCGGGATTGCCAGCGGCTTTTTTACGGGGCAACCCCTGCCATACGTGCAAGTAGTGGCGGCGATTGCCGTTTGGTTGCTTTATGCAGCGATCCTGCAAGGCCGGTACTTTCGGCGAATCGCGCCAAAGCGAGTTGCAGCACTTTGCATTATCGGATTTAGCGCAGCTTTGACTCTTCTCTGGGGAATTACGTTCTCGGCGCAAACGCACTCTGTCCCATGAATCTTTTCTGCGTCGGCCTCAGTCATCACACTGCAAATGTACAAACGCGAGAACGTTTCGCCGGCAGTGCTAGTGCGGAACGCAGTCTTCGCACCGCGGGCTGTGCGGAAGCGTTGGTGCTCGCCACGTGTAACCGCGTGGAAGTCTATGGCGCGTCAGAGAAGCGCGTGTCAACGGATGAGATTGCTCAATCCTTGTTGCAAAACAGTGAGGTCAGTGATGGCGGCCACACTAGTGCGTTGCCGTTCTACCGTTACGAAGCTGAAAAGTGCGTACAACATCTGTTCCGAGTCGCATCCGGACTCGATTCGATGGTCGTAGGCGAGACAGAAATTCTGGGACAAACAAAAAAGGCTTACCAATCCGCGCGCGCGTCTGGCGCGGTTGGCCCCTGCCTTCATCGCTTGTTTCAACGGGCCTTTCGTGTGGCGAAGCAGGTCCGCACCCGAACCGAAATTACACGCGGGTCGGTGTCCGTTGGCTCCGTTGCGGTTGATCTGGCCCAGAAGATTTTCGGTGAACTTGGCAATTGTAAAGTCTTGGTTTTGGGAGCTGGTGAAACGAGCGAGCGCACAGCACGCGCGCTCATTTCCCGAGGTGTCAGCGACCTGCGCGTGAGCAATCGCTCAAATGATCGCGGTCAGGAGTTGGCACAACGAGTAGGTGGCCAGGCGGTCCGGTTCGATAAGTGGCCGCAGCAATGCCGCGAGATCGATATCCTGATTACATCGACTTCTTCGGAAACTCCGTTACTGACCCCAACAAATCTGGAACCCATGTTGGCCAATCGGGTCGATCGTCCGCTTTTCATCATCGATATCGCCGTTCCACGCGATGTCGATCCCGCAGTGAACGAAATGGAAGGCGTCTATCTTTACGATATAGATGCATTGCGATCAGTAGCGGAGCAGTCGCTGGCAGTACGCCGGCAGCAAATAGCCTCTGCCGAAGCGATCATTGCCGAACATGTCGCAGATTTCCTCGAGAAAGTTTCCTCCGAACTGAATCGCGTCTCGCGGATCACCGGGCATCCGCCGGTCGCTGACAATTCATTACACGCATCGCAGCTTTAGGGAAGCAGGCAGCTTCCCCTATCCTCTATCGCGAACTACATTCCCGCGGTGACGAGAAACATTATCCTTGGCACGCGCGGCAGTGAGCTCGCACGCGCGCAAGCCCGTTTGGTTGAAAGAGCAATTCAAGCGGCCCAACCGGGCACAAAAATCGAAACAAGAATCATCACGACACGAGGCGACAAAGCCACGCTTCTTGAGCGTGAAGCTGGTCGCAAAGGATTATTCACAGCAGAAATCGAGCGGGCTCTTCTTCGCGGCAACGTGGATGTCGCGATCCACAGCGCAAAAGATCTTCCGAGTGAAACCAATCCGGACGCAGAAATTGTTGCGGTTCTTCCTCGCGGACCGATGGATGACGTGCTGGTTTCGAAGCATCCGGGTGGTTTCGCTTCGTTGCCGCAGAGCGCCACCGTCGCCACAGGCAGTGTGAGAAGGAAACGCCAATTGCTGTGGAAACGCGCAGATCTCAAACTCGTCGACCTTCGCGGAAACGTTCCAACGCGACTGCGCAAACTGACCGATAACAATTGGGCCGCCATCGTGCTGGCTCGCGCAGGGCTAGCACGGCTCAGCCTATCTCCGGCAGATCACGAGCTCAGCTTCGAGGGCCGACAATTGTTCATTGAAATACTTCCACCCGAAATTTTTCTGCCTGCAGGTGGCCAGGGAATCATTGCGCTTCAAGTTCGTGTGAATGATGAAAACATGAAGGCTATCGTCGACCTCGTGAGCGATCAGAGGACATTGCTTTGTTTGCGAGCAGAGCGAGAATTTCTGCGTTTGTTGCATGGCGACTGCAATTGTCCGGTGGGCGTGCTGGCGACAATTGAAAGCGACAAAATGAAACTGAGGGCTCAACTGTTTACTGATCGATCAGCAGTACCGAGGGAAGCTGAACTGGAAGGCCCTCATGATGAGCTTGAACGTCTAGCGGCGCAGTTATTAAATCGATTGCAAGCACCAGTCTCCGAGCAAGGCTACGGCTTACCAGGTTGAGCATGAGTAAGACTGGTAAGGTTTATCTGGTTGGTGCCGGCCCGGGCGACCCCGGCTTGGTAACATTGCGTGCCAAGGAGTGCATCGAGAATGCGGACGTGATCATTTACGATCACCTTGCGAATCCCGAGACGCTCGGCTGGGCGCGGGACGATGCTGAAATCACTTATGTCGGCAAAACGCCTGGCGAATCGCGGAGCAACCAGAATGAAATTAATGCGTTGCTGATCAAGAAAGCGCACGAAGGGAAGCAGGTCGTTCGGCTGAAAGGTGGGGATCCTTTCGTGTTTGGCCGAGGCGCTGAAGAAGCGCAGGCGATCGCCGAAGCAGGTATTCCATTCGAAGTTGTGCCTGGAATCACCTCGTCCATCGCCGGGCCGGCTTTTGCAGGCATTCCCGTGACGCATCGGGCGCACAATTCACATGTGACATTCTTTACGGGACATGAAGATCCCGCAAAGACGGAAAGTGCAATCGATTACGCAGCGCTGGCGAAACTTGGCGGGACCCAGGTAATGTTGATGGGCGTGGAACGCCTCGGGTCGATCACGAGCGAAATGCTGAAGCACGGCGTGCGCGGCGACTTGCCGGTAGCGCTCGTTCGCTGGGCGACTACCGGGCAACAGGGAACGCTCACCGGCACACTTCGCGATATTGCCCAGAAGGCGGTCGCGAATAGTTTTGCGGCCCCTGCAGTCGCAATATTTGGAGAAGTTGTCGCCTTCCGAGACAAGCTCAATTGGTACGAAAAGCGGCCGCTCTTTGGTAAAACAATTGTCGTTACGCGAACAAGAAAACAAGCCAGCGTGTTAAGCAGCAAGCTCCGCTCGTTGGGTGCTAACATTATCGAACTGCCCACGATTCGCATCGAGCCGCCAAGTGATTTACGCGAATTCGCAGAACTTGTACAGGACGCGCACAATTACGACTGGATTGTGTTTACGAGCGCAAACGGCGTTGAAGCTTTTTTCAATATTTTCTTCAAACTATACGATGATACGCGCGAAATCGGCGGCGTCCGGATTGCCACCATTGGTCCGGCTACGGCTCAACGGGTGAAAGACTTTCATCTGCATGTCGATCTTCAGCCGAAAGAATTCGTTGCTGAGGACGTCGTACGGGAATTCAAAAAGCAGGGAAGCGTCGAAAATTTGAAGGTTCTCTTGGTGCGCGCCGAAAAAGCGCGGGACGTACTTTCAAAAGAGCTCTCGGGCCTGGGAGCGATCGTGGATGAAACATTCGCATATCGGACCGTGCCCGAGACGCGCGATACGAGCGGGGCACGGCAACAACTAGCGAAGCACGGGGCCGATTTAATAACCTTCACCAGTTCTTCAACCGTCGAAAATTTTCTCGCTCTGGGGCTACCCTGGCCGAAAGGAATGCAAGTTGCCAGTATTGGCCCCATCACGTCGCAGACAGCGCGCGACAATGGTTTGAAGGTCGAAGTCGAAGCAAAGCGCCACGACATTGACGGCTTGGTAGAAGCAATCGGCACCTTCTTTGCCCAGAAGGCTGCTGCGAATAGTTAAAAGCGGGAATAGTTAAAAAGTAAATTGGGCGTCAGAAATAGCGTTGCCCAAACAACTTTTTAACTTTGAAATATTTAGCTTTTAACCTTGTGGATTAAATCGGAACTTGGTTCGACCGCGCTTGGCGTTGGCTTTGGCTTTGCGGCGATGCTTCTGCGAAGGCGTCTCGAAGGCACGCAAACGGCGGACCTCCTCGAGAATGCCCTCGGCATCTAGCTTGTTCTTCAGCCGCTTCAACGCGCGATCAACGGGCTCACCCTTGCGAACAATCACTTCTGGCATCAATAATCACTCCTGACTTTAGCGATAGATTCCTAATCGGCGAGCGGGAGCCTACTCGGGCCCGGCGGCCCCGTCAAATCTACTCGGAAAAGTGCCTCCGGGCGCCTCAGACCTAGCAGTGGGCATGGACTGGGACTTCAGAAGCGGTTCAGCGCTGGGCAAGCGGATTGGCTGCCGCCGCTTTCTGGGTAACCTCGCGTCGCAAGGCTGTAGCGCCGCCACCGCGGGCGCGCGTCCACCACAGCACAATAGGTGAGGCGATAAAGATCGATGAGTAAGTGCCGACAACTACGCCGATAATGATGGCGAGCGAGAAGTCGCGCAGCACCGCGCCGCCAAACAAAAACAGGCAAAGAATCGGGATAAGCGTCACCGTGCTCGTAAGAATGGTTCGGCTCAGCGTCTGGTTAATGCTCGAGTTCATGATTTCCTCAATCGTCCCACGCCGCCCGCTGGCGAGGCCTTCCCGAATCCGGTCGTAAACGACAATGGTGTCGTTGATCGAATAGCCGGCGACGGTAAGTACAGCGCCGACGATGGTGAGGGTCAACTCGCGGCCGAAGAGAGCGAACACGCCGACGGTCATAAGCACGTCGTGCAACAGCGCGACAATCGCGCCTACGGCAAAGGAAAGTTGAAACCGGAAAGTTACGAAAATCAAAATACCCAGGATGCCCAGGCCGAGCGCGATTAACGAATTTTTTGCGAGTTCGCCACCTACGAGCGCACCGACCCGTTCCGAGCCTTCCACTCTAAAGCCAGAACTTGGCAGCGTCTGCATAACTTGGTTTTCCACCTTGTCGCTGGTGTTCAACGGCGTGCGGATGGTGATGTAACTCCTGCCGACTTGTGTGGATTCCTGGATGGAAGCGTCAGCGAGACCAATTGGCTTCAGCGCACCGCGCACCTGTCCGATATCGATCTTGCCAGGTGCGCTCAAAGTGATGAGGTCGCCGCCGCGAAAATCGACGCCAAAGTTACGTTCGCCGCGTTTGTAAAAGGCGAACGCGCCAGCCAGAAGCAGTGCGAGCGAGCACATGCACGCTATAAAGCCTTTGCCGAGGAAATTGATATTTTGCGCTGAAATCAAATGCAGCATCGAGATGCGTTTCACTCGCCCCGTGTCGACAAGCCAGCCGAGGCAATTCCGCCCCACAATGAGCGCAGTGAACAACGAAGCCAAAATGCCGAGGCTAAGTGAGATGGCGAAGCCTTTTACCGGGCCGCTCGCTTTCCAAAAAAGAATCGCGGCTGTGATCAGCGTCGTAACGTTGGCGTCGAAAATGGAGCTGAACGCTTTCTCGTACGCCGTGTTCAACGCGACCTTGAGCGATTTCCCAAGCGCCATTTCTTCGCGTAATCGCTCGTATATGAGAACGTTCGCATCCACTGAAAGGCCAATCGTCAAAATGATGCCTGCAATGCCGGGCAATGTGAGGACGAAGTGGAACAACGTCAGAGCCCCCACGAGCAAAATGAGGTTAATGATCAAGGCGAGATTCGCGATGAGACCGGGAATCTTGTAGTAGACGGCCACGCAAACGAGCGTGATGGCCAGTCCGAGTAAACCGGCGAGAATGCTCGCTCGAATCGAGTCTAGTCCGAGAGTGGGCGAAACGCTGCGCTCTTCTTCGATGCTCACCGGCGTTTGCAGCGGATTCTCGAGTACGCTTGCCAGGCCGCGCGCCTCTTCCTCGGTAAAACGGCCCGTGATTTGTGCGTCGCCGCCATAAATAGCGTCTTGAATCACGGGCGCCGATTGGATCACGCCATCAAGCACGATCGCAAAGCGATGGTGAACGTTCGCAGCCGTAATGTTCCCAAACTGCTTGGCGCCTTCGCTGTCGAACCGCAAATGAACTGCCCAACCGTCTCGTTCGTAAGAAGCGCCTGCGCCCGAAACGCGATCGCCGGCCAAGTCGGCTTTCTTTTTTACGAGCAACCGTTCTTCGATCGGTTTCTCGCCCTCAGCCTGGTGCTGTTGTTTATAGGTTTCGATCCGATACTCTGGCGGAATTACCTGCTTTCCCTGGTCGATTTCGCGCAATCGTTCGCCGTTATCGGGATAAACCAGACGAAACTCGAGCTTCGCCACGCGCGATAGTTGGTCCCTTGCTTCCTGAATCTTCGCTGTGTCGAGTCCCGGAATCTGGACCAGAATCCGATCGCTGCCGACCGGGCTGATAATTGGTTCGCCTCCACCAAAATAATCGACACGCTTGCGAATGACCTCGACCGCCTGGTCGAGCATCGCCTTCGTGACTTCTTTATCGCCACCTTTCAGCCGGATGAGAAAGGAGGTGCCGCCCTGAATATCGAGGCCAAGCGCGATCTTTTTCTGCGGCGGCCAGATGGTTACAATGCTGGAGACGACAAGCACCAGCATGAGCGTCATTGCCAGCAGCCGTTTCCGCTGCCCTTGATCGGTGGCGAAATACCACCCGAAGAGAACAAGCATTGCGAGCCCGATACAGAATGTAAGCCCAGGGGTCATTGGATTGCGGATTTGCTAATCTCTTTAACGCTTCACTGATTTAACAATTTTAGCTTTCTTTCAACACCGTCGCGATGGCCGATTTCTCCATCTCGATTTTCACGTTGTCGGCTACTTTCACCAGCACGGTATTTTCCTTCACATTCGAGATCAGGCCGTGAATGCCGGCATTGGTCACAACCCGGTCGCCGGTTTTCAAACTCGAAGTTAACTGCTGTTGCTGTTGCTGTCGCTTCTTCTGCGGTCGGATCATCACAAAGTACATGATGATGAAAATAAAAATTAGCGGCACAAAAAATGAACCAATGCCGCCACCTGGCATCTGTTGAGGAGCCGCGCTTTGCGCCTGAGCAAGAAACATCTGGAGCATATTAAAGAATCGGAGAGCGCACCTTAAACGCGAAAGCGTTGGCTGCAATCGTTCTTTCGCGCCACTCGTATTATTGAGACCGACACAGGCGCAGGGCGCTACTTACCACGAGGACCAACCGGCTTAGCCCCGGAAAAACTGGAGGTAAGGGGATTCGAATCCCTGGCCTTCTCATTGCGAACGAGACGCTCCACGAACTGAGCTGCCCCACGCTGGCCACCAAGCCAGCACGACGAAACAATTCTTTCAGCAAGGGAACACACTTCCAAACCCTTTCTGCCAACGCGAGGGTCCACGCAGGAGCGCTTGGCGTCTTGCCCATTTGGCGGGAAGATCAGAACGCAAAATTTTGTCCTTGACATTTCGGTTTGCTTTTTGGCTTCCTTAGAAAAAACCCCAAGTCCACGTGGGGTGCGACCGGTACCTCATGTAGGACGCAACCTAACCAAAGGAGAAACTCATGACTAGAACCGCACTTTGCAAGTCCGGATTCTACCGCATGGCTCTTGCAGCTTGCGTTGGAATCTCTCTCATTATCGCGTCGAACGCATTTGCCCAGAATCCCCCGCCGCCACCACCACCGGGAGCTGCCCCGGCACCGCCGGCTGCGGAAGCCCAGCGCGTGATCGTAACAGGTTCGAACATTCCGACGGCAGAAGAAGTCGGACCGAACCCGGTTTTGGACTACAGCCACGCGGACATAAACAAATCAGGTGAATTCACCACCGAGCAATTTCTCCTGAGCCTTCCCATCGCCAACGCGAACATAATTCCGACTTCGAATAATGAAAACGGCTCCAACACCGCAGTGGGTGCTGCGACTATTGCGCTACGCGGTTTCGACGCAAGAGCGACTCTCATCCTTCTGGATGGGCGTCGGGTCGCTGTCTATCCAACGGGCAACAATCCCGGCCTGGTGAATGTGATGTTCGTGGATTTGAATTCGATTCCCCAAGCCGCTATCGAGAGCATCGAAATTCTTAAAGACGGCGCCTCCACCACTTACGGTGCGGACGCGGTGGCTGGTGTCGTGAACCTCAAGATGCGACACAATTACGATGGCGCGGAGGCGAGGATCCAATACGGCAATACCCTCGATAAAGACTCCGGCGAATTCGACTCATCGGCGATCTTCGGTGTTGGCAAGGGAGATACCAACATTACTGGCGTTTTGAATTACTATCATCGCAACTCCATCGCCAACCGTGATCGCGGTTTCTCGCTCACGCCGCCGTTCCTAAGCTCGAACGCAAGTCCTTATAATCTTCAGCTTAGCAGCGATGTGGTGGGGGCTGCTGGTGGCCGTAACTTAAATCCCGGTGGGACTGAATTTGCGAGTGCGCCAGATTTTACGAACGGGTTGGCCCCCGCAAACAGGTATCTTTACGATGCCAATAACCGCGTCAGGGCGGCCGGCGGTTTACGCCCTGGCTTCAACTTCAATCAGTTCTCGCTCTCCTTGCCGGAGTCAGAGCGCTACGGTGCTTATGTCAGCGCAGAGCACAAGATCTTTGGTGATCAGATGGTCGCCTATGCGGACGGCTTTTATCAGAACGTGAAAACGCACAACGAATTGGCGCCGCCAGCAACGGGATCTTTCGAAACAAAGGGTCAGACCATATTGGCTATTCCGCCGCATTCGCCGATAGCGCCAGGCTCGGAACCACCCAACACACCAACCCACGCGGAAACCGGTGTTCCGGCGGACGCGTTCAATCCCTTCAACCCATTCGAGCAAATTATCTCGGGCGGCACTCGTGCGCGGCTCGCTGAGTTTGGGAACCGTTTATTCGACAACGAAACCGACGCGTGGCTGAGCACCATCGGCATCAAGGGGGACAAGCTCTTCAACGGAAGCTGGGGGTACGACGCCGGGTTCCGTTACAGCCAACTCAAGAATACGGTTACCGGGACGCAAGTGTCCGCCTCGCGTTTCAACCGCATCTTGAACCAGGCCGATCCAATCTTTGACCCTACCTCTCCGCAATTCATCGGCACGACCGTCGCCTTTAATCCTTTCGGTGATTATCGCGCTCCAATCGAGTCCAATTCGGCCACGGTCGAGTTCGCCAGAGTGCACCCCAAGGACGAGGACACCTCAAAGTTGGCCACGTTAGATGCCACCATCTACACAACCGACCTCTTTCACCTGCCGGCTGGCGGCGTTGGCTTAGCCGTCGGTGCTCAATGGCGGCGGGAGCAACTGAAGGAGAATCCCGATATGCTCAATTTAGAGGGAGACATCGTCGGCAACTCGCCAGTTCCAGGTGCTCAGGGCAGCCGAAATTCTTATGCGATTTACGCAGAGACCAGAATTCCTATCTTCAGCCCCGTGACGAGTACCTACTCCAGAGGCGACGGCAAAAATCCGCAACTCGTGAGCGAGACCCATGCAGCAATTCCCGGCTTTTATTCCCTGGAGTTTACCGCGGGGGGGCGATTTGAAGAGTTTCTGAACAACGATAGCAATGTCTTGGTGCCAAAGGTTGGCATGCGCTGGCAACCGTTTGACGAGCAGCTGACCCTGCGCGCGACTTGGGGCGAAGGCTTTCGTGAACCGTCACTTGAAGAATTATTTGGATCTCCGGTGTCAACGTTAGAGGTTACTCACGATCCGCTCAAAGGTGGCCTGCTCGAATCTGAAACGAACACCCTTATAACTAGCAACCCGAATCTTCAACCTGAAGATTCGCGCTCGTTCAGTGGCGGCTTTGTTTACTCGCCAAAATACGCGCCTGGGCTGAATCTCTCGGTTGACTTTTGGGACATCGAGCGCACCGGAGTTGTGACCGCTCCGTTGGCTCA
>Ga0209027_1000044_pt1 | contig 31906 bp, 30 predicted proteins | sample GraSoi013_1_20cm_3_FD_185821 | JGI IMG/M metagenome (GOLD analysis project Ga0209027, IMG submission 185821) | Grasslands soil microbial communities from the Angelo Coastal Reserve, California, USA - Sample 09_27_2013_1_20cm (SPAdes) (version 2) | ecosystem: Environmental > Terrestrial > Soil >...
CCGCCATACCTTGCGCGAGGTGCGCGAGGCCGTTGCAGGATACCGGCAACCCCGGCTTGAGAGCGAACTGGACGGTGCCCGGCAGATCCTCTCGGCGGCCAGGGTCGCATGCCAGGTTGAACACTCTGCCGGGGAGCTGGAGCCTTCCACAGATGCAGTGCTCGCCTGGACTGTGCGCGAGGGAGTGACTAACGTGATCCGGCACAGTCGCGCGCGTCGCTGCTCCATCCGACTCACCCATGAAAATAGCACTGTCTGTGCCGAGGTGATTAATGATGGACCACGGAGGCGGCAATTGGAGGTCGCGAAAGCCAGGAGCGGCAGCGGCCTCTCCGGCCTCAATGAGCGCGTCAACTCTCATGGGGGCCGTATGGAGGCGGGTCCATTGCGAACAGCGGGCAACGAGGGCTTTCGCCTGTGGGTGGAACTGACGGTCCAGGGCCATGGAGAGCCATCACAGGAGGGGCGATTATGATACGGGTCCTCCTGGCGGAAGATCAGGCGATGGTGCGCGGAGCGCTCTCCGCTCTGCTCAGCCTGGAGAAGGATATCAAGGTAATTGCTGAAGTCGCGCGGGGCGATGAGGTGGTACCAGCGGCGCTCTCGGCCCATCCCGATGTCGCCCTACTGGATATTGAGATGCCTGGCGGCGGTGGATTACCTGCGGCGCAAGCGCTTCGTGAATACCTCCCGTCCTGTCGCGTAGTGATCCTGACCACCTTTGGACGCGGCGGCTATCTGCGCCGGGCCATGGACAGCGGAGCCGTCGGGTTCTTATTGAAGGATGCGCCTGCCACAGAACTCGCGGTTGCCATTCGCAGCGTTATGGAAGGCGAGCGGGTGGTTGATCCTGACCTCGCGCTGGCTGCGCTTTCCGAGGGCAACAACCCGCTCACGAACCGGGAGCGTGAGGTGCTCTCAGTCGCACTTTCAGGCATCAGCATTGCAGACATCGCTGCGCAGCTCTATCTATCAGAGGGTACCGTGCGCAATCACCTCTCTATCGCCACGCAGAAGCTGGGCGCACATAACCGCATGGAAGCGGCACGACTTGCTGAGCAGAAAGGATGGCTGTAAGGAACCATTCCTTCTGAAACATCACGGCTTTTCAGCAACAATCAAAAAGCGGTGGTCATGCATATCGAAGTAGTTCTGAGCCTGGATAATGTTGTGCATCTCCACCAGTTTATCGAAATATTTCTCCACAGAGAAATCGGAAATGTGCCATGGAATGGCCTTTAGAAAAAAAACGACGGCCCCCACGTCAAAGAAGCGCGTGACAGGGAAATCCTCTCGCTGCTCCACAATCTTCCAACCCGCTGCCTCGAGTTCCTTTACAGCATACTCCAGGGTCCAGTAAGCGTACTGGTATTCTCCTCCACCCAGCATCTGCAAAAGTTCTACGTCGTTTGACCCGCCAACCTGCTGCGTTATAAACTGGTGCCCAGGTTTGAGGATACGCATCGCTTCCTGTGGATCGTAGTACTCGTGCCTGTTGATGACCAGGTCGAACTCATTCCCTGCAAAGGGCAAGCGATGATGATCGCTGACCTCATAGACCTTGACCCCCAGCGGCTCAAGCCTCTGGCGAGCGATAGGAACATTGGGCGCATACCCTTCAGTCGCACAGGTATGTTCCGGCAGGGGATGCAGCGAAGATAAAAATTCTCCACCGCCTGTCCCCATATCCAATAACGATTGGATTTGCCTGAGTCGCATCAGTATTTTGCTGCTATAGCTCCAACTGAGCGCCCCTTCAACCATCCTGCGCGTAGCCGTGATATGCGAAAAGTCCCAGCCCGTAAAAGGGTGATTGGCCTCATCCATCAGAAAATCGAAGTAATCTTTATCTTGTGGCTGCTCGTTTCGGAACACGCTAATTTCTCCTATAAGCAATCGTCACTCTCATGGAACGTAAACCGTCTTCTTAGACCTCTCATTTGCCCATTGTAGCATACGGCATCAGGGCTCTTTAAAAGTCTATTAAATAGCCCTACCTTTTTCGTTTGTCCAGTACCTGTTTTAGGTAGAAGTATGATATGCTATACTCTCCGAAAGAGAAGGGAGGCCCATATGTCTACAGAAGAACGAATTGTAGCATTGGAGCAGGGTCTGGCAGCCGTTCAGACAGATTTTCTCGTTCATCTGAGCGAGAACAATCGACATATGGCGGCGCTAAATAAAGTTATCACGATGCAAGAGCTTCATAGTAGGGATCTTGACCATAATGTAGCCGTGCTCCTTGGGATTGCAGGTAGTCAGGGTAAGGATATTAAGACAATGCAAAATGATCTGAGCGTTGTCAAGGAACGTATTGAGGATATTGATCGGCGGCTCAATGGTATTGATCGGCGGCTTGAGGGATTTGAGCAGCGTTTCACTTCTGTAGAAGGAAAGCTTGAGCAAGTATTGCAAATACTTACTACTCCACCCAAAACAGATAAATGATCTTTTAATGAGTGTAGCAAAACACCCAGGCCTATGTTACCCAACATAAAAGACACGCTACACCCCCCTTGCGGTTACGCCTCATATGGTGTATTATATGGGAGGTTCGCACTCTCGCAATAAGAGTGCTAAAAATGAGAGACGAGCCACTACTCGTCTACATATCACATATCAAAATTAGGGAGAAATGGTATGTCAACAGTGAGCCCAAAGATCCAGCCGCTGGGTGACCGTGTGGTAGTCAAAGCATTAGCTCGTGAAACCGTCACAAAGAGCGGCCTCGTGCTACCGGATACTGCGAAAGAGAAGCCCCAGGAGGGCGAAATCCTGGCAGTCGGCCCCGGCAAAGTCCTGGACAACGGCAAACGCACAACACCCGAGGTTAAAGTGGGAGAGCGCGTCTTGTTTGCCAGGTATGCCGGCACCGAAATCAAAATAGACGGCGAAGAGTATCTGATCCTGCGCGAAAGCGACGTTATGGGTATTGTGGAGTAATTTGATCTACCCAATACGATTGAACTTTACAGTTGATTTTTTTTAGGAGTATGTTTCGTGGCAAAGAGACTACAATTTGATGAAGAGGCGCGTCGTTCCCTTAAAAAGGGTATCGACTCGCTGGCAGAAGCCGTCAAAGTCACACTTGGGCCAAAGGGCCGCAATGTTGTGCTTGACAAAAAGTTTGGTGCACCAACCATTACCAATGATGGTGTAACCATTGCTCGTGATATCGACCTGGCCGAGCCATTTGAGAATATGGGCGCGCAGCTGCTGAAAGAGGTCGCGACCAAAACAAATGATGTTGCTGGTGATGGTACCACCACCGCGACCGTCCTGTCACAGGCCATCGTTATCGAGGGTCTCAGGAATCTCGCCGCTGGCGCCAATCCGATGATCCTGCGCCGTGGACTGGAGAAGGGCGTTGAGGCTGTCATCGACGAAATCAAGTCGATGAGCAAACCGGTCGAGACACGCGAAGAAATAGCTCAGGTGGCCGCTATCTCCGCCGCTGACAGCGAAATTGGCGAACTAATCGCCGATGTGATGGACAAAGTTGGCAAAGACGGCGTCATTACCGTTGAGGAGGGCCGCGGCCTCGAGATGGAAAAAGAGTATACCGAGGGTATGCAGTTTGATCGTGGCTTCATCTCTGCCTACATGACGACAAACAACGAGCACACCATCGCGGAACTCACGAACCCCTACATTCTGATTACCGACAAGAAGATCAGCGCCATCGCGGACATTCTGCCCCTGTTGGAGCGCGTCCTGCAATCGGGCACCAAAGAATTGGTGATTATCGCCGAGGACGTCGATGGCGAAGCCCTGGCAACCCTTGTCGTCAACAAACTGCGCGGTGCATTTAATGTGCTGGCAGTCAAAGCCCCTGGCTTCGGTGAGCGCCGTGAAGCTATGCTGGAAGATATCGCTATCCTCACCGGCGGTAGGGTCATCACCGAGAAGACCGGTCTCAAACTCGAAAATGCCACGCTGCGTGACCTTGGTCGCGCCCGCCTGGTGACCGCGACTAAAGATAACACCACCATCGTTGAAGGCGCAGGCAAAAACGATCAGATCCAGGCTCGCATACGCCAGATCCGCGCCCTCATCGAAGAGACGACCAGCGACTACGACCGCGAGAAGCTCCAGGAGCGCCTTGCCAAGCTTGCCGGCGGCGTAGGCGTGATTAAAGTCGGCGCTGCCACCGAGGTAGAGCTGAAAGAGAAGAAGCACCGTGTCGAGGACGCTCTTTCCGCTACCCGTGCTGCTATCGAAGAAGGTATCGTGGCCGGAGGTGGTGCAGTCTTGATCGCCGCCATTCCTGCGCTGGACAAAGTAGAAGTTGCTGCGGGTGAGGAGCAAACAGGTGTCAATATCCTGCGCCGCGCCCTCGAGGAGCCTACGCGCCAGATCGCTATCAATGCCGGTAGTGATGGCTCCGTCGTCGTAGCCGCTATCCGCAACGCTCCGCGCGGCTACGGCTTCGATGCCCTGACGGGCCAATACGTTGACATGTTCAAGGCCGGTATCATTGACCCGGTAAAAGTGACACGCTCTGCCCTGCAGAACGCCGCCAGTATCGCCGGTATGGTCCTCTCGACCGATACCCTGATAACAGACTCTCCTGAGGAGGAGTCAGCCGCTGGCGCCATGCCTGGTGGCATGGGCGGTATGGGTGGAATGGGCGGCATGGGCGGCATGATGTAAGCCTTTGCCCCTATTAAAAGGCTGAAAGAAAAAACGCTGAGAGCCATTTACCTGCTCTCAGCGTTTTTGATGTAGATCGTCTCAGTTAGGCAGCACATCTCTCAGCATTGGCCACACATCACTCGGTTCCCACGTTGCGCGATACCAGACCGCAATCTGCAGATGGCTATGGCCAAACTGTGGCACCTGCGCCAGTATCTGCTTGAAATTCGAGATAACGTAATAGAGGTTTTTCGCGGTATGATACCACATCGAGTGCTTCACACCAGATGAATCGGTATAGACAAGATGGGCACAGGTGGTATCATTCAGGTCGCTGGCACCCCTATCGATCTGTGAAAGGGGTATCTGCTGCACAGCATTCACGCCATCCGCGTAGTTGACCCCGCCATCAAAGACCCAATTTCCTCCTTCAAGGTGCCAGGTCGCACCATAGAGCGGCAACTCCCAGATGATGCGCGGGAGCATATTAGGCATTGTGCGCAGCGTATAAGCCAGCAGTTGTTTCAGCCAGGGGATGCTGACGGTCGGGCCAGGAGTGAAATAGGACTGGTCAACCGCCATAACCACGATAAAGTCAGCCGCACGCGCTAACAGCGACCAGTTCTCGAAGGCGTTGAGACTGTAGTAATCATCGTGGTCATTGAGTTTATGGATCAGCGCTATGCCATACCACTTGTGCAGGGGCTTGAGAGCGGCCCACACGCGCTGGTTATAGGTGGCAAAGAGCTGCTGGATGTTGGGATATGTGGCCAGTCCAGCCTCTAAATCCATAATCACCCCGTCATAATGGGCGCGTTGCACCTCGCGCACAATGTTGTCGATATAGCTCTGATCGGTTGTGCCTCTACGAATATAGTCCGACTGCTGCTGAGAAGTCCAGGAACCTGGCGCACCATCGGTCATCATAGTGACGGTAAAATAGGCCATGCCACCTTTACTATGTACCAGCTGCACCACGTTATCCATACTCAGGCTGCCGGGCATGCAATTATTATTCTGGCCGTTAATGAACGTGCCAGTGGTGGGATCGAGCCAGCCAGTACCGACAAGGGCTGCATCAGGATTCGTGTCCGCGGTTTGCAGGTAAGCACGCAGGCCCCTCTGGCAGTCCCGTCCCACAATCCAGCCCAGCGAGGCCAGTTTACCATTTAACAGGTGGAAAGTATTTGGATCGGAAGTCGGGGCCTGCTGCTGTGACTGAAGCGAAACCGCCTCCAGCCAGGCGCTATGATTCAAGGGAGCAGCAACCAGCATCCAGCCAGTCAAGAACACCGCAAACAGGGCAAGTAAAAGAGGAAATAAAAACCTTGTTCTGCCGAATATTCTTCCGAACATGCGCAAACCCTTTGTGCTACATTCCGCTACTCCAACGACTTACCTTCACCACTATAGAATATCACAACTTTACATAGGATGAAACATAATAACCCAAAAAGGTATGGATGGACATAGAAGAGTCATAGGACGAGACTGCCGCGGCAGTCTCGTCCTATGACTCTTGTTTTTCTACTTGAACATCATCTGGGCCGCTAGCTGTGCCCATTGCACGGCCCAGAATGCCAGCACCGTACCAAATGCAAAAGTACCGACAGCCGCGATCCATATCGCGGCCCACGACATCCAGTTCAGGCTCACCCATTGACCTTCATTGGTCACCGCAACCGCCGTCTTCGCCGGACTTGCTACGGCTGTTGCTGCCGCTGGCTTTACCGCCACCGCCGTAGTGCCGCGCCTCGATGCCGGACTACCTGTACCTTCCAATTTCGCGGAGACCCTTTTATTATTATTGGGCACAGGCGCGACCGTCGTCGCAGCTGCCGCTACCACCTCCTGCTCCATGAACATGGTGGCGATAACGCGCAGGTAGTAATACATGCCCAGTACGCTGGCCAGTACACCAATGATCAGCAGTTCGGGGTGACCGCCCTGCAGCGCCGCGTAGAACAGGTAGTACTTGGCGGCGAAGCCTGCCATGGGTGGGAAACCCGCCAGGGCCAGCATGAAGACCGAGAGCAAACCCGCCAGGCCAGGCTGGCGATACCACAGGCCGCGAATCTCGCTGTAGTTACTGCCGCTGTTATCGACGCGCTCCAGCATGGAGACGATGCCAAATGCCCCCAGGTTCATGAAGGTATAGCATAGCAGGTAGAAGAGGATAGCGGAAATGCCGACCGTGCCTCCTACAACAACGCCGATCAAGAGGTAGCCGGCGTGGGCAATGCTGGAGTAGGCCAGCATGCGTTTGACGCTGCCCTGGACAAGTGCCAGGATGTTGCCACCCACTATAGTCAGGATAGTGATGGCCCAGACGACCGCCATCCAGTCTCCCCTGGTGGGCTGAAACACGACATCGAAGACGCGAGCAAAGGCAATAAGGGCGGCAGCTTTGGTTGCCACAGACATAAATGCTGTAACGGGCGCTGGCGCACCATCGTACACATCAGGTACCCACGCCTGAAAAGGAATGGCTGACACTTTGAAGGCGAAACCAACACTGAGCAGTCCCATGGCGATAAGCAACAGTTTTGGACTATGCAGGCCTGGCTGGTTAAGAGGAGATGCAACGGGCAAAGTCCTCGCCAAAAAACTTCGTATTCCCACAAAGGTGGTACTGCCCGTAGCCGCGTAGGTGAAGGCGATACCATAGAGCAGGAAGGCTGAAGCAAATGAACTGAGCAGGAAATATTTCATCCCAGCTTCTTGAGAGCTCTTGCGTCGTACCACGTAACCACACAGGATGTATAGCGCCAGCGAGAACATCTCCAGCCCCAGGAAAACTATCAAGAAACTTGCCGCAGCCGCCAGCAGCATCATGCCAACGGTGGCCAGCAAAAGCAAGGCGTAATATTCCCCCTGGTGCACGAGTACCAGACGTTTGAGATAGGCGGGCGAGAGCAGGATGCCCAGGAAGCTCGCGCTCAGGATGATGACATAGGCATAGAGCGAGCCATAATCGGAACTGACCATCTGATTGAAGGCCGCCTGGTGGTCTCCTGCCGCGAACAACACGAAGGTCGCCACAAAAGCCCCCGCCAAACCTACCAGGCTCAATATCGGCAACACAACAAAATTCGTCGGGGCGCTCTCCTTCGTGCTTTTACCCCGTTGTGGCAGCAGGACATCCGCCATCATCACCACGAGCGCCATGATCGCCAGTACAAGCTCCGGTGCGATACGCCCCCAATCGGCGGCAGTGACTGTATATGTAAATGTCATAGATAATACCTCGGTCAGGGTCTACCCTATGAATGCGCTACCCAGATTTTGCAGCGTGTTTACCACTGAAGGTTCCATTAAATAGGTCAGCAGAGCAGGTTGTATCCCGATATAAAAGATCAGCAAGAGCAATGGCGAGAGCACCAGGAAATCACTAAAGTATAAGTCATGCAGTCTCCCCTTGCGCTCAATGGAGGCCACCGGGCCCTCTGTCGGGCCTGGTCCTTCCATGAGACCCAGGAAAAACCGGCTCATATACCATGCCGCCGGTATCACGACAGCGGTACCTAGCACGCCAAAAACAACGTTATTGCGGAAAGCCCCAAGCAGCGCCAGGAATTCTCCGGCAAAACTATTCAGTCCTGGCAGCCCCAGCGATGAAAGCGTAGCGATCAGTAATATTGTCGCCATTATAGGCACGCGCCTCGCCATTCCACCAAAGTCCTTGATGTTGCGCGTACCCGTCTGCGCCTCGATCAAGCCCACGATCAGGAAAAGTGCGACAATGGTAATACCATGGTTGACCATCTGCAAGACCGAGCCTTCTATACCCTGCGTGTTGAAGGCGAAAATACCAAGTACGATAATGCCAAGGTGGCTGATACTGGAATATCCCAGCAGCCGTTTGAGATCGACCTGCACCAGGGCCAGCACCGCGCAGTAAAGTATGCTTATCACCGCCAGCGTATTAAAGAGTGGCGCCAGCGTGTGTGCCGCCGACGGGAAGAGTTGCAGGCAGAAACGCAGTAAGCCGTACGCACCCGTCTTTGACATAGCCCCTGCCAGCAAGGCTGTGACAGGCGCCGGAGCTTCACTATACGCATCGGGCAGCCAGCTATGGAACGGCACTAACGGCACCTTCACCACAAAGGCTGCCGCGAAGGCCAGCATCAGCCATACCTGGACGGTATTGCTGAACTTGCTATTGAGCAGCGTTGCCAGGTCGAGCGTGTAGCTGCCACCCGCCGTCTGCTGGTGAAAATACCCCACGGCGATGATGCCGGCCAGCATCAACAGGCTACCTAGCGAGGTATAGAGCACGAACTTGAAGGCCGCGTAGATGCGCCGCTCACCACCCCAGCTGCCAACCAGGAAATAGGCTGGTATCAGCATCACTTCCCAGAAAATGTAAAAGAGGAAGAGATTGGTGGAGAGGAAAACGCCGATGATGCCGCTTTCAAGCAGCAGCATGAAGGCCATATAGTTCTTGACCTTCTGCTCGACGCCAAATGATGCGCCGATACAGACCAGCGTCAGCAGTGCCGTCAGGGTGACCAGCAAAAGGCTGATGCCGTCAACGCCCAGGCTGTAGTTTATACCCACCGATGGTATCCAGCTCAATTGCTCATTGAAGAGAAACGCGCTATTTGGCGCTCCCGCGGCTACCGGCGAGGTCGACGACACATTGGCTTGAAAATAGGCTAGCATCAGCCCGAGAGCCTGGAAGAGATTGACGCACGCTACAGCAAAGGCCGTCCAACGAATCGTGGTCACCTGATTCTTGGGAATGAACAGTATGGCAATCCCACCGACGAGAGGGAGAAATGTGATTATCGACAAAATTGGATACATATCCCTATCCCCTCACTGCATAGTACAAAATAATCAAGACCACGCCAATCAAAATGGCCAGGGCGTAGTTACGTACATAGCCCGTTTGTAAGCGGCGCAATCCCGCGCTGATTCCCCGCAGTCCCCCGGCCACAGCGCGACTGCCACCATCGAGCACATCACCCTCCAGCACGCGCGCAGCCGTTCGTCCAAACCAGAGGATAGGCTGTACGATCACCGCGTCCAGTATCTCATCGACATAGTACTTGTGATATAACAGCTGGTAGAACGGATTCTTGTTCTCCTTATACTGGAAGCCTCGCCCATACAATCTCCAGGCAGCGAAGATACCCAGCAGGGCAAACCCTACGCTCACTAGCGTTGAAATCCACTCCACACCAAACGAAGCCGTTGCCATCGTATGCACATCGGCGAAAACTGGTGTGAGGAACGCCGTGAGCGGCCGCCACTTGGACAGGCTAATCAGGTCAAATGAGCCAACCAGGCCGCCAATGATGGAAAGCACAGCCAGGATAATGAGCGGTATGGTCATGATTGGCGGGGCTTCATGGATGGTGAAGCGCCCCGCGGTGCGATGCGACGGCTCTTCTTCCTCCTCGTCTCCCTCGTGACTGGCCCTGCCGCTGCCGCGATAATCTCCCATGAAGATGCCATAGAACAGGCGGAACATGTAGAACGCAGTCAAAGCCACCGTGACGATAGCGATGCCCCACAGCAAGTATGAAATCGCCTTGTGATTTGCCGTTGCCTGTGCCAGCAATGAGCTGAGAATTTCGTCTTTACTCCAGAAGCCAGCCAGTGGTGGTATTCCACTAATTGCCAGCGTGCCAACCAGGAACGTCCAGAAGGTCGTGCGCAGCCTGCTCCTCAGTCCACCCATCTGGCGCATATCTTGCTCGCCCCCCAGCGCGTGAATGACGGCTCCAGCAGCCAGGAAGAGCAGGGCCTTGAAGTAAGCGTGGGTTGTGAGGTGGAAGATACCCGCGGAATAGTTATGAACCCCCTCGCCCATAAACATGTAGCCAAGTTGGCTAATGGTCGAATAGGCCAGCACGCGTTTGATATCTAGCTGGGCGATCGCGATGGTCGCGGCGAAGAGCGCGGTTACCCCGCCAATGACGGCAACGATCGTCAAAGCTGTAGGAGCCAGTTCGAACAGTGGATGCGCCCGTGCAACAAGATAGACGCCGGCCGTCACCATGGTCGCAGCATGAATGAGTGCGCTGACAGGGGTTGGACCCTCCATCGCATCTGGCAGCCACATGTACAGCGGCAACTGTGCTGATTTGGCCGCGCACGCGAGAAAGAGGCAGAGGGCAATCACTAACTGCAGCCTGTTGCCCGTAGTCGCGGGATTAAGAGCAGAGAAGACACCAGGTCCATTGGCATTATTGTAAAAGTTCAGCACACCATACTGTCTGAAGATCAGGAAGATAGCAATCATCAGTCCAAAGTCACCGATGATATTGATGACCAGGGCTTTTTGTGCCGCCGCAACCGCTGTGCGCCTCTGGTACCAGAAACCAATCAACAGGAAGGACGCCAGGCCAACCAATCCCCAGCCTACCAGCAAGAAGAGGAAGTTATCCGCGCTCACCAGCAAGACCATGGCAAAAATAAAGAAGTTCATATAGCTGAAGAAGCGCCAGAAACCGGGATCATCCTCCATATACCCGGCCGAATATATGTGAATCAATAGTCCTACGCCTGTCACAATCATCAACATTGTGGCCGACAAAGGATCGAACAGCAGGCCAAAGCTCACTTGAAAGTCGCCCGATACCACCCATGTATAGAGTACCTGGTCACTTGTTCGTGCCGCTGGGGGAGTGCCAAGCATCGAGAAGAAACTGATGGTGGCTAAGAGAAAAGCCAGGCCACAGGCGCCCCAGGCCACAGCCAGTATCATCCTGCGCGGAAGGGCGCTCCCCGTCACTCCCAGGATCACAAATCCTAGTAAGGGAAACAGCAGCACCCCAGCGGTTAAATTCGTCATATCTCTACTACCCTCGTAACAGATTCATGTCGTCAACATCAATGTCACGGCGCGTGCGAAAGATGGAAACTATAATAGCCAGGCCAACCACAACTTCGGCGGCTGCGACCGTCAGCACGATAAAAACAAACATCTGTCCGTCCGCCGAGTCAAGCTTGCTAGAGATGGCCACAAATGATAAATTGACCGCGTTTAACATCAATTCAATAGACATGAAAATAATCAATGGATTGCGTCGAATGAGCACTCCGACGACACCAACCGTAAATAATATAGCGCTCACAATGAGATATGCTGATAATGGCATCTTTTTCTCCCTATGCCTTCCTGCCCAGTACCATCGCGCCCAGCAGCGCCACGATGATCAACAGGCTTGTTACCTCAAAGGGATAGACGAAACCGTGGAACAATGCCTGGCCAAAGGCTTCCGTATTGCCCTGCGCATTCACGACGTGCGAAAGGCTATTAGCCCCAGTTGCCACTGCTCTATTATCAATGGACGTCCCAGTAAAGAGCAGGTAACTCAAGGCGCCTACCAGCACAAGCCCCAGTATACCGGCGACCCATCGCTGCCAGGGAATGCGATCAGCCAATCGTGTATCGCTGGCTTCCGAGGCAAGCATGGTGACCACAAAGAGAAATAAGACCATGATCGCGCCCGCGTAGATCAGGATTTGCACGACAGCGATAAACATCGCCCCCAGTTGCAAGTAGAAGAGAGCCAGAAAGAGCAGCGTCAGTATGAGGCTCAACGCACAGTGGACGGCATTCTTAAAGGTAATCACCCCAAGCGCTGATGCCACGCTGGCTACGGCCAGCACAAAGAACGAGATTTGCACTACTGTCATCGTTTCTGCCAGTCCTTTCCGCCCTCGAACTTTCTCCGGTCCTCGTCCTGTTCCTCGTTCGTGAGCAAGACCTCCTCCTCTGGGCGCGCATTACCCAACCCGACGGCAGCAGCACTGGCCTCTGACCCGTCAAACACGTTACTCGCCTGTGGGACAGGTTGCACCGCATTTGCGGGAGCCGGATCTGCCCATACATCGTTCGAGCCAATAGTCGCCTGCCCTTTGGGCTCGAGCAATTGCTCTTTATGGTAGACCATGTCTTCTGGATAGTAAGAGGCCAGTTTATACTCGTGTTCCAGTGTGATAGCTCCGGTGGGACAGGCTGCCTGGCAGTAGCCACAGAAGATACAGCGCAACAAATTGACATCGAAGACCCGCGCGTAGCGTTCACCCGGTGAGACCCGGTTATCTTCGCTGTTCTCTTCGGCCTCGATGTAGATAGCGTCGGCCGGACAGGCTCCGGCGCAAAGATAGCACCCGACGCAGCGCTCTAAACCATTCTCATAGCGGTGCAGCACGTGGCGACCGCGAAAACGCGGCGGTAGTTCTCGCTCCTCTTCCGGATACGAGACCGTCGTCGGCTTTTTGCCCATATTTTTAAAGGTTGTTGCCAATCCTTTGATGATGTCGAAAGACATATTTGGCTCCTTTAAGCAGTAACATCCTGCTCCTTTTTGGGAGCAACCAACTCTTCCCTCACAGGCTCAAACCTGGCCAACCGCACCGTCGCGGGCATAGGTATCGTCCCCTCTTGCGTGGATATCCCTGCCTGTATCTCTCTTGTGCGTCTGCGCACAAATAGCAACACTGCCACCACGACAACCAGACCGGCCAGCCCATTGATCCACCATGGCCAACCCAGCGCGACCACGATTGCCGTAATCACTACATTGAGCACCGCTAACGGCAACAGCAGCTGCCAACCCAGGCGCATCAGGCGATCATAGCGGATACGCGGCAAGGTGGCGCGCAGCCAGATGAACAGGAACAGGAAAACGGCCACTTTCACCACGAAAACGAGTATCGATATACCGGGAATGCGCTCTAGGCCAAAGAAACTCCAACCACCAAAGAAAAGCGTTGCTGCCACGGAGCTCACCGTAATCATGTTAATATACTCGGCCATCTGGTAGAGGCTCCAGCGCAGCCCGCTGTACTCGGTCAAATAGCCAGCCGTCAATTCTTGTTCAGCCTCTGGCAGGTCGAATGGCGCGCGGTTGACCTCCGCGACACCCGCGATAATATAGATCACAAAACCGAGCGGCTGAGCGAGGATAAACCAGATACCCTGGCCGGTCGGTCCATAGGGTAGTTGGGCCTTGACAATGCCAACCATACTCAGCGTACCTGCCCACATCAGAGTGCCACTCAGAGCCAGCCCCAGGCTTGTCTCATACGAAACCATCTGCGCCGCGCTGCGCAGTGACCCCAGCAGCGAATAACGGTTGCCGGAAGACCAGCCACCGAGCACGATCCCGTAGACCGCCAGCGAAGAGATTGACAGTATCCACAGGATACCCACATTGATATCACCGATCACCGGGTCCCAGACAGTAGATTTGCCAGTAATCCAGCCACTGCCAATGGGCACAACGGCAAATGCGCACAGCGCCACCACTACTGAGATGACCGGCGCCAGCACGTACGTGACCACCCTTGCCTGGGTTGGAATGATCTGCTCTTTAAAAGCCATTTTGATGGCATCAGCTACCGGCTGAAACATGCCGACCGGTCCCACCCGGTTTGGTCCCAGGCGTCCCTGCATCTTTGCCACTACGCGCCGCTCGATCAGCGTCATATACGCGAAAGCCGTCAGCAAGGCGAAGATCACGATTGCGCTTTTGATGACTGCGGCCACGATTGCGTTATTGAGAAAGTCAAGCACGCGCCACCTCCTGCTCCTGGGTGCGCACACCCTGTCCCCCCAATTCTTCCCAGTCTAGACCGGCATAGAAAGGATTCTCTTCGGCAATCTCTCGTAATATCTCTTTAGAGCTGGCATAATTCCACTTTATACCCATATGTCTGGCTATCTCGACGAAGATCTCCCAGTCAGCCTTTGCTCCTGGCAGGGGCCGTAACGCCTGTCGAATAGCCTGCACATGATGATCGATATTGGTCATGCTGCCATCTTTTTCCGCGAACGTAACGGCCGGCAGCACGATATCTGCCTGCTGAGCCGTCTCAGTCAGCATAATGTCCTGTACTATCAGCAATTTCAATGAGTCCGGAAGCTTCTCTACATGTCGCGCGGGATTGGCTCCCATCACATACAGCGCCTTGAGCTGCAGGCTGCTCAACATCTCGGCATAAGTCATTCCGGCATCCTCGGCCGGATTATATCCCGGCAGAGCGTCGGGCAAAAGGCCCATATCGCGTGCGCCAAGCGAGTTGGCATCCTCAAAAAGCGGGCCAACTCCGGCGCCGGGACGATCAATGTTGCCGGTGACAACCGCCAGGGCCTGGAGATCGGCAGCCAGGTCTTCGCAACCAGCCTCAAGTGTAGCCATCTCATCGTAAAGAATGATCGCTCCCCTGGCTTCCGCGATTTCGTGAGCAAGTTCTCGCAGTTGAGCGGTAACCTCGCTTCCCAGCGTCTCTTCGTGGCCACGGATCAGCGCATCCTCTTGTAATAGTTTTGCCCTCAACGCTTCGTCTGGAGCCTTCATCTCTTCCTGGCGCACAACCGTACTCAAAAGTATCTTCGCCGCCGCACCTGCCCCCTGCTGTGGCAGCGTAATCTTCTGCACAGCAAAGCGGTCAAGCTCGGTCTCGTTCGCATTGACGACGTAGATCTTCGCGCCGCCTTTCATAGCCTTCTTGATGCGCAGGTCGAGAATGGGTTGCCGCTGGTAGGGGTCTGCCGCGATGAGCACAATATGTGATGCCTGCTCGATCTCCGCGATGCTGTTGGTCATCATCCACGGTTTTCCCGTCATGCTATCGCGTGGACCAGGGAAGTTGCCATGATGATGATCGACATGCGGTGTTCCGATAACCTGCCTGAGCAGCTTTTGGAAAAGGTACGCATCTTCATTAGTGGTGCGGGTTGAACCAATGCCGCCAATCGCGCTGGCCCCATACTTCTTGGTGATCTCACTCAGGCGTAATGCGATGGTATAAAAGGCCTGCTCCCATGCCACTGCCACCAGCTGCCCGTTACGCCGGATCATTGGCGTGCGCAGGCGCTGCGGACTATTGACATACTCAAAACCCCAGCGGCCCCGGTCACAGAGCCAGCCATCATCGATAGCATCGTTCTGGCGCGACATGTTGCGCATGATCTTGTCTACGCGCACATCGACGCGCACGTTACAACCGACGCTACAATTGTTACAGACACTGGGAATATGCTTCAACTCCCAGGGGCGCGCCTTGAAGCGATAGGCCGTGGCCGTCAGCGCGCCAACCGGGCATATTTCGACGGTATTGCCGGAAAAGATTGAGTCAAAGGCGTGATCAGGAGCCGTCCCGACCTCCATCTTATAGCCCCGCGAGATCATCACCAGCCCGTTATCCATGGAGATTTCCGAACTGAAGCGCGTACAACGTTGGCACAAAATACAGCGTTCGCGGTCAAGCATAACCCTGTCGCTGACCGGTATAGGCTTTTGATAGTGGCGTTTGGGCTGGTCGAAGCGGGTGCCACCGGGGCCATGGCGCAGTGTGAAGTCTTGTAGATCGCACTCCCCTCCCTTGTCGCAGATAGGGCAGTCAAGGGGATGATTGATCAGCAGAAATTCCAGTGTACCCCTGCGCGCCTTCAGCACCTTCTCCGTCTTCGTATGTACGATCATGCCTTCGCTGACGGGCGTGGTACAGGCCGTCTGGGGAGGCTTGGGCATCTTCTCGATCTCGACAAAGCACATGCGGCAGGCGCCCAGTGGCGGCATCTTGGGATGATAGCAATAGATGGGAACCTCTATCCCAGCCTCTCGCGCTGCCGCCCAGACCAGCGTTCCAGGCGGTACAGCAACGGGAATATCGTCTATGGTCAGGTGTACAAGTTCGTCTTTTTTCTCTTCTGGCATATATTTTTTACCGTTTCATTTGCTCAGGTAGTCGTGGCCGGGCACCTGCTAAGGGTGCCTCTACATTTCCTTTGCAGGAGCCCCTGCATGCACCGATTGAGCGCCCGCGAGTAACGTCTCCTGTTGCGTGCGCTGGTCCCCCACCATGCAGCGCCCATGACGGACATGATATTCGTATTCTTCGCGGAACAATTTGATACTACTGGTGATAGGACTGGTGGCTGCATCGCCCAGGGGACAGAAGGATTTCCCACTGATATTATCGCAAATATCCATCAGCAAGTCGATATCGCTCTCCTTGCCTCGTCCATGTTCGAGGCGCTCATAAATTTCTGTCAACCAGTATGTACCTTCACGACAGGGAGTACATTTACCACATGACTCGTCACGGTAGAATTCGGTCATGCGCAGCGCGGCCCCTACGATACAGGTATCCTCGTGTATGACAACCACACCACCGGAGCCAAGCATCGAGCCTGCCGCGGCTATAGCTTCGAAGTCAAGCGGCGTATCTACTTTGTCAGCGCCGAGCATGAAGGTCGACGATCCACCGGGTATAATGGCTTTGAGCTGCTTGTCATCCAGGATACCGCCGCCATATTCTTCATCGTATATAAGCGTGCGCAGCGGAGTCCCAAGCGGCAGTTCATAATTGCCCGGTTTTTTCACATGCCCGCTCAGACAGAAGACGCGCGTTCCCTTGCTTTTCTCCGTTCCAAATGAGGCATACCAGTCCGCCCCATTCTTTACAATGGCCGGAATGGTCGAGAGCGTCTCACAGTTGTTAATTACGGTAGGGCCGCCATACAAACCAACAGCCGCGGGGAAAGGCGGCTTCAAGCGTGGATACCCGCGCCTGCCCTCTAGCGATTCCATCAAGGCGCTTTCCTCACCACAGATATAAGCACCCGCGCCGCGATGCATAATCACTTCCAGGTCATAGCCACTACCCAAAATATTTTTCCCAATCAGCCCGGCGCCATACGCTTCTTCAATAGCTCGCTCAATCTGCCGGCCAGCGAGAGCCAGTTCGCCGCGTACGTAGATAAAAGCGACCGAGACGCGGCACGCATAACTGGTAAGAATCACACCTTCGATCAGTTGATGAGGATTTTTCTCCATCAACATGCGGTCTTTGAAAGTGCCTGGCTCGCTCTCGTCACAGTTGCAACACAGGTAACGCGGCTGATTTTTCGCCAGGAATCCCCATTTCATGCCTGTTGGAAAACCCGCGCCGCCGCGTCCTCGCAGGCCTGATTTCTTCACCATCTCAAGGATGTCGTCAGGTTGGTACTCTTTGAGCGCCTTTGCCAGGCTCTTATAGCCGCCACGCTTGCGATACCCTTTCAGCGTATCCAGTCCTGGAGCATCTATATTTTTTGTAATAATAAGTTCCGGCATACCGTTGATCCCTCAATAATTTCTTAAACTCCATTATTGTACCTGTGACAATTCATTGGGCTCGTGGCGCTGATATCTCCTGGTCACTAGAAGGCGCAATAAATTGCGTCCCTCCATCCGCGCTTAATTCTCTCTCCCACTCGCCAACCAGCTCATCGGCCATCTCCAGCGTGACATTCTCCACAAACTCGTCATTGACCTGGATGACTGGCGCGGTACCACAGGAGGCCAGGCATTCTGCTGTCATCAACGTATAATTCCCATCAGCTGTTGTCTCGCCACGTTTGATGCCCAGTCGCTGTTCAAAGCGATCAACGAGCGCGTCGCAGTTGCGCAGGTAACATGAAATGCTGGTACACACTTTGATGACCTTTTTCCCGGGAGGCTGCTGGTAGTACATGGTATAAAAAGTAGCCACGCTTTCAACATCATCGACGGTCATGCCAATTGCCTCGGCTACTGCCTCCAGGGCTGCCTCCGTTATATAACCCTCTTCTTGTTGTGCAATATAGAGTGCGGGCATCACTGCTGAACGGGCCACAGGGTAGTGGGCCGCCAGCTCACGCATACGTTGTTTCGCCTGTTCTGAAATCATCGATCAACCTCACCAAGCACGATGTCTATACTACCAATCGCTGCCACCACGTCGGAGAGGAAACTGCCTTCTATCATGCGTGGTAGGACCTGGAGATTAGCGAACGAGGCACCGCGCACATGCATCCTGTACGGATTTGCGCTGCCATCACTGACAATATAGAAACCCAGCTCACCTTTCGGTGATTCGGTGCGTACGAACACATCCCCTTTCGGCGGACGATATCCCTCGGTAAACAACTTGAAGTGATGGATCAGCGCCTCCATGCTTCCGGTAATCTGCCACTTCGGCGGCGGCGCGATTTTCGGGTCGTTAACGCGGTACGCACCCGTGGGCATGCCTTCGAGCGCCTGGTTTACAATGTTTAAACTCTGTTCCATCTCTAGCATACGCACCAGGTAGCGATCGTATACATCCCCATTGGTTCCCACCGGGATGTCGAAGTCGAACTTCTCGTAGCCGCTATAGGGAAATGCCTTGCGGATATCCCATACCACACCGCTGCCGCGCAGCACAGGGCCGGTAGCACCATAAGCAATGGCATCTTCCACGCTCAGAAAACCAACATTTTTTGTGCGTTCCAGCCAGAGCTGGTTATTCGTCAAGAGATCGTGATATTCCTGCAAGCGATCGGGGAAGATACTGGTGAATTCACGTACCTTGGCATCGAATCCCGGCGGAAGCTCGGCCTGTAGACCTCCCGGACAGATATAGCTGGTCATCATGCGCACGCCAGAAATGTACTCGAAAACGTCCAGGATCATCTCGCGTTCGCGGAAGCAGTACAGGAAAACGCTCATAGCGCCGAGATCAATAGCATGCGTGCCCAACCAGACCAGGTGGCTGGCGATGCGCTGCAGTTCCGCGAGCAAAACGCGCGCGTACTTGATTTTGTCGTTGATCTCGTCTTCAATACCGAGCAACTTTTCGACGGCCAGCGAGTAACCCAGGTTATTGCAGAGCGGTGCCAGGTAATCCATGCGATCGGTTAAGACCAGCGCCTGGTGGTAGCTTTTTGCCTCGGCGGTCTTCTCGATACCAGTGTGCAGGAAACCAATGTCGGGCACTGATTTGACGACCGTTTCACCCTCGATGGTCAATATCAATCGCAGCACGCCATGTGTGCTGGGATGCTGTGGCCCCATATTGATGGTCATCGTATCGTTACGCTGCCCATCTTCACCAGGCTGGCTATCCTCGATGGTGTAAATATTTTCTATGTCTTGTTGCTGCATAAAGCCGCCCTCAAATTACCTTTTCTTCGTCCCCGGTTCCTGATTCTGACTGATATGGCTGCGACTCTCGTTGAGTTCTCGCCCGCCTGGCGAGCGCAGCGTCTGGTTTCCAACGCCGGGATCGGTATCATACGGCACCTGGCCACCCCAGTGTGGCTCCGGCAGATCAAAGCCCGTCAGCGGATAATCCTTGCGTAGTGGGTATGTCGTCCAATCCATCGGCATGAGAATGCGGCGCAAATCGGGATGACCGGTAAATGTGATACCAAAGAGATCGTACACCTCACGTTCATACCAGTTTGCTGATGGCCACACCCCAACCACCGTTGGCACGGCTGGATGCTCTTCACGCCGCTGACCAACACGTACCTTCAGGCGTAACACACATTGATTAGGGATTGAGAGCAGGTGGTAGACTACATCAAAGCGAGGGATACGCTCAGGCCAATCTACTGCTGTCACACTTGAAAGGAAGTTGTACTGTAGATCTTTCTGTAGGTAGCTACAAACCTTTACCAGTTCTTCTGGCTTCAGTACAATCGTCTGCTCATCACGATACTCGACCGTTTCAACTATCGCCTGCGGAAATTTCTGCCGCACCTTCTCGACCGTCGATGTCGCTGTCATGGCCATATGGATACATTCCTTAAAAAATATAGAAGTTTGTTGTGATGGGGTATTAACGCTTCGCACCAATACCCCATCACAACATTATAATTCTTCCCCGATGGGTCCCAGCAGCTTCATATCGCTCGCCTTCAATGGATCAGGAGGATTGGGTATACCTTCACGTATCTTGCGCTGCAGTTCATTAAAACCATAGAGTAGCATATCAGGTGTCGGCGGACAGCCTGGAATGAAGACATCGACCGGCACAATTTTATCTACCCCTTGTACAATAGCGTAATTATTAAAGACTCCGCCACACGACGCACAGGCACCCATTGAAATTACCCACTTGGGGTCAGGCATCTGGTCATAAATCTGCCGCAGTACCGGGGCCATCTTAATCGAGCACCGTCCGGCAATGATCATCAGGTCAGCCTGCCGCGGCGAGGCGCGGAACACCTCCGCCCCAAAGCGCGAGATATCCCAGCGGTCAGCGCTGGTCGACATCATTTCAATGGCACAGCAAGCCAGGCCAAACGATACCGGCCACAGCGAGGAGCTGCGCCCCCAATCCAGGAACTTACTGACCTGAGTCGTCAAAATCCCCGGCGCGCCGTTCTTCACATGCAGCTGTCGCCGGGGCGTCTGAGTATTCGAAACAGTCTGCACTGGCTCCCATGGATTTTTTACTCCCATGTAAACGCCCCCTTTCGCCAGACATAGATATAGCCAATCATCAAAATCAGCAGAAAGACGAGCAGTTCAATCAGCCCGAAGACTTGAAGCTTGTGCAGCAGGATGGCTAATGGATAAAAAGAAACAATTTCGATGTCGAACACGATAAAAAGCATGCCCGTCATGAGATACTTGATAGGAAAGCGTCGTTTAGGCGCTTCAATCTCTTGAATGCCACATTCATACGGTGCCAGCTTCTCAGGCGATGGTTTCCTTGGCCCCAGGAAAATGGTCAATACCATGACAAACAGGCCAAAGAGGACAGCTAGCGTCACCAGCACAAAGATGGGGAGTGTTCCCATAGGTGGGATCCTTCACTTCTCGTAACAAATAATACAAAACTAGGGGAGGCTCATTGAACCCCTGCATTACCTGGTGTCTTTAATACACTACCTCAAGATGTATGGTAACACAGGGTGTGGAGTGTGTCAAATTGGAGAGCGCTCACCGTTGGCAGCCTCGCCATTTTCACCTTCTCATGGCTGCTCCAAAGGATTAGAAAATAATAAAACGTATGCTGGCAGTCCTGCGGCCGCGAGCTGCAGGACTGCCAGCATACGTTTTATTATTTGCCACTAATTTTTTACAAGTATCGTTACTTGCCTCAGGATAAGAAACATGGTATACTGTAGTATACATAAAGTCAGTTACAACTCTGTTCTGATCTACTACCCATATATGATCAGAAAGGCAGACGGAACACGGCAATGAAGCCAACAACAGAAACAACAATGACACAAACTTCAACCACCGACACCGGCCACATCTGTCCAAAGTACGAGCAAGCCATCCAGCTACTTGGTAAACGATGGACTGGACTACTCTTATATACGCTTCTGGAAGGGCCAAAACGCTTCTGTGAACTGACCTCTACAGTAGAGGGGCTCTCCGACCGCGTACTTAGTGACCGCCTGCGCGAACTGGAGTTAGAAGGCGTCGTTGAACGCGTCGTCTACCCACAGATTCCCGTGCGCGTCGAGTATAAGCTCACTGAAAAAGGGCGCGGGCTCGAGCCCGTCGTGCTGGCCATCCGTCGATGGGCCGATAAGTGGGTACCCTCACCTGACTCATCCCTTACACCATCTGCCCAATAACGAAAACAGCCAACGTACCATCCTCTAGCACCCTGTGCTATAATTTTGTCATGGAAAACTTATGGGCTCCCTGGCGCATGACTTTCATTGCGCCCAAAACACCACAATCCCAGGAGTGCATTTTTTGCACTCAACCGGCAGAGCACCGCGATGAAGAGAATCATATCCTTTACCGCGGGGAGCACTGCTACATGATGCTGAACCGCTACCCGTACAACAACGGCCACCTCATGATTGTCCCCTTTCAGCACGTGGGCACAATCGAGAAGCTTTCCGCTGAGACTCTCGCCGAGCTGATGGCACAAGCGCAACTCGCGCTCAAGGCCCTGCGATTCGCGATGAAACCGGATGGATTCAATATGGGCATTAATGAAGGGAAGGTCGCGGGCGCCGGCTTCGCCGATCACGTGCACCTCCACGTTGTGCCGCGTTGGAACGGTGACACCAATTTCATGCCCGTCATTGCCGAAATCAAGGTCATGCCGGAACACCTCGATCTCGTTTACCAGCAATTAAAAGAGGCCATAGCCGCTGTAAAAGATCAATAGCATCATTGCCACGAGATGGATAACCGTTCAGGTGCTACCATCGCCTCTTCCCTCTCCACGCCCTTTCGCACCACTGTTTTGCGCTCGCTCCATCGCATATTGAACCCGAACAGCACCGGTGAATATTCCCCTTTCCCCTTCTCCTTGAGAGATATTCTTGAACTCTTCCCCTCGCTTATCGGCCAGATATGAAGAGCAGTTGCACTTCTACCTGGACACTCTTTATCTCTTCCACCAGCAGACTTTTCTGCGAGCTGTGCAGGCAGAATTCCAGCGCTGGCCCCATCGTCATCTGTCGCTGCCACACAATGCCTTGTTGCTCAACTCGATTCTCGTGCAGAAGTTCATACAATCTGTCGTAGCTCATGCCAGTTGGTTTACTAAACCAGGTGGCAGAGCGAATCTCGGCCAACTGTGCGAGATCGATCGTACCTCCCTTCAAACGATACAGTCCACCAGTCCCATTCCCCGCCAATCGCGCAACCTGATGATGCGGCTCTCGACAGATTCCTGTTACCGCCGCTTCGTCCAGCGGATCAAGCGCCGCCGAATTCTCGACGATATACCAGTCTTCGTAGGCCTCGCTCCCCTCTTCCATCCACGGCAGTTGAGCCATCTCCAGGACCATTGAAAACAAGAAGCCCTGTGGTTGCCGCTCCCGCAATATCCGGTGAAATGCCACCAGCCGCTCCTGGTATTCCTCTCTCGCTATCTTGCTCTCTCGCTGATGCCAGAAAACATAGGTCAGCATCTCTTTTTCTCTCCTTCCTTTTTTCCATATTGCTAAAACGAGGACCGATTATGTCCTCCTTCAAGAGTATACTAGCTCTGTAGACACGCGAACAAGAAGAACGAATCACAACGAAGAGCGTAAAAGGAGCAATGTTTTATGAGTATCCAACCATTCACCATCAACATTCCCCAGGCTACCCTGGAAGACTTGCGCGAACGCTTAGCCCGCACGCGCTGGCCCGACGAAGTGGAGGGAGCAGGCTGGGACTATGGCACGAACGTAGGGTATCTGAAGGAGCTGGTGGACTACTGGCAGCACACGTTCGACTGGCGAGCACAGGAGGCGAAGCTCAATCAGTATGCGCAGTTTCGTGCCGCCATCGATGGCGTAGGCATCCATTTCATCCACGAGCGCGGCAAAGGACCCGATCCAACGCCGCTTCTCCTGCTCCACGGCTGGCCTGACTCGTTCTATCGGTACCACAAAGTTATCCCGAGGCTTTCCGATCCAGCCAGCTATGGTGGCAATCCGGCTGATTCCTTCGATGTGATCGTGCCGTCGCTGCCGGGGTTTGGCTTCTCTGACCGCCCCAGCGCTCGTGGCGCAACCTCGATCCGCACCGCCGAGTTGTTGGCGCGGTTGATGACCGAGGTGCTCGGCTACCAGAAGTATGCCGTGGCCGGCGGGGACATTGGGAGCCGGGTCACGCGCCTGCTGGCATTGGCCCATCCTGAGTCGCTCGTGGGCATGCACCTGACCGACATTGGCTTTCCAGGAGAGATCGCCTTCCCCCCAGACGTGTCTAACCCATCCACGACCGAGCAGCAGTTTCTCGGTTCCGTCGGAGGGTGGTTCTTCCAGGAGGGTGGGTACATCATGATTCAATCGACCAGGCCACAAACGATCTCCTACCCGTTGAATGACTCGCCCGTTGGCCTGGCCGGCTGGCTCGTGGAGAAGTTCCGCGCATGGAGCGACTGCGGTGGCGATGTGGAAAAGCGTTTCAGCAAAGACGAACTGCTTAGCCATATAATGATCTATTGGGTGACAGAGACGATCTCTTCCGCCGCTCGCCTGTACTATGAGGACTCCCACACCACGCCACGGCTCCAGGCAGGGCAACACATTGAAGTTCCAGCGGGGGTTGCTACCTTCCCCAAAGATCTGACCCTGCCGCCACGCGAATTGGGGGAACGCTTCTTGCGCGTGCAACGCTGGACACATATGCCGAGCGGCGGCCATTTCGCCGCATGGGAGGAGCCCGAACTGTTGGTCAGCGACATGCGCACCTTTTTCCGCCCTCTGCGGTAATCGCCATGCTCGCCCCCTTGACGCAATTGCTCGCCAAAAAAAGGCGTTCAACTGATAGGGCATAAAATGATACCTCTCCTGTGTTATAGGAAAATAACGAACATACCAGTTTCAATCTAAGCCTGGCAGGGGAAATGCATACGGTCAAGTACCACTGCGCGTACTATTGTTGCGATCAATTGGACTCCTATGCCAGCGACCAGAGGCAAATAATAACCAGGCAGAATAAAAAGAATAACTTGAAAGCATGATTGAAATATGGTAATGTTGACGCAACGTTGCTGCAAACAACCCTAGTCGCGCCTACAGCGCCAAATCTATTTTCACAAAAGGAGAACTCCATTCATGTCCGAAAACAAAGGCTATATCCACCCGGAAGTATTAGTTGACGCAGATTGGGTACAGGCCCATCTCAATGATCCAAAGGTCCGCCTCATCGAAGTTGACGTAGACAACTCCGCCTATGAACAGGGCCATATCCCTGGCGCCGTCGGCTTCAACTGGCAGAAAGAACTCCAGGACCAGCTCGTACGCGCTCCTTTGAACAAGAAACATCTGGAAGATTTATTAGGACGCGCGGGTGTGAGTAACGACACTACCATCGTACTATACGGGGACAACAACAACTGGTTTGCCGCCTGGGCGCTCTGGATATTGAAATACTATGGGCACCAGGATGTTCGCTTGCTGGATGGCGGACGCGTGAAATGGCTTGCCGACAAGCGCGAGATCACCACCGACGTCCCATCCTACCCGCAGACGACCTATCACGCGCAAGAGCTCCACAAAGAGATTCGCGCCTTGCGCGACCAGGTTCTACACGAACTTGGCAGCCCTGACCTGGCACTGGTCGATGTACGTTCTCCCGCTGAATTCAGCGGAGAGCTGCTGGCTCCAGCAAACTTCCCGCAGGAGGGCGCACAGCGCGGCGGTCATATCCCCGGCGCGGCGAACATCCCCTGGTCACAGGCCGTGCGTGAAGATGGCACCTTCAAATCAGCGGACGAGTTGCGTGCCCTATATCAGGGCAAAGGTGTCACTCCCGACAAAGAGGTTATCGCCTACTGCCGCATCGGTGAGCGCAGTAGCCACACGTGGTTTGTGCTCAACTACCTCCTCGGCTATCCACAGGTGCGTAACTATGACGGCTCCTGGACTGAATGGGGCAGCTTGATCGAAGCACCCATCGAAAAATCCGCCTGAGATTTATATTACACGAAAAGAAGAGCCGTGCTCGCATCTTCAACGCGAGCACGGCTCTTCTTTTCGTACATGTAATCTATCCACCAGCCGTCAAATTATCATCGCTGGGAGCGCGATAGGACCACCCTGATTGCGCGGGCATACCGGCACGAGGTGCCCTGGCGCCGCTCACAGGAGGAGTGCTGGTACTCATTACAGGAGAGGCCACGCTCTCCTGCTCTTGGATGAGCTTTGCTCGGTCATAAAGGGTGCGCGCTGCCTGTGCGGCATCGAAACTGACATTTTGGCTGGCTTCAGGATCATTGGCGATAGCCTGGAAGTTTGCAGCGATAGAGCGAATGACATCGGGCGAGGTAATCGCGCCCGACTGTATCTGTTTATAAGCGTTCTTTAATACCTCTTCTTTCGGGTGCTTGGTCCCTGGAGCAGCAGGCGTCACTGGCAGTCCAGCAGGACGAGCATCTGCCTGCGGCTTAACCACCATCTGAGGGGACTGGTTCCCTACCACGGGTGGTGTCGGCGCCCTCCCGGCGCTATCGGTCCCCATACTCACCGGAGGGCGCTGCACCTGCGCTTGAACTGGCGGCGTCCCTGCTTTTGCCACGTTCATATTGATCATGGCATCTGTGTTGACCGGAACACGCGGCGTGAGCGTAACATCGCGGATGTACACCCAGTTCATCATAACACCCCAGGCAGCGACACGATCTTGCATCTCCTGCGCCAGCAAAAGATTGATGTGCTCCCAGTGCGTTGCCTCCTCGACTTCCGGGTTACTCAACCTCAAACTTCCATCACTACTCTGGTGCAGGCGTGATTTATCTGGCCACGCAAGAAAATCGCTCGGTTTGAGGTGGCCCGCAACGTTCTGGAGAACAGTTTTGAAAAGCTCTTGTAGAGCCTCTTCCCACTTTTCAACTTGCAGAACAGCCAGGTGTGCGTCCTCTGGCATCAATTGATAACAGATCATGGCTTTGAAATGCACATCTTCGTCTCGTGAAACAGGCGCCGTCTGTTCAGGGCACGTCCACTGCCGCTCCTTTGTCTGTAAATGCGCAAATACCTTTTCCCACGGCAGCATGAAATTCAAGCCTGGGAAGAGGGTGCGGCTGTATTTGCCAAAAGCATAGACTATATCTACTGAACCTTCTTCCACCGGGTGCATAGAGAAGCGTGCCGCGATGATGCTCACAATCAGCAGCACGACCAGCAGAACCAGGGTGGAGAAAGGTCCGAAGAGTACGAAACAGCCAACCAGCAGGAACAGGAAGAAGCCGCCGACGATACCAAGCGTCCAGTAGACGTTGTTAGCGCCGGCATAGTAGAGCATCATCCCTTGCAATATCATAACGGCGACAATGACCAGGCCAACCGGCCAGATACGATCCGTGTGTAAGTAGAATTGCCCGCTGCTCATGAGCGGCAGTAGAAATAAAAAGGTGATGCCACCAAACAGTAAGGGAGTAACAATAGGAGAGATTTGCTGCCCAATTTTTTTCAACGTATCAAATCTTGACCTGTCATCCGGCAACTGCTCCGTCCCCCCGTTGTTATCCGAGGGGTAGGATAGCTGGTCGGCATTGACATCTTCTGCCTCGTCCTGCTCGTTAGAGAGGGGAAGCATATCCTCGTCAGTGCCCTGCCAGTGCAGGCTGGGGGTCTGCCACGTGGAATTGGGGTCTTCGCTTTCTGGCGACATAAATAGTCCATCCTCCCTCGCATCATCAAATTTGGCTACAAGTTCCTTTTTACGCCGCATGTGCTACAGCCACCGCCACCCTTTTTCCCACAACTTCCGCTGCTACAACCACCACCACTGCCACATCCTCCTCCTCCTTTGCCACAACTGCAACCGCCACCACTCTTATTGAGGCTACAACTCCCGCATCCACCCTTGCTCTCCATCCCCATCCTCTGCTCTGCCAACTGCGCCACAGGCCCCTGTGATTGGCTCGACTGATTCACCGGTATCTGGATGGTCACGCCGCTCTCAAGCATGACCTCGACCGACTCCTGCGGTACATTGATCGAAACAACCTTACCAGGCCCACTGGGCGTGTTGAGTATCGCGCCAACCTGCGGCATCGACTGCTTCGCCTGGATGTAATTCTCATTCTCATAGGAGAGGCAGCATAAGAGACGGCCACAAACCCCCGAGATCTTCGAGGGATTGAGCGGCAACCCCTGCTCCTTCGCCATCTTGATCGAGATAACTCCAAAGTCGGCAATCCACGAGCTACAGCACAGTGTTTTGCCGCATGGCCCCAGCCCTCCCTGTAGCTTGGCCTGGTCTCGCGCCCCAATCTGGCGCAGTTCAATGCGCGTGCGAAAAGCCGCAGCCAGGTCACGTACCAGCGCGCGAAAATCAACGCGTTCGTCAGCAGTGAAATAAAAGGTCAGCCTGCTCCCATCAAAGGTATATTCCGACTCCACCAGCTTCATGGGCAGAGCGTGTTGTGCCACCCGCTCAGCACACTTGACCAGGGCCTCCTTCTCCTTGCTCTTGAACGAGAGCATCATACGTAATTCGTCTTCGGTCGCCAGGCGCAATATCGGTTTGAGCGGATCGCTCAGATCGCTTTCAGCCATCTTCTTCGACGCAATGACCACGCGCCCGGCTTCAACTCCTCGCACCGTCTCAACGATCACATATTGGCCTGTCGTATAGGATTGTCCCTGTGGGTCAAAATAATAGATACGTCCCGCTGGACGAAAACGGATACCAGTTATGACAACAACGTTCTCACTAATTACTGCTGATACCATGACTCATTTTACTTTACTAGCCATAGGAAAAAGCGCGACCTCGTTGTCACGTCATTTTTTATTACATCTCATTAGTCAGCAGGATTGCTTCTGCTACTTCGCGCATGGATTTGCGGTTATTCATACTCGCCTTCTGTATCTTACGGAAGGCATCCTGCTCGCTCAGCCCCTGTTTTTCCATCAAGAGACCTTTGGCTCGCTCCACAATCTTACGCGTCTCCAGTTGTTCGGTCAGGGTGCGCGTCTTCTCTTCGAGCGTGCGAAATTCATTATAGCGAGCCAGCGCTACTTCAATGGCCGGCGTAACTTCGCTCTCTCGCAGCGGCTTCACGATATAATTCACCACACCTGCCTCTTTGGCGCGGTCGACCAGCGGCTGGTCGCCAAAGGCAGTGAGCAACAACACTGGTGCAATCTTCTCCTGGGTGAGAGTCTCGGCGGCAGCAATGCCGTCCATATCAGGCATCCTGATATCCATTATGACCAGGTCAGGTCGAAGCTCGCGCGCGAGGTTGACGGCGCTCAGCCCATCACCTGCCTCACCTACCACAAGATAGCCCTGCTTGGTTAGTACGTCTTTGAGATCCATTCGCTGAATGGTCTCATCATCAGCGATTATAACTCGTGTCGGCATATGTATCCCCTCGATTAATGCTCATCTAGCACCGAAGTCGCACTCTCTACGCAGTTCGACACCTCAACCACCGTTTAACGCCTGGGTACTTTGATACGAAGAGTATAACATATAACATACCATGAGTCGAGATTTGATTTCCTATCTCACGCCACGTATGAGATACTCCCCTTCCCACCAAGTAACTGCTCCAGTAATCGCGCCTCGCGCACAATGCCTCGCAGTTCTTCCCCTGTGATCGATTGACGGCCATCGCAGAGCGCGCTACTGGGATTGGGATGTACTTCGAGTATCAATCCTTCTGCCCCCGCCGCGATGGCAGCGCGTGACATGGTAGGCACCAGTTCGCGGCGCCCGGTGGCATGACTGGGATCGACGATCACCGGGAGATGCGTCAATTCATGGAGCAGCGGCACACAGCAGAGGTCAAGCACGTTGCGCGTCTGTGGATCGAAGCTGCGAATGCCCCGTTCGCAAAGAATGACATTGGGATTCCCCGCTGCCACAACATACTCCGCTGCCAGTAGCCACTCGTCAATGGTGGCTGCCAGCCCACGTTTGAGCATCACAGGGCGCCCCTGACTATGGCGTCCCGCCGCTAGCAGTAGCGGGAAGTTCTGCATATTGCGGCTGCCAATCTGCAATATATCGGCGTATTCCGCCACCGTCTCCACCAATTCCGGCTCCATCACCTCGGTAATCACCGGCATCCCTGTCATCTCCCTGGCCTCCGCCAGCAGCCGCAGCCCTTCCAGACCCAGACCCTGGAACTGGTAGGGAGAGGTACGCGGTTTGAAGGCTCCCCCGCGCAATATCTGTGCCCCCGCCGCCCGCACTGCCTTTGCTGTAACCAGCAGCTGCTCCCTGTTCTCTACCGCGCACGGCCCGGCGATAATTACAGGTGCGGGTGACCCGTCCGCGCTGCCGATGGTCACAGCATTACTATCGGAGTGAGCGCCGACCTGGATACTGCTCCCCTCCGCCTTGAAACTCCTGCTCACCAGCTTATAGGGAGTCTTCACCGGCACAACGCGCTCGACCGCTGGCTCCTGGCGCAGGAGCGTGCTGGCTTGCGCATCCAACTGGTTGCCATCCAGCGCGATAACCTCGCGCTCATCGATTAACGTGGGCGTTATTGGCCGCTGGTGCCCTGTCACCCTACCCAACAAAGCCAGCAGGTGAGCGCGCTCCTCGCTGCTGGCCTGGCTACGAATACTGATAATCATCTTAATAATCCTCTCTGTCTTCCTAATGCTACAAAACGACAAAAGAAAGAAACAAAAAAGCAGAGGTATTATCCTCTGCTTGCTCCAGCATGCTGGTGAATGTTTTTGCTCAGCCCAAAGGGCCCACCATCATGCTGGAGGGCTAAACCAATAGTAAAAACCGTATTGGGCGTTTATGATCGCACGGTCGCTGAGCATGTGATTAATCCCGTCCTGGCTATCATGCCAGTTTATTCTCTGTTTTGATTATAAGTGGGATTGTATTGCTGTGTCAAGGGTTTGAAAAAAGTCACCCGTGTTCACCTCTTCTTCGCGCGCCTTTGATTGGACCTGTACTCCTGGTACAGATCGTCATCAGCACCCTTCACACCCTGCTTCATTGAGGGAGGAATATTCCTGCCGCCCTCCGTCGTGCCCTGATTCCTGCTGGAAGAGCTGCTGCTCCCGCGCCTATTTTGCTGGGAAGACGAACCGCCCATCATGGCGCTGAAATTGCGAGGGATCAGGTCAAAACGTGCCAACGCTACCAGGAGAATCACCAGCGTCGCCAGGAACACTATCGTGGACGTGCTGATGACTATGGTACCGCCAAAGAGATTAAATTGGGCCAGTCTCACGTCGAGATGGTTGTCACGCAAGATATTTGTCTCAAATGCGCCAATAAAATTCGCGACAAGCAAGTAAATTCCCATGCCTATCAGGTAGCGGGTCTTAAAAATGCTGTTGGGCCTGCTTGGAGCCGTGCTCCTGCTGCTGGCAGCCTCTTTCTTCACCTCTGGCTTCTGCTTAACGTTGTCCTCGCTCGACGCCTTTGTAGTAGAAGTCTTGCTGCGTGTCGCACGCGCGATCCTCGCTTGCGCCGGATCAATCTCCTGCGACTCTTCTTCTGTTTGCGAACGCTTGCCTATTGTCGAGAAGAAGGCAGGCATTCTGCGCCTGGGTGATGCTACCGGTGGATTTTGCGCCTCCACTTCAGCAACACTTTCTTCAATGGTTGGTGTTTTTTCCTCTACGCCTGTCAGTTCGTTCCCCTCACCGTCTTGCGAAGTTACAAGCACAGGGCGGTTCCGGCCTGCACGAGCGGAACGTTTGGTGCTAGAAGAAGGTTGACGGTCAGAATCCTGTGTCATTGTTGTCCTCCAGAACGGTTGTCGTTGGATGGTAAGTTTGTCTGGTCATTGTACGGAATGTCCTGTTGTTGTTCCTCAGGTACGAGATAATGTGTGCCCGCCAGGCTACTTTGCTCTGTTCCTGAAATCCTGCTATTCGATAACGGCGCGGAAGATGGCGCATTCCCGGCAGCAGCTGATGGGACAGGTGGACTATTGTACGCTGGTACGGGCTGTGCGGGCGGCATAGATGGATAGGAAGACGAAGGCTGCATATATGGACGTGAATGCTGCTGCTGCTCTGGCTGCGGTAGTGGTAGTTGCGCGGGTATTGGTGGTTCCGCTGCCTCTAATGCCCCCAGCCCAGCGCGCGCGATCTCATCGTCTC